>JADEYI010001059.1_pt1 | contig 24929 bp, 33 predicted proteins | sample 8542331 | NCBI WGS metagenome assembly JADEYI01 (sample SAMN16510988, study PRJNA670497) | mine drainage metagenome | isolation source: biofilm near Copperflume 1 | place: Germany: Marsberg coppermine Kilianstollen | collected 2018-02
TGCGCTCAGAATGACAGGACTTTCCCTTGCGCTCAGAATGACAGGACTTTCCCTTGCGCTCAGAATGACAGGACTTTCCCTCGATCGGATGAAGGTAGACCATGCACTACCTTTTCCGCGACACAAGCTTCCGTCCTCCTGCTACCCCTTCATCACGCCGATTGAAGCCTGATCGTCATTCCAGATTTGCCACCTGTTGTAAATCTTATAGAGCGTTCCATTGGCCTTGAGGATAGCAAAAGCCTGGTTGATCTCGGGCACCAGCAAGGATGCTCTGGGACTGCTCTTGTTGAAGCCTACATAGTAATTATCCTTGTTGAGCGTTCCACCCAGGAACGTCAACTGGGGAATTGGCTGCGCACCGGGACCGGTACCTTTAACATAGTACGAGGCAATCGGAAGGTCCAGGAAGAAAGCATCGACTTTATTCTGCACCAGGTCGGTAAAGGCAATATTGCCAGCGTAGGAATGAATGGTGATCTTCTTAGGCGGGTTAGTTCCATTGTAATCGTTCATGATTGTTTCAGCTTTATAGCCAGAACCGGTGCCAACGGTATACCCGCCCAGAACCGATACATCAGTCGGAGTGACACCTGTGAAACGTGAATCACCGACGCGGACGACAATCTGTTGACCATACCGGTAATAGGGAACTGAAAATAACTCGGTCTTCTGGCGGTCGGTCGTTTGTTCCCATCCATTCATTACCATGTCGACCTGATTATTCGTCAACGCCTGCTCGAGATTGGCGTAGCAGACCTCCTGTTGTGCCTGGTTGATATTCATCAAGGCCGCGATAGCTGCCGCAATTTCAACCTCGAAGCCGATGATGCTTTTCGGATTTTTCGGGTCTTGAAATACATAGGGCGCGCCTGACACGTAGTCAGCGCCCCATTGCAGATTACCCGGCGTCTTGAGTCCATTACTGGTGACCGTTGTTGCGCCCGCTGTAGGCGTCGAACCTCCACCGGTAGATACGTTGCCGCCGCAGGCCGCGAGCAATGCCTCGATGCTACTGCCCGCCAGGACAAGCCCACCAAGCTGTCCAGCGCGTTTCACAAACGTTCGTCTGCCAATGTCTTCGATCATAAAATCATCATTGCCTTTCCGTAATTGGCCCTGGCACATCCGAGTTGAGCCTACCTTACTTTACAGCATGGTAGAAAGCACGCGCTCCAGGAATAGCTTTGTGCGCTCATGTTTGGGCTGCTTGAACAGCTCCTCGGGATCACCCTGTTCAACAATCACGCCGTCCGAAATAAAAACGACGCGATCAGAGACATCTCGCGCAAACTGCATTTCATGCGTCACTACGACCATCGTACTTCCCTCATAGGCCAGGTCCTTCATAACTTTAAGCACCTCGCCTACCAGTTCGGGATCAAGCGCTGAGGTTGGTTCATCGAAAAGGAGGGCGCGTGGCTGCATCGCCAGGGCGCGCGCAATGGCAACGCGCTGCTTCTGTCCACCCGACAACTTATTGGGGTACACGTCACGCTTTTCCGCCAACCCCACCTTCGCCAGCAATTTTTCTGCTTGCGCCACCGCCTGGTCTCTGGGCGTCTTACGCACGCGCAGAGGGGCCTCGATGATGTTTTGTAACACAGTCATATGCGGGAAGAGGTTGAAATTCTGGAAGACCATACCCAGCTCGCTGCGAATCGGGCTAAGCTGCTTTATCGAGAGGTTGGGATCAAGAAGATGCCCGTGAATGTAAATCTGGCCGCTGGTATGTTTTTCAAGTCCGTTGAAACAACGCAGCAATGTACTTTTCCCTGAACCACTGGGGCCAATCAGGGCTACCACTTCCCTTTTATGCACTTCAAAATCGACATCTTTGAGAACATGTTTATCGCCGAAATACTTGTTCACTTTGATTGCGCTAATTATAATTTCATCTTCAACGCTATTGGTCTGAGATAGAGTACCCGAGTTGGTGAGCGGAACAAATACGCCGTCAGAGAACGACTGATGGGAGTCCATGAGTTACTCCTTTTTTTTGCAAGTCAGTGAAACCTGGCAGATAGCATCACTTACTAAAATTGGTGCAGATCAGGATGTTGGCATACAGTATAGTCATCAATTATGAGCCTGTCAAGCTTTCAGCCATGCCAGAAATTATGGCGTGATATACTATCTTCATTAGCGCCGGCAAGCCGGCTCCAATCAACAGTATAGGTGAAGAATGCCATTCTTTTCAATCGCGCATACCACAATGTACTACGATGTTATTGAGTCAGATTTCACCACACAGGATAATAGTACCTCGCCTTCACACCTGCTGCTTATTCATGGTTTCGGCGGCACGCCCTCAAGCGACTTTGCCGGACAATTGCCACTCTTGCGCCATCGCTATCGCGTAATCGCGCCGCACCTGCGCGGCTATGGTCGTTCCACACATCGCGTAGCGTATACCCTGACATTTTACCAGGACGATGCCGCAGACCTGGCCGCTCTGCTACACATGCTGGGCATCAGCCAAACATTGGTAGTAGGCTTCAGCGACGGCGGCATTGTCGGCTTGTTGCTGGCAGCCCACTATCCACAACTTGTCAGCGCGCTGGCAGTCATGGGCGCGCAGCCCACCATCACTACGCAGAACACCACCGCCATCCGCCACTGGCTGCTCGAAAAGCCCCTACCCGAGGATTGGCAGACCGAACTGGCAGCCCTGCATGGCGACCCCTACTGGCGCGCGCTGCCATCGATGTACGTCAAGGGCCAGGACGCGCTCGTCGCGGCAGGCGGCATCATCATCAGCGATGCAGAACTGGCAAGCATCACCTGTCCCACCCTCATCATGCACGGTAAGCGCGACCGTATTGTCCCAGCCGAATACGCCTCCATCCTGCACGAGAAAATTGCTGGCTCAGAAATAGTCCTATTCGACGCCGGCCACGCGGCCCACCTGCGCTGCGAACAGGAATATACCTCGACAGTCCTGGATTTCCTGCGCAGGCATGACAGGTAAGGTCATTCAAAAGTCGCGCCTCCGGCGCATATTATTGGTTATAGGTGTAAGTTTGCAGGCAGGTCCGAGCAAAATTTACTTGCTATTTGTCAAGCGATGTGGTAATATTAATGAGCATTCCCCCATACTATCAGCATGGGATGTGCAATTACCTGGGGATGTCGGGTTTCGACAGACGAGCAGGTTGATGAATTGCAGGTCGAGGTGTCGGTATGCGCTCTCGTAAAACAACCGACAAACAACAAATGCCAAACCGGCATACAACTACGCTCTCGCTGCCTAATAACCAGTGATGCGTCGTCCCCCTGGCTTTTTTCTGTGGGGTCAGGACCGGGCGTCGAAAACACGGGATGCTATGGTGAGTACCGCCTTCTAACCGCCATTTAAGACCAGAGGGCCAGCGCCGACGAATCCTGTCGATGGGAGTCCGAGACGTTTAAGAAAAATCATCGACTAAACTTGTAGCATATTCATCGATAGGTTTGTTTGGACAGGGGGTTCGACTCCCCCTCATCTCCACCACACGAACGGCTTGTAAATCGGCTTTACAGGCCGTTTCGTTTTATTCACGCTAGCGCAAAAGCTGTACCTTACAGCTTCATCTACAGTTTACAGCCCTGAATACAGCTACACTTACCGCGCTTGCTCGTCACCTCCATTATCAGGCTTGAACTCGCTATCCCACTTTCCCATTGCTTGCTCTTGTTCCGAGAGAAACACATGAGAATAGATGTTTGCTGTTATCATGTAGTTGCTATGCCCTAAGATTTCTTGTATCACCTTCATGTCTACCCCCATACCGCGCAAGAGCGTTGCCGCGCTATGTCTCAAGTCATGAAAGCGCACATGCGGTAAGCCGGCTTCAGCAAGCACTTTATGGAACAACAAGTCGAGGTAACGGGGATTAAAATACCCGCCGTGTAAGCCAGTGAAGACAAGATCACGATTTTCCCATTGACCGCCAACCTTTAATTTTGCCTCCAACTGTTCAATACGATGCTGTTTCAGCATATCGATCACAAAGGACGCTAACACAACCGTTCGTTCTCCCGCCGTCGTCTTTGGTTCAGTTTCTACATACCCGAACTTTCCAATATAATCTACGGTTCGGTGTACCTTGACGGTTTGTTTCTCAAAGTCAACATCAGCCCAACGCAAGGCAAGTATTTCACCTCGCCGCAGTCCGGTTGTTAATGCCAGTGTAAGCAACATCTCTAACCGATTGCCGCGCAAACTTTCTAGCAACTTATGCGCCTGCTCCATTGTAAGAGGCTGTATTTCATGCTTTACAAGGCGTGGAGGTGACACCACTTCACACACATTACGGGATACCAAATTCCAGCGTACTGCATTATCTAATGCCTTATGCAACACGCCGTGTATATGGTGAATAGACTTGGGTGATAGACCGTCCATTAGTTTCCGGTTGTACAACGATTGCACATGTTGAGGGGTAAGCTTTTCCAATTTTATGTTACCCAACGCTGGTACGATGTACGTGTTTATGACTTTGCGATACTTCACGTAGGTACTCACCTTGAGGCTTGATTTGTGAACCTCTTCAAGCCAATAGGTAAGGTACTGTTCTATCGTTTGTTGCGGCCCTGTAACGAGCGTCCCTTTTTCTAGCTCCCGTTGCGCTTTCCGTAGCTTCTCATGGGCTTCTTTTTGTGTTTTGCCATAATACTGTTTACGCTTGCCGTCCCCTAACTCAAGTTGAGCTACCCAATATCCATCTTTGCGCTGAAACACTGAACCCTCACCACGCCCACGTCTTTTTGATCTTGCCATGTTCGCACCTCTTTCAAAAAATAGCCTTGCTGCTTTGTTGGAGAACAGCAAGGCCAGATGATTTCTACAGTTACGCGCTTTCTTGCCGCTTTAGCCATTGCTCTAACGAGTCGGGGTGTACACGCCGCACACTCCCAAGTGTGATTGATGGTAAACGATTTCGATAGATCAGGTTGTAGACCGTTGCCCGACATACTCCCAACTTGATAGCCACGTCTGGAATAGTCAAAAGCAACGGTTGCGCCGTTGGTTGTTTTTTCGGTCTAGGCATCGTGTCTTACTCCTAATGTTTGATGTTGGGTAACAAAGCGGTATGTGTATCGGTTAGCGACTCACGTACCGCTTGAGGTAGTCATAGGCAAGGTTGATAGCAACCATGTCTTGATGTATGCCGCCTGTATCAGGATGATGTTGCTTACTCAAGGCGCGATATCGTGTGATAAGGGTGACTTTCGTGGGGATAGCTGGAAAGCCGAAAATGGAAAGCGCACTTGGTAAGCTGTTCGTAAACTTGAGGGTTGGTATGCGTGGCGACTGCTCGACGGGTTCAGGGTCAGGAGCTTCAACAAACGAGCGTGCTACCGCTTCTAATTGAGTGAGCGTGATTTTACTTGCATCACCCAGGTACTTTTTGTATAGCTTGCTATCTACTCGCTTGTAGGCATACCAGTACGCCGTCCCCCGCTTTTTCGTTTCCTTGCGCGCCGTCAGGCTGTGGCCTGTTCTCGTTTCCAGATGAAACGCATCGATCCGTTTCAGCCAGGAGAGTAACGAGGCATCGTTGAGCGGAAACAGAAAGGGCATATGATCTACCTCATACGCCTGCCGCGCTTGCGACCATGCTATTGTATATTCCGTTCCCTTTGGCATCTCCTTTTTTCCTTGCATAGGCAGTGAACACTACGCCGTTATTGGTTCATCTTGCGCACGCTCACACCCGATTTGCGCAAGGAACGCCTCGACATCTTGCCAGTCGCCCGACCGCGCCACTTCTAGCAATTCACCCCGCGCATCATTCGCCAGCACCACCCGCCATTGTGGGCGTGTCAGCAAGCCAAGTAACACCGCTTCGTCTCTATCCGCCGCCGCTAACTCTTCGTCGGTCGGTTCTTCGTCCGTGTCTAAGAGCCGCTTGCGCAGGCCCTTTGACCAGTGCAATTGATGCCGCCCTTTGAAGCGTTTCGCGTAGTCGGCAAAGACGGGAACAAGCGCGGCGCAGCCCTGCATGATCTGGTAGAGCATGGCAAACGGGGTGAGATGTTCGATCACGCTCCCGCGCCCCGTCTTGATATGCCCTTTGGTCATTTCCGACTCCACGCCCCAGGGCTTGCGCGCCGGTTCACAGCCAAACTTGGCGATGTAGTCAGCCACCGCGCCGTAGGTTCGATCAAGTTGATAGCCGTGTTCCTCATCCATAGTCAAGCCGAAACGCGCCGCCGCTTGTTGCCATGCGTGGCGTGACTCTTGCTCGTAGCGCGTACTATTCGGTTCACTTAGACAGGCGAGGGTAAAGATCAATTCATGGCTATGCGGGTGCCAGTGGTTCAGAATTGACCAGGTGACTTCTAACACGGATATTGTTCCGACTATGCCAAATGCCTGCTTGCGCACCTGCGCGTATTCGCCTTGCTTCATGCGTTTTCTTGCCTGTAGGAACGTCTGTAAGAGGCCAGACAGGTCATCATGGCGGCTATGGCTTACGGTGTAGGTTGCCATGTAGACCGCCCCTTGTTGCTCAACATGGCGCGATACGGCGCGTTCCAATTCATCGCGCCGCCGCTCGCTGATCTTGGCCGCGCACAACGGACACATCCACACCGACCCGCACACCATCAGGCTTTTATAGTGGGCTACCTGATGTTCTTGTGAGTGCAGCACCTGCACGCCTATCGACATGGGGTTAATGGCGCGCAAGCAGTCCGCTACTCGTTCGTTGGGTAACAAGGCGCGAGCTTCGGCTTGTAAGGCCCATCGCAGTAACCGACTGTGCCGCGCTTGCTCTTGTTGTTCTTCGTTCGTTAATCTCTGCCGTGGAAAACGGCCTGTAGACTCGAACGAAACTTTTCTTGCAATAGTACCTAGAGGGGGTGTCGTCTGCGTCATGACACGCCCCCTGTTTCGCGCCATTGCCAGCTTTGGCTCTCTCTGCTAGAATAAAGAAGAGATAGCCATAGCACACAATTGCTAAACAACGTCTCCTTGCTAGCCCGATGCCGCCAAGCTGAACGGGCTAGCTTTTTTGTGTGATGTCGCACTACACGCCCTTTCTTTTACTCAAAGAACAACAGGTCATATGCTTTGATCTCTTGTCTAATCACCTCCCGCTCCGGTTCATCCTCAAGCAGTTCATGTACTGTCCAGGGCAATGCACACCAACGCAGGATAAACGCCTGTGTTGCTGGACTTAGTTCAGGGAAACAAGGAAAAGGGTCATTCGTTTGATTGGTTTGTCCTGTCATGAAGACACCTCCATCAACGATAGTTGTTGTGGGGACGGACATTGCACGCGCAAACTCCCTAACCAGGAGCGTGTGGCCGCAACATGCCGCGCACGCTCTAAGCCTCGACATCGTTCACATCTGTCAAACATTCCCGCTCGACAGGAGTCCAGAATAGGCGGTTGCGCATAGAACTTGTCGCGCCAATCGGCATAGCCCCATTGCCCAAACACCGGATGCAGTGAGGGATGCGCGCTATCAGTAGACACCGTGATACCCTCTTGCGCACACCGCCAGATTAACTCTCGTAAAGCAGCAGGAAAGCACACGCCCCAAATGTGAACCTGCTTGACTCCCTCTTTCCCAAGAAAGGGAATAACCACCCGTAGCGTTTCACGGAACACGGTGAGAAGGGAGGGGATTTTTCCAAGAATGCACCACCCGCCTAACCCTAGCATGTCGCCAGCTTCCAAAAGAGGGACAATGCGCTTTGCACATGCAAGGTACTGTTTTGCAGACACGCCTTGTAAAGAAAGAACGGCCCCAACGCTACCACGATGACGCGCAAGGTATGCAGCCGCATGAACGGTTATATCTACCGCCTCTTGCGCCTCCTGTTCTGTCCACCGCGCTTTATGCCTGATACCATTTCGCCATTTCTCGTCGATCAGCACATCATAACTTGCGCGATGCGTCACTTGAGAAGCATAGCCAAACACTTCAGCATGGGTTATCTGTCGTTCAAGGGCTTTTTCAATGCTTAATCGTTGTCCAGGCCCATCTGAAAACGCGCCACTATCTTGCAGAATATGTGTCTCACGAGGGACACGTACACGATTGACCATCTTAGTGCGCAATGAGCGTCCATAGACAGGCGCAATACACGCATAGTCCCCAGGTGCTACAGGGTGATAGTTCCATGTGGACTCATTCACGCCACAATAGAACCGTACCGTTTCTTGTTCGCTCATACTTCCCTCTAAAATGAAGAAACCGCTTATCAAGCGGCTTGCTAGACATGTACCCGCAAAAAGAGGGGCGCGTGTTACTAGGCCGCGCCCCTGATGTTAGACCATGCAATAGCCGCTCTCGCAGATATCGCCTTCATCGAACAGCGATGCTTGGAGCAGGTCGGTTGTCACCTGTTCTAATGGTCTCAATTTGCGCGTCAACCATACCTGATCTCGTCCTTGACTCGCTCGACGCTCATTTAAGAGGCGTTCCAGTTGCGCGGCTTTGGCGAACAAGTCCGGTTGGTTGTGTCGCATGGCTTGCCAGACGGGGAGGGTATGAAATGGACAAAACCAACACGATGATTTCGGGGGAATAGGCAAACCAGCATCACGAATGATGTTCATGCAAGCCGTTCGATCAAGGCGCAAGTCAACCAGGGGATAGGCTAACCGCTCATGTGCAATACCACTGTCACTACGCATTCGATGCCATTCATCCAGCGAGATACCTAACCCAACCGTCGCGGGGGTCTCTTTGGTCGCTCCTTGTCGCTTCGTCCATTGCGCAACCACCATAATCTTGAAATCAATGGTACACGTTCTGTTTCCAGGTGCGCCGTTGCTCAAGCGAATAGGGATACCAATGGAGGGACTCCCAGGGCGCGTTAATCGCTGGTAGATGGTGTCCAGGCTTTGATCTCGCCGTTTCTTTTGCAGTTCAATCAAGGCCAGATCATGTTGACGCGCATAGGGTATTGCTACCTCCTGCAGGTAGGTCAAAGTGTCGGGGTTCTCTGAGTCCAGACCCACGTTACAAAACAAGAAGGTTCGATAATCAAGCTTCCCCTGCGCAGCCAGTACTAACGCCGCCGTCGATTGCACACCGCCGCCATACGAAAACACTTTCAGCATGGGCTTATCTCCTGTATGAAAAAGCCTCATCTGCTTTCAGCAAGCGAGGCAAGGATACACCGACCAATGTATTCTGCTATCTGAGGAACAACGGCATTGCCTACACTTCCAAGTCTGTCCAACCAGTAGGGAAGCCCATCATCAACTCTGAGAACTGCGGGTGTCCGCCAGCTTTCTTCAAGCTGTGCAACCAGACCCCGAAGTAGAACCAGCGTGTTTGATGGCGTCCGGCTATCGCCGCCAACGCGCCTTTGTAGGTTGTGCGTGTTGAGGCATAGGCGTCTGACCTGGTGGGAGTAGGCAATAATAAAGAGGCGCTTGCGTTCGTGGGGGAGGCCGAAGTCGCAAGCGCGTAACACCTGCCATTCCGCATCATACCCGACGTGGGCCAGGTCGCCGAGAACTCTTCCCAGTCCCCTGTAAAGCAAAGCTGCGACGTTTTCCACAAGGATGTATGCGGGTCGAAGTTCGCAAATGAGGCGGTAGTATTCCGACCATAAGCCGCTTCGCTCTCCATTGATGCCTTGCGGGTTGCGCTGGTTGCTAACGCTGATATCTTGACAGGGAAAGCCGCCACACACGAGATCAACGGGGGGAAGGTTGTGTTTTCCAACGGCGCGGATATCTCCATACCTGGTAACGTGGGGCCAATGTTTGGCGAGGACGTGTTGACAATATGCATCGATTTCTACCTGCCACTGACAAGAAAAGCCAGCACGATCTAAGCCAAGATCAATACCGCCTATTCCGCTAAAAAGAGAACCATAGGTGAAGTTTGTCATGTTTCCCTCAAAAGGCCTCATCCCTTGTAAGAAGACAAGGCGTGCAAACAGTTCCGTATGTGGGCGGCTTGCGTCTCCAATTTGACAGGGTAGGCCAGGCGTGGCTATGCCGAAACGACCGAGGTTAGACTGCGTGGACATGCCCGTATGCCTCGGTCGTTTCGCATGGCTGAGTGTAGCCTACCCTGTCAAACTAGTACGCACGCTACGCGACGCCGCCCTATGCCAACATCGCACACTGCCAACGGGCGACGGGCCGAAACTCCCTCAGTTGCCAGCGTGGACGGGGTGTGCCTGCTACTCGTCGGGAAAGTCAGGTAAGAATGGGTCAACGCCTGAGTCAGCAGTCGGTGCCGCTTGCGCGCTCCCGTTCTGCTTTTTGTCCAGCAGTTGTACGATGTTTGCAACAATATCGATGGATTGACGATCTACGCCGCTTTTGTCCCTGTAGGGACGCATTACGAGCTTGCCTTGCACGAACACTTGCATCCCCTTGAGGGCATACTTTTCCACGATTTCAGCCAGGTTCTCCCAGGCGACGATATTGAGCCACATGGGTTTCTGATCTTTGCCCTGATCTACGGCTAACGAAAACTTGGTGACGGGTTTGCCGTTGGGAGTGACGGTTAATTCGGGGTCTTTGCCCAGACGCCCGATGAATTGACAATTGTTAAAGCTTGCCATATTGGGTAACTCCTTTGTGTGGTTGGGATGAACTACAACAACGAAACTTGTTCAACGGTCAAGGGTATCGCTTTGGCGGTTGATGGAGTGGAAGATGTAGGATGTGGTTGCAGGTGTGTTGGCGCAAGTGCGGCCTGACACCCAGGTTGTGTACATGTCTTCCAACCATCAACCGTCGAGCGTGACCAACTGTGGTCGTACTTTTCACAATGGGTCACAGGCTTTTTGTGCTGTTTGTCTGTCACGCGCTACACCTCAAGCCGGTTGGTGTTGCGCGGCGTTCCAGGCGGCGAGATGCGCCCGATGTAACAGGGTTTTGACCGCGCCATTACTCATATGAAAGCGGTTGGCAATGTCGTTGACGTTGTAGCCCTGCATAGAGAGCGCAAGGGCGTTGAGGTAGTGAATGGGCAGATGCCGCCGCAGGTACTCAAGCGTCTCGTGTAACTCCACTGCCTGAAAGCAATCAACGCTGTCAGGCAACCTATCGGCAAGCGTCTGTTCGCTGCCATACTCAGTGACGGGAAGCGCATCAAGCGAGTGACACCGCCGTATGCGAGGCGATTTCAACACATCCAGCGCGGTGTTGGTGGCAATGCGCAGTATCCAGGCGGTCATATTCCAGTCAGATGTCACCCGCTCAAGAGACCGCCAGACTTTGACAAAGGTGTCTTGCACGGCGTCTTCGATCTCATCGGGATAGCGCGCTAACAAGCATTGCACACGACGGCGTACCAGTGGCACGTACTGGACATAGAGCGCATCGAATGAAAGCGGCTGGTTCATACGGATAGCTCCTCACTGACTGGTATCGGTTGCGCCGCCCGCGCCGCTCGACATAGTTCACATAAGCCACCGATATCCTCATACAGATGCCCGTCAGCGTAGCGCATGTAGCACGCATCACACAGGTAATGTGACCCGCCTGGCGAGGCGTTGCCGTGTATGGAATCTGTTAAGACAAGCAATGCTTCATAGGCGGTATTTTCAACGTCTCTGCGTGCTGCTTTCTGTGCTGATTGCTCTTCAATGGGGGTTGCTTGCTGCCAATAGACATCCCAAAAGCGGTACAGGACGGCTAAGGCTTCTTGTTGTGTCATAGGAACACCTCCTGGTACACATCAGGCGTGGGAACGGTTACGGGTACAGGGACGGGGAGAAGATCATGCAGGGTCATATGTTGGATACCTAAGCGACTTCGTACCTGCTCTTGCAGGCACACCGGACAAGAGCGCGGGGCGTTCTTTTGCGCTTTCAACTCTCGCTCTTCATCACGGTAGCCGTCCCAGGTGCGTACCACGTCAAAGGGGATACCCGCCCTGCTTACCGCTCGTAAGAGTTTCGCGCCCGTTCCCTTGCGGTGTTGGGCTAAACGGTGTGCAAGATCATGCGTACAGCCTAAGTAGTGACGCGCATGGTGATAGGGCCGCGCCAGATGAATGAGGTACACCGTCATCGTTGTCTCATTTCCCGCCTCACGAGCGTGCGTTGATACCTGCGCACATGGCGTTTGCTTTGTGACCAGGACGCCAGGGCATAGAACAAAGCCAGGGCAAGCCAAAAGGAGACAATCAGCACCAGGGGATGATAGCCCGTCCACAGCATGCCCGCAAAGTCACCCGCGCTGTAGAGCAACAAGGCGGTTTTCATATCTGTACGTCTCCTTTGCGCCACGCGCGTACCGACTGCTCCACATCCGCAATGTAGGCAGGCGGGTTGTTGCCATCAGAAGCAGGAGCATAGACGGGGATGATTTGGGCAGGTGTGGTCAAATGCCACTGTTTGATGTAGAGGGTCAAGATCAACTGGTACCAGTCGGTATAGCCAGCTTGCCAACTGGCATACGCCCGATAGCCAGAGATGCAAGCATAGCCAGCACTGCACCGGATGTTGCCGAGCGAGCGGGTCACACGCGCGACGCCCGTTGTGCCGTACTGACTTTCATGTTTGAAGAAGCCAAGCGCGTAAGCGTCATCGATGCCAGACTTTACGCTCAAGTCATACTAGGCCTGGCCGGTGCCTTGCGCGGGGCAATGCGCCGCCTGTAGCACACGATTGAGAAAGCCAGGCGCAAGGGTGGGACGGCCTAGAATACTGGTTTGTTGTGTGCCAGGGAACCAACGAGCTTGTATCGTCGGGATGGGATTGCTTGCGCCGACAGCGTAGCCAACGGCGTTATTGGGCCAGGTCTGTATCGCATTCGAGACGGCCAGCAACAAGGCCGCGCCGACCACGAACACATACACAGCCACGCTTGCGAGAGAGGGTCGTTTCTTCGGGGGCATGTGCAAGACTCCTTTGCAGAAAGCAGCCCCACATGCTAGAATGCGTGTGGGGCTAACAAGGCTCGTGGCGGGTTCATTCTTTTCCACTTTGCACGTCGAAGGAACGAACGCCGCCCTTTTTCTTTTCAGGTGGAACGCGCTACAAGAAACGGCTACTCAGGAAGATCAGGTAAAAACGGGTCTCCATACCCCACAAACGTTGACGCCGCCGCCGCTTGCTCTTGTTGCTCATTGCGATACGCCTGATAGTGTTCGATCAAAGTATCCATTTCCTGAGAAGTCAAGGCGACTTGTTGCGCGACGGCGGAGGACGCTGGTTCACCGCTATACAAGTCAGCACTCTTGTACGTGTGCAGGACAACTTTCTCTGCGCTAAAGGCGGCAAGCGCAACCGTCAAATCGCCCGTTTCACCCAGGTAGTAGCCAGCATAGGCCGATAACGCCACAACGTGACGGTCATGGTCGGTAAACAACGTCGGGGCTGGTTGGGTTTCTTGTGCCATAGTCCTTGCTCCTGTGAACTGTTCTCAATGGCTTTACGGACGCGCTACGAAAACATCCCTACACTTTCAAAGGCCGTCCACGCCGCCGCATGTGCAGCTTGCGTAACTCTGCCTCTATGCGCGTGCGCGTGGCGGGGCGCAAGCTGTCCAGGCGGTGAAACGCATCAGCTTTGTTGCACATCAACGCGCCAACGAGCATGTTATGCCCATAGTGACTTTTGCGGTGTCGCTCAAAAGCATCTTGTGGGTGTCCTTTTGTATCGCGTTGTTTCGTTGGTTCCAGGCTTTTGACGCGCATTTCTAAGGGCGTATACCACCGCCGCGCATCTAAAGCCAACACCGGAACGGGAACGCAACTATCATGGGTGCCACACACCACCGCCGTCACATCGTGTTTGAACCGCTCGACGCAATTGAGCGAGTAGTAATACCAGTCCGACGAACGCGCTAAAACGACGGCCTTAGAGGTGACTGCTTGCCCTTGCTCGTTACGAGTGAGCAAGACGCTATTGCCGTGTACCGTGCCATCTTGCACCTGAACGCCGAGCGTCCGTTGTAACTGGTACAGTTGCGCCCACACGTCTTCTTGTTTGTAGCGGCTATAGCGTCTCTCAGGCATGGCTTACAACTCCCCTGAATTCGGTTCGTCCTCGACGCCGTTGAGTTCGCGCATTCGTGACCGTTCCGCTATCATGAACTGCTTTTGCCGCTCAAGCGTTTGCTGCATGTTCATGTTTTGCCAATCATTCATGAATTTGGACTCGCGCTCATCACGTTCGACTGAGACCGTGATACGCCGGATAACAGCGTCGTTTTCCGCTTCCAGGCGCAGCCTGTCTGCATCACTTTGCGCCAGGGCTTTGTCGCCGCGCATTTGCGCTTCTTGCGTGCGTAACAGGCGGTCTACCGTGCTTTCATCGGGACGCAAAAAAAAGGCGGTGTAGGCATCACCCGCCAGCACGCCAGTGACACGCACAATGATAAAGAACCACAGGCCCGTTGTGCGCTCGTTTCCGGCAAAAGGATTGCCGCCGACTCTGGTAATCAGCACTAAAAAGGCGATTTGTCCAGCGACGTTGACCATCGCCAGGAAACACCATAACAGCACCGCGCCGAGGGTGTCACGGTCTGCTTTGATCTCGCCACGTTCACGGCGTTCCACTGCAACCGCTTTGCGTTCGGCCATGTCGTAGGTCGCAATCATAAAGGGAACTTCAATCAAGAGCGTGATACCCCAGATGAGGGCGCTACTCGTCCAACTGGTATCGAGGGGCATGAAGCTATGAATGAAGTAGAACACTTCCCATGCCGTGAACAGCACAAAGCAGAACGGCCCGATGATACGCCAGATGTTTTTGACTTTGTTCAACACACGCCGGTGAAATGGCACATCGAAGGAAACGCTTGCTAACATGGCACGCCGCCGCGCCTGCAAGTCGTCCGCACTCATGCCTGAAAGGGATGAAGCAGGATTGACCGTTGCGCCACTGTTGAACGGGCTGGCTGGGTGCGGTATCTGCGCAGGAACACCACCCGTCGTTGGCGGAGGCGGTTGCTTTGAACGAAACGGATTGAGTTTACCAATAGCGTTGATGACTCTGGTTTTTGTTGGCATTGCACCTTCCTTTTGCGCGTCACCTGGAAAAAAAGTCGCGCACAAAAATTAAATCAAGCGAAAGCGGTAACAATGGGGTCATCAATGATGAGCGTAAAAAGCGGTTTCACTCGCATATTCCACTTACCAGACACCCACGAAACTTTGTAACAGAATGATAAAAAATTCGGTGTGAAAACCAGTGCTGAACCAGTTTCACACCGAACCAGGAACGCGCTTAGCTTGCGCTTGTGCCGCGCAGGGCTTCACGGCGTTCCTTTGCCGCCTTGCGGCGTTCTTGCCGTTCCAGGCGTAAGTTCGCATTCGTGGCACGCTCAAACGAGATTTCGATAGCGTGCAAAATGCGCTCGTAGTGCTGATACACAAACTCGCAATCAGCATCAAGCTGCTTCTGTTTGAACGCCTCGCGCTCCTGACGGATAGACTCGTAATTGGCTGCGCTAATGCGGTTGGGGTTAGGGTCGAACACCTGATTTGCCAAGTGGTACACCGTCCTTTCTGGTTGGGTAACAATCATCTGAACCTTGACCGTTTCAAGGCTCATCATTGACCACACCGCAAAGCGATATGGGCAATGTCAACCTGAACGGTAGAGAAGAAGAAAAGTAATGCAGTCTCACATGCTCAACAACTATGATGTTCTGTGTACGCGACACAAGCAAACCGCCTGTTTTACATCGACGTTGTAAAACTCCCCCTTTAGGAACTACCCCGCTTGATCTTCTCCTATCTTTGAGCGGCTTTGCTGTAGAAAACCAGACTTGCCATGCTGGAAAGCTACGCGCTAGGCAAAGGGGAACAGTGCCGTTAGACTCGCTATGCTGTTGTTAAGGTTCTAGCAATCAACTTTGCTTGAGTATGATAAAGTTGATTGTCTTGATAAGATTATAAAGTACACTGATAAGATTGTCAAGAGTGATTGGGTTGCAAGTTTTGCGTGAGTAGCGTACAATACCAATAGCCGTTGTAATGGCTCACCGTTAAAATTGAACAAAGGAGTTTGTTAGTATGCCACAGATGAAAGTGGGCAAAGACTTTTATACAGCCGCACAAGTTAAGGAAAAGCTTGGTATTACTCAAGGAATGCTTTATAACTATGTGCGCAATGGAACATTAAAACCAGTTGTACCCCCAGGGAAAAGACAAGGTGTTTACCCGCGCAAAGACGTAGATCAATTAGCCCGTGAGTTACAAATTTTCATGGAAACAAAACGAAAGCATCCCACTATCTTTACCAAAGTCACCACAAGAGAAGAAGTGTTTGAAAGCACAAAGCTTAGTGATGATATCTTTGGGGGTCATATTGATGTTGACAGACAGATGGCATGGCTTGAAAAAAATCCTGATATTATGTACGTGGCAAAAAGCGAGGGTAAGGTAATCGGCTATGTTATCATTTTGCCGCTCAAACCCGAAAAGATAGAAAAGCTACTACAGGAGAAAGAGCGTACAGTTGATCTTGAACCGGACGAAATTGAAGCTTTCAAACCAGGAGTACCAGTACATCTATATGGAGGGGCAATAGGGGTTATTATAGGCTTGAGCCTTGTAGAAAAACGTACCTATGGGGCGCGTCTCGTTAGTGGGCTTGTAGATGTTCTTATTGACATGGGCAAAAAAGGCATTGCCATTGAAACATTTACAGCTAGAAGTACGAAACCTGATGGCATAAGTTTATTGCGCAATCTTGGCTTTACTCAGATACCATCAACTACCGAAAAGAAAGATTTTATTCTTGATGTAAGAAAATCAGGCGCAAGGGAAGTCATGCAATACAAGCGAGCATTGGTTGAAAGTGGCATGTTAGATGAAGTGCTGCTTGAGCAATATACCTCACCACAAATTTTCTAATCAATGCCAAAAACTAACGCCCTGGTTCATACACAATAGAACCAGGGCATTTTATTATTGTCTGTAAGGGTTGCTAGGGTTTCTCTGGAAGACGCGCAAGAATTTGAGTAAGTAATACTGTATGCTCGTCAAAGCGGCTATTCACGCTTTGCTCAAAAGTGCTTAAACGCTCATTGAGAGCGGCAAGACTTACCTTTATTTCTCGGATATTTTCCTCTTGTTTCATCACTATCCCAAGCAACATTGTCTCATTATGGGTAATATCTGAAATCACCGCATTCAACGTAGCCGTGCTTCGCTCTAGTACAGAAAGTCTTTCTTCTTGAGTTGGCATGAAAAACCTACCTTCCTGGTCACATGCGCTCTATCTCTAGGCGCAGTATACCATACTTCGATAACAAAAACACCCAAGCCTAGCATGTTGGGTAACATCAAACTTGGGCGTTTACTGTTTTTGTCTACAGCTTCATTTACAGCTTAACCAAAAGGCAAGGGCTATTTGTGATAGACACGGTTAGACAAGAATGTACCGCGCTACGCTCAACAGCCCTATCAACGACGGTGTAAAGCCCCACGAAAATAGCCCTTGAAGGTATTCGACTCCCCCTCATCTCCACCACTGAGTACTGCGAGAAGCACTCGCGTGAAGCGGCTTCTCGCCCTGCTTTATGCCTTCCGAGACTTCATTGCACATTCATGTAAGCTCAGATTTTAACTCCTGGATAACTTGCGACTGATGGACAATATGGGGGAAACCATCGTGGCAATCGACAATATATCGTGCTACTTTATCATTCGTATAGGCTGTCCCTGCATTGGTATGATACATTCGCGTTGTAGATTTGCGGCTTGCTAACAACTTTCCTGCCGGGATGATGTAAACAATCTCCCCGGTATATTGACGATCACGCTCCTTTATTGTTACCGTCTCACCAATATGATATTCCCCTTCATTTACCGGTCCGAAGAGTCTGGCAAACTCCTGCTCATCGTCTCCATCAAAGTGATAAAGCTCATAAACACGCTGACCATTTTTTATGGATTCAATGATTGGGATGCGTTCATCTGTCTGGAGTATGATGATCCAGAGGCTCAAAAACGCCTGCGGCTGCACCACATCGACTGGACTCCACGTTAAGACTTTGAGACCTGACCGGGATTGAAGGGTTTCGAGAGCAGCATGTGCAAAAAGGGTGATCTGTACTTGACGGAGAATATCATCACTATCGCGTCGCCCGAGGTCAAGAAGTGAAGCTATATCGATATTGTTCACTTTGACCGGTGCCAGCAATCCGAACTGTTGCCAGTCAATAGGATCAAGCGTGATATGAAATTGTTTGCATATCGCTGTGATCTGCTCGGCTTTCTGACATGCCTCTTTTTGCTCATCAGCAACATTTCGGCGTGATAAGTTCATGATGGGTAACTCCTCTGATCTAATCTTTTCGCTCCCTCTATTGAGCCACTTTCTGGAAGGTGTTGTCAACTAGAATGACTTTCTACAGGACGCTTCCCTCTCCTCCCGCGCAACTGCTCATGCACTCGCATCCATTGCCAAATCTCACAGCGTATACCTATCAGTCCGCTACCACGTATTACTAAAGGGTTCCCATCTGCTTGACGTATAAGAACGCTATCAACATCAGACATACGAGGGAAATTCTCTAAAGATTAGGAAGGAGTCACCTATGAGTACAACAGATTATTCGGATATGGTAGGCGTTTTCAGAGACCGCGCTAACGCAGAGCAAGCGGTGAGCGAACTCAAGCAGGTCGGTTTCGCAGAGGATGATATACAGTTGACCGAGTATGAACTGCAAGGTGCGGTAGAGGCGCTCAGCGCCAGCCCATCCTTACAGTCGCCGAATAAGCGTATCATCGTGCATGTCAAAGCGCCTGGGAAAGAACAAGAAGCCGTTGGCATTATGGCGCAGCATGGAGCGAACAACGCCGATATTCCCGCCGGTATGACACTTGTTCACGGTACCCTCGTTGCCACGAATGCGGAAACCGCCGATCTCGTGCCTGGTCAGTCAAACGCAGAGGTCTCATCCAAAACCTTTTTTGGAGACGCAAAAACATCCGGCCAACTTGATGAATTCAACACGATGGATAAACCGGATTTACCACGCACATAAACAAGGGCGACCTTTCACGGTCGCCCTCTTTTGATTACCGCCATTGCCCATTCTGGTCGTTATGACCATTAGGAGACGGCCATTGTTCTTGAGATGGCGACTGGGTGCGCCCCCAACCCTGTTGCTGCGGTGGAACAGCCTGACTCCACCCTTGCTGTTGAAATGGCTGCTGGGATTGTTGGGGCTGCTGGGGTTGTGGCGGAATCGGCTGTCCCCACCCTTGTTGCGGTGGCGCAATTGGCTGACCATCCCATCCCTGTTGTTGCGGCAACTGCTGAGACAGCCCCAACCCTTGCTGTTGCTGGAATGGCTGTTGTAGAGACTGTTGAGTCTGCGTGGGCGGCTGTTGGCTCCACCCTTGCTGCGGAGAGGGTTGATGCCCCCACCCATTCTGGCTCATGGCTTGCTGATTTACCGTCTTTTCAGCCTCGCCAGCAGCATACATAGCCCGAGCAGCGCGCTCATTGCGGATATGCCGCCAGATGTAGAGAGCAACCAGCGCCACCACTACCACAATTATAACAATATCCAGGCTGCGGAAAATGGGAGTGAGCTTTGCCAGATTTCCCCCAATCACTGTTCCGGCATAGGCCAGGAGCAGGCTCCAGGGCAAAGAGCCGAGAAAGCTATATACAACGAACTTGACAAACGGCATTTTGGAAATGCCGGCAGGTAGTGAAATGTACGTGCGCACGACCGGCAGCAGGCGCGAAAAGAAGGCGGTTGCGCTTCCATACTTCTTGAAAAACGCATCGGCCTTATCAGCATCATGGTGAGAAATCAGTACATAACGGCCATACTTGAGCATCAACGGTCGCCCGCCCTTGTAGCCAATGCCATACGCGACAATCGAACCAACAGTACATCCCAGCGCGCCAGCTAGAGCAATCAGGAATAAACCAGGCAAAAAAGCAATCCCGCTTAAAATTTTCCCTGTAACAAGCATGATACCGGCAAGCGGCATAACTATTTCGCTAGGCAAGGGAATACAAGCACTTTCAATCGCCATAGCCAGTAATATGCCGATCAGGCCAGTTTGCACATATAAACTGGTCACAAAATTTGTGATTAACGTAGTAATATCAGCCAATAACACGAAAAAGCCTCCTTCAAACATATACGCATTGCCTACCTATAGTAGCATATTCAGCGCAAAGGGGCTAGTACCTGTAGGACTGATGTTTATTGCTCTTCATTGAGGGACAGGTGGCGAGAAGCGCGGCGGGTGATCGGCTTATCTATCTGCTGCGATAATTCCTCACGCAGTTCATCATCCTCGTAGAGGTAAGGGGCGCGACGCACCAGTGGATTATACAAATTCCCGGTGGCGGCTACATCTCCGCTAGATTGCTCGTCCATTTGCCGGTTGCGCGCAATCTGACCCGTCTCAGGATTCAAGCGCATCGGCCCGGTGGTTGGATAAGGATAGCGATCACGTAACTGGTCTGTTCGTGTTTCCTGAGAACGCCCTGCATTAGAAGGTCGTTTCACGCCACGATTGGTTTCCGTCCAGGATCGGTTTTCAGCAATCGTATTCTTTTTAGAAGCTTCCTCTTGCGCGCGTGAGCGATTCAACTGGATAGACCGGGGAGGCAAATGTCTCGTTGTGGCAGGCCGCGCTAGCGGGCCAGTCGAAATCTGCTCAGACCCAAACGAACCTTGCCCTTGCGCGGCCTCCTGCCGGGCTACTTTGCGCGCCGCTGCCTGCTGTTGTGAGCGCAATGACCCGGTTGTATAAGGCGAGCGCGCTGAGCGTTGATGCCCCGTCTGCTGATTCTGGCGTGATGTGGCGGACTCGCGGCTTCTGTCGCCTCTCTCATGGTCAAACGCAAGCTCTCGCGTTGGCCTGCGCGAAGTCTGCATTGAAGGCGCGTGTGGCGGAGTATTCGCGGCGCGTAGTTTCGCTGTTGAGTGCGCAGTTGACGACGCATAGCTCTGGCCGACAGCAGGCAAACTGCGTATTTCAGGCTGCCTGTGTCCGCGTGGAAGTTCGTATTCCTCTCCTTCCGCGGGCAAATAATAAGCATCCACATCATAGACGCGGCCATATTCATCCTCTTCATCGTAGTCAGCGCGCTCTTCGTATTCCTGCCGCTGCTCCTCATACGCCAGATCATCCTCTTCCTGTCGTAACAGCATCTGGGCATACAAAAGTTCATCCTGGCGACGAGCCAGAGTTGCAAAGATGATCAGCGAGATAGGAATACTAATCAGGAGCGCAGCCAGGCCACCGATCAAGCCACCCAACACCCAGGAGTTCAATGTATTCGCGAAGATAAGGACAACAGCAGACGCAACAATGAGTACTAATGCCAGCGCTGCAACTCTCATGAACACCGTTCCCTTTCTTCTTTTCCACCCCATAGCGAGGGTTTGGAATACATTGACATTTTTTACTACAAATCTTAGTCTAGAGTATAGCAGATCATGACGATTTCTACAAGAGGTATTTGAAGCGTAAGAGGTAAAAGGTTCTCGTCAATACAAATACACCGGAGATGAGAAGAAGAACATGCGATTCTCTTCCCCGGTGCAAAGTATTCTACGTCCTTTGTTGGGCAGTATAGAGCAGAGTGCCGCCGCACTGCGGATTATGCGGCATAGCACTTGCGGAATATGGCGACGACTTTTCCCTGAATCTGCCACTCCTGATCCCATTGCGTTTTGGGAATAAAAATGGGGTTCATCGTGGAGTTCGCGGGTTGCAGGCGCACGCGGTTTTGCTCTTTTTCCTGGTAGAAACGCTTCAGCGTAGCGTGACCATTACCCTGCAAGTGAACCGCCACCACAATATCGCCATTTTCGCAGGTCGCCTGTGGCTTGATGACCACATAGTCCTTGTCGCAAATGTGATCCTCGATCATCGATTGCCCGCGTACAACCAGGGCGTATGCTCCCTGTTGCTCAAGATCGCGCCCGGCTTCGATGACTTCATCTGACTCATTGAAGATCTCGAGTGGCTCACCTGCGGCAATACTGCCGAGTACGTGAATGCCCCATATCTGCTGCTTGAGCTTGATACCGCGGCTTTTTTTCGCCTCGCGCTCAATCATGTTCTTCTTTTCCAGCATCGTCAGGTGATAATCCACATGACCAGTACTGGCAATTTTCATGGCAGTTCCAATCTCACGATTGGTTGGCGGCATTCCCTCTTCCCTGATATAATTGACAATGAAATCGTAGATTCTTTGCTGAATCTCGCTGGTATTTTCCTTACCCATGCTTACACTCCTGCCTTTCTACGTAGGCCTACCAGAGCAGACCAGATCATTCTGGTTCTATTTTCTGGTTGTAGAACAGCCATTCAAAGCATAACAGGGACATAGCAAGATGTCAATAGATTTTGAACGTATTTTCGGAAAATATTTTCTCTTATCCGCTTTTTGGATGGAGTGTGACTTTTTTCACAGTTTTAGGGCTTGGAATAGAAGCTTTCTTTTGCTATACTCATTGACATAGGATAATAAAGAGGCGATTGCATAGAGCCTTCGAATGGGTGTACAATAGGGGCGTCAGACATCGAGGAACCCGACCGCTATAGAGGGAGTCAGACAATGATAGAGATGACAGTGGAAAGCGTGCGTATTAATTTACAGACAACGCAGCGAGTAGTCATCTTGAAAGCAACAAAGCAGGATCGCTATCTACTCATCTGGATCGCGCAGGCAGAAGCCTATGCAATCGCTATCGAATTGCAGGGCACAAACTCACCGCGACCACTCACGCATGATCTGCTACGAAATATCATCAACGACCTGGGAGCAAAAATCGTCAGCATCGTTATATCTGATCTGATCGATGATATATTCTATGCGCGTATCATTTTGGATGTGGCAGGCAGGCATGTCGAGGTAGATGCGCGTCCAAGCGATGCCATCGCACTGGCGGTGCGCGCTAAATCACCCATTTACGTGGAAGAAAGCGTACTCGAACGAGCAGGTGTGGCCTTAGAAAACAGCGAAGAGGCCATTGCTCCGACTGCCGAATCGCGCAAAGATCGTGAAGGAGAGAACGACAACCTGGACGCCTATAGAGACTTTATCAATACCCTGGACGTATTGGACGAATTCGGCAAGGAGTGATTAGCAGGAAGCGCAAACGCACCTTACCGCGAGTTCAGCAGGGCTTTGAGGAAGCGCACCAGAATCCGTGCCAGCACTCCATACACCAGAATCGCGATCAATGCTGACAGGTAGTTTATTACATCTCCCCCGAATTGCGCTGGAAAATTGATTTGCTCCACGAGCAGGCGCAACGGCCACGCCAGTAACGCGCCCGCGGCGTACACCAGTTCAACCAGCATATTACTGGCTGGAACTCCAAACAGTAGCAGTATGACGCGCGTCAGTGAGATGAGTTGCGCCAGTACAAACATTATCCCCACAAACGATGGAAACGCGCTGTATTGTGGCTCGCGCGGAGGTATTGCCCTTTCACCTGTGAACCCTGCTCCACCTGGTGGGCGTCCCTTGCCATGCATTATGGGCGCTTGCGGCAGCACCGGATAGACAGCTGGCTTTTCAGTCGGGTAAGCATATGGCGCAACGGGTTGCCCATTTTGCGGAAAAGGCAACTCCGGCGGCAGTGGAGCCGGAATCGTGTATGAAGCATACCCTCTCATCGAGGAGGTGGGAACAGTATGCGGCGACAGGATAATGGCCGACATTGGCTCGGTCGGTGAATTATGTTCATCGAAATCTTCAAATTGAGGTTCAGAAAGTTTGCGCATTAGACCATACTCCGCAATTCACCAGGCATATACAGGTGTATCTATACTACTATGACGTACCACCCCCTCATTCGTCAAAAATCGGGTACTGCCGAAGTACATCATCGACCGTCTCACGCCGTTCCATCAGTGGCGTGCCAAACTCTCGCGCCAAATCAGGCAAGAGATGCGCTATGGATGCAAACTCATGCAAGTTCCCCTTTGCGCCCCTTACCCGCTTGAAAAGCCCCGGCTCCCGCCTGGCTCTCGCCACTGCGCAGCGTCTGTACGCCGAGCGCGGCCTCGATACGCAGGCCTTCGGCCAAATCGCGGCCTAATCCATCATAGACCGCCTGGCGGTCGTTGCGCATCGCCGCCTGGGGGAAATTTGCCAGGTGTCGCCCCAACTCGATTGCGCGTTGCAGGCTCTGCCCACGTGGCACCACTTCATTCGCCAGCCCCATCGCCAGCGCCTCCCCAGCAGGCACAGGTCGCCCCGTCAAAATCAGTTCCAATGCGCGTCCCAGCCCGACGATACGCGGGAGACGCTGGGTTCCGCCATCAACCAGTGGCACGCCGAAACGCCGTTCAAAACAGCCGAATATGGCCGTTTCATCCGCGATACGCAAATCACACCAGCAGGCAACCTCTATACCGCCCGCAACACAGTACCCGGCCACCGCCGCGATAGTGGGTTTACTGACAGAAGTTCGCGTAAAGCCCAGCGGGCCGCGCTCGTCTTGCATCCCGGCTCCCAGTCCTTGCAAATCGCGCAAATCTGCCCCGGCGCAAAATACCTCGTCTCCGCCCGTCAAAATTCCCACTCGTGCCTCTTCATCCCCCTCAAATGCCATCCAGGCCTCATACAGCGCGACCGCAGTAGCCCGGTTGATAGCATTCCTGACCTGCGGGCGATTAAGCCGTATAATCGTTATCGCCCCTTCGTAACGAACTTCAACTTCGTCGGACATGTTGTTGCGTCCTTTCTTTCCATCGAACAATGTTGATACATAATAAGACAAATTGACCCGATCCACAATGATTTACTTCACAACAGCCACAGGCATTTGGAGAGAGTGCCTGTCATCCTGAGCGCAGCGAAGGATCTCAGTGTGCGGCGAGCCAGATCCTTCGCTGCGCTCAGGATGACAGGCAGAACACGTCTCACATTCGCTCACGGGAAGCCTTCTCTCCACATGTCTGCACCAGCCATAAGATTCTATTCTATGGCTTGGCGGACTGTGCTAAATTTGTGCAATATTACACTCACAGTGTAACGCTTGCGCGTGAATGCGGGG
>JADEYI010001060.1_pt1 | contig 24927 bp, 32 predicted proteins | sample 8542331 | NCBI WGS metagenome assembly JADEYI01 (sample SAMN16510988, study PRJNA670497) | mine drainage metagenome | isolation source: biofilm near Copperflume 1 | place: Germany: Marsberg coppermine Kilianstollen | collected 2018-02
GGGCCGTAGACCCCACCTCGAGCCGCGTACGTGGGGTTCTTCTTGAAGGGGGGAAGGTATGGGAGTGAGAGAACCAGGGGCGTTCGTAGAGGAACTCGAGCACACCAACGGCGGCCACGTCAAGCTCTTTAGCGGCAATGCCAACCGGCCCCTGGCCGAAGCTGTGGCCCGTGAACTGGGCCTGCGGCTGGGCGAGTCCACGGTCGAGCGCTTCCCCGACGGCGAGGTGCAGGTGCGATTGATGGAAAGCATTCGCGGCGACGACGTATATCTCATCCAACCCACTGCCCCCCCAGTCAATGACAACCTGATGGAACTGCTGGTGATGGCCGATGCCGTGCGCCGTAGCAGTGCCGAGCGCATCAATGCGGTGATTCCCTATTTCGGCTACGCCCGTCAAGACAAGCAAACCCGTGGCCGTGAACCCATCAGTGCCCGCTTGGTGGCTGGTCTAATCGAGCATGTGGGCGTGGACCGGGTAATCACCGTAGACCTCCATGCCCCGCAAATCCAGGGCTTTTTTTATCACCCCGTAGACGAGCTTTCCGCGGTGCGGCTCTTCGCCGAGCACCTCGAGGCCAGAGGTCTCACCCACAACGCGGTAGTGGTCTCACCCGACTCAGGCCGCGCCGAGCAAGCCCGTCGCCTTTCCGAGCGGCTGGGCCTACCCCTGGCAATTCTGGCCAAGCGGCGCATCGGCCCCCGCGAAACCCAGGTCAGCTACGTCATCGGCGATGTCACAGGCAAGCGCCCCCTCATCGTAGACGACATCATTTCCACTGGCGGAACCATCCGGCGCGGTGTAGAAGCCCTGGTCGCCGCCGGAGCCTTGCCCGAAACCATGGTGATGGCTTCACATGCAGTGCTGGTAGGGCCAGCACGAGAAAACCTGGCTCACCCGGCTATTCGTGAGGTGGTCTTCACCGACACCATCGCCCTCAATCCCGCTCTGGGCTACACCATCTTATCCACCGCCTCACTGCTGGCTCAAGCGATCAAGCACGTCCACACCAATCAATCCGTGAGCGTGCTGATTTAGAGCGGTTTTCAGAAAGAATAGGACAGCCCACTGAGTTAGAAAGACCGTACCCAGCTCTTTTTTGCCGCCATGAGTAGCGGCAAAAATAGCGGAAACCGCGATAGGGTGGTTTTATGGTTTTTCAACACTCACTCTTGGTAGGGATGATTACAGATTTTATAAGCCCATCGGCGCACACTTAGACATGAGTCCTAAAAACACGGCTAAATCTGCCTTGCTAGGTTTACTGGTGTGCTTAGGTTTGGCCCTCCTCACCGCCCAGGCCCAGCGCCTCAGCGATATCCCGCCGCAGGATCAGACCGCCATCCAGGCGGTGATTCAGGCCCAGATTGCCGCCTTCAAAAACGATGATGCCATGGCAGCATATTCTTTCGCAGCTCCAGGCATCAAACAGATGTTCCCCAGCGCTGAGGTCTTTATCGAGATGGTCAAGACCGGCTACGAGCCCATCTACCGCCCGCTCAAGCTCGAGTTCGGCAAGGCCAGCCGGGCCGGAGCCGGGGTCATGCAGGTGGTAAAAATCATCGGGCTGGATGGTAAAAAAATTCTCGCATATTACCTCATGGAGCGCCAGGGTGATGGTTCCTGGAAAATCGCCGGGGTACAAACCGAAGACGCGCCTGACAACGCCACCTAGCGCGGTCTGCTCAGATGAGTACCGTCAATAGGCCCAGGCTACCCCAAGGTTCTTTGCGAAAACCGCTCTAGAGCCGGAAAAACGTGATGAGGTGAGCCGAGGGAGGTTTCAGCCCCAACAGGCGGAACTGGCTGGCAAGCTGCCCTCGGTGAAAGTGGGCATGACTGGTCAGATGCAGCGCGATATCCGAAACGGTGTTGGTGTAGGCCGTGCCGGTAGAGGTCTGGTAACTAATCTGGTCGAGTGGGGAGGCGGCCTCGAGCCATTCCCTGCGTCTTCCGGCTAGAACTTGCCAATCTAGCCTCAGCCCAGCAATATCCTTGGGCGTGGACGCAGAAACCTGCCCGTCACAACGTGCCTGCCAGGTCAGCTCTGAGGCCACCATGTGGGCGGTGGTAGCGAAGACACTGGGAAACGAACCCCCGACTTCTTTGTGGGCTTGTTCTGCAAGGGCCTCAAGTGCGGGCCACCACTGTTCCCACAGCCAGTCGTGCCCTCGTATCAGACCGAGCAACTCGGCTTTTTCCATGCTCATAGAATAGAGCAGCCTCGAGCATTGGAACAACTGCGTGATACGCTAGAAGGCCATGACTTTAAAAACCCGCCATGAAATCTTCAGAATTGCCCTTCCGGTGAGCCTCGAGTCGGCTTTCCAGTTGGGTCTGGGGCTTCTCAACCAGGTGATTGTGGGGGTACTGGGAACGGCTGCGATTGCGGCGGTGGGTCTTGCCAACAACGTGCTCTTTATCGGTACGCTGGGCTTCAATACGCTGGCGGCGGGCTGCGCAATTCTGGCCTCGAGGGCCTATGGACGCGGCGACCTGGCAGCGGTTTCGCATATCGCCAGCCTGTCCTTGCTCTTTGCTACAGCACTATCGCTGCTGTTATCGCTTCCTGTAGCCTTCTTGGCTAGCCCTTTTTTGCATGGGGTGGGGGCCAGTACCGAAGTCGTGCGGATTGGCGGGCCATATCTGGCACTGGTAGTGCTGACCCTACCGCTGACCACGCTCAGCGCGGTTTCTAGCGCGGTGTTTCGCACCTTGGGCCAGGCCCGCCTGCCAATGCTGGTCACGCTGGGCAGCGTGGCCCTCACACCGCTGTTGGCCTGGTTGCTGGTATTGCCTTTGGGCCTGGGGGCCACCGGGGCGGCTGTGGCCGCGTTGGTGACGCAAGGCTTGCGGGGGCTGCTGCTATGCGTTTTGCTTTTCTCCAGCCGCTGGGGGGTGCGGTGGAGCTTTCCGGGATTGCTCGAGGCCCGGCAAATTTTAGGCCAGATGATACCGCTGGTGTTGCCGCTCTTCATCACCGAGCTGGTCTTTAGCGGAGGTTCGTTCTTGTTCGCCTTGTTGTTTGACCGCCTGGGCACTCAGGCTCTGGCTGTATTTCAAATTGTGAATGCTCTCGAGGGCTTGTTTATCACCGCATCGGTGGGCCTCAACGTGGCCGCGACCATCCTGATTGCCCGGTTTATCGGTCAGCGTGACGAATCTGGCCTGTGGCACATGGCCCGCAGCATCTGGCGTTTAGCCCTGATGAGCGGGAGTGGCTTTGGCCTGCTGTTTGGTCTGATGGGGCTGCTGATACCCTTGTTGTATCCCCACACCAGCCCCCAGGTGCAAAGCTGGGCCACCTTGGCGGTCGTGCTCAACGCCCTATTCCAGCCGGTCAAAGTCTCCAATATGGTTTTTTTTGGCATCCTGAGCAGTGGCGGCGACACCCGCTACTTGCTGCTCTCCGACGTGATAACGGTGTTTTTGGTGGGCCTGCCTCTGGCCTACTTCCTGGCTTTTGGCCTGGGGCTGGGCCTGTGGGGCATCTTTCTGGGACGGCTGTTGGGCGAGGAACTGGTGCGGATCAGCATGTTTGTCTGGCGTTACCGCTCGAGGCGCTGGTATAGCCTCGAGCCCAGCTTGGCAGCGGAGGTGACCTGATGGAAATACGGGTTCTGGACGAAGGTGATGTCGAAGCCTATGGCAATTTGCGCCCGAGCAGCTAAAACCCCGTCCGGACACGGCTTTTACCTTGGGTGCTGACCTGGACCAGGGCCTGGTAGGTGTGGCTACCCTTCTGCGTCACGAAGCCTCCAAACTTCACCACGCCGCCTCAGTCAATGCTGTATATGTCACGCCTGCCCTGCGGGGATCGGGGGTCTCGAGGCAACTCATGCGGGTTTTGATTGAAAGGGCACGAACCTTGGAGGGCTTGGAGCAACTCAGGCTGGCAGTTTCCACCCACCAGGAAGCCGCCCGTAACCTGTATCGCTCACTAGGGTTCGAGGTCTGGGGATTGGAGAAAAAGGCCCTCAAAGTGGGCCCGGTCTATACCGACCTCGAGCCCATGCTGCTGTGGCTATAGAGTGGTATTTTGATATGGCGATGGCGACTCCAGGAGTATCTGGCTCTAAAACTGGCACGACCAAGCTACTGGACTTGGCTGGGGTAGCCAAAGCCACGGCTGCCCTGCCCGCTGAGGCATTGATCGCCGGGGCCTCCGACGTGCTCAAGGCCATCGCCGACCCCACCCGTATGCGCATCCTCTCGGCGCTGCGGGCTGCAGGCGAGCTGTGTGTGGGCGACCTGGCGGCAGTGGTGGAGATGAGTGAGTCGGCGGTCTCGCACCAGTTGCGTTTTTTGCGCGAGGTCAACTTGGTGAGTTCGCACAAGGAAAGCCGCCAGGTTTTTTACCGGGTGGCTGACGATCACGTCGCCACGATTCTGAAGTATGCCCTCGAGCACGCCGGAGAGTAGCCCTGGGCGGTGACTCAGGGTTTTTGGGCGGCAGCAAACAGGGTTTCGACAGCCCGCTCGAGCAGCAAATCGTGGCCCAGGGCCAACGCTTTGAGGTCGTCGGTCATCAGGATATTGGGGGTTACGTGGTCGGGGTAGGGTGTGCCATCTTGGTGCTGGGCTTGGGCGGTGGTGATTTGGATGCCCGAGCCGTCGCTCAGGGGCACGACCTGGGTGGCGGTGTTGCCCACCCCGGCGGTGGGCTGCCCGATGACAATGGCTTGGCGGCGCTCTTGCAGGTCGAAGGCGAAGTATTCGGCGCATGAAGCGGTCTTAGCATCTACCAGTAGAGTCACCGGCCCCGTCCATGAGGCCGGTTTTACTCGATAGCTGCGGAAAGACCCGCTATAGTACGCGCCGTTGCGGTAGCCCTCCTCGCTCTGATACTCGGGGCCTTTGAGCCGCCGGAAAGTGTCCCCCACGAAGGCCCCAGCCCCCACCAGGCACTCACTCAGCAAGCCGCCGCCATCGCCACGCAAGTCAACGACCATAGCCTTGGCCCCTTTAGCCTGAGCTTCGCGCACCAGGTCGTGGATGCGGGGCCCCACCCGGGCATAACCGGCGAAGCTGGGGATACGCAAGATGGCTACCCCGTCGGGCCGAACCTTGAGATAGGGCATCTGGAGCAGGGAAATTTGCTGGCCTTGAAGGCTCACCTCGAGCAGGGTTGACCCCCGCTGTATCTGTAGATGCACCACCAAGCCGGAGGCCACCTTATCGCGCAAAAACTGCACCCGCTCTTCCTCGGAGGGCGGGAAGGATTGGCCGTCCACACTGATAATCCTGTCCCAGCGCTGTAAGCCCGCCCGATCTGCGGGGCTGCCCTGAGTCACCTCATTAATCAGCAGGCCATCCAGACCGGGCACGGCCTGAAGCTGCACACCAATCTGTGGGCGACTGCTGCTGCCGCCGCGCAGCCGGGCCTGGAAATCGGCGAAATCGGCAGGGGTGAAGTAGCGGGTATGGCGGTCGCCCAACTCGCCGACCAGGTTCTGGATAACCGGCACGGCCTTGCTGGTGGGGCAAGCGCTGTCCTGGGCACAGACTTTGTCCAGATCGGGCTGAAATTTTTGCTCGAGGCTGAGCAGGTTCACCTGGGAAAAACCGCCATAGCGCTGCTCGAGGACACTATTAACTTCGTTGAAAAGGTCTTGCGCGGGGCTGGCTAGCGAAAGGCTAGAAAGTACCAGAACAAGCACAAACCAGGCTCGGATGAGCATGAGCCCATTGTGGAGATATCCGAGTGAGAAAGGCAAGGGCAACCTTGATGCTCGGCACAAAGCCCACAGCAACCGGATAAGAGCTTTCAACATTGCGGGACTCGAGGCTTCTCTTGTACACTCAAAGGGCGTAGTTAAATCTACGGAGGTGAAGTTATAACCAAAGATGTTCCTATAAACGAACGGATTCGAGTGCGCCAGGTGCGCCTCATAGACGAAAGCGGCGAGCAGGTGGGCGTGATTGACACCCGCCAGGCTTTGCAGATAGCCAAAGAGCGCGAGTACGACTTGGTGCTGATCTCGCCCAATGCCGTACCGCCGGTGGCCCGGCTTCTGGACTACGGCAAGTGGCGCTACGAGCAGCAGCAGGCCGACAAGGATGCCCGCAAAAAGGCCAAGCGCACCGAACTCAAGAGCATAAAGTTGCGCCCCAAGATTGAAACCCACGATTACAACGTAAAAGTCGGGCATGTCAAGCGCTTCTTGGAAGAAGGCCACAAGGTCAAGGTCACGATTATGTTCCGGGGCCGCGAAATGGCCCATCAGGAACTGGGAACCAAGCTCCTGGAGCGAATTTCCAAAGACCTCGAGGGCACTGGATTCGTGGAGATGCGTCCGGAAATGCTGGGCCGCGACATGAACATGGTGATGGCTCCTGGTTCCAAGCCCGCTCCAGTAGTCCAGGTTTCGGCCCCTACCCAAGCGAATTAAGCAAGGCAGAGGGCAGCCAGCCAAAAGCTGAAAGCCAAAGGCCCAAGGCAACCACAAAAGATAAAATAAAAAGAGCCCGAAAGCTAAACCAGAACAGTATAATTGCCCTGTCAAGAAACACCGTCTGGGACGCGGTTGGTGTTTTTAGGTTTTTGACTTTAAGCCTTTAGTTTTCGGCTTTAGACGTTCGACTTTCGACGTTTTTGCCCTTGGCGTTAGTCGTTCGACGTTTAGCGTCTCGCGTCTTACATTTAGTCCTCAGCCCTCGAGGCGGGTTCCGGCCTGGCCTGCCAGCACGTCAGCCAGGATGCCCTTGCGGCCCTGAGCGATGGCTGTCCAGGGGGCTCTGTTCCCCAAGGCATTGAGCGCGGCTTGCACCTTGGGAATCATGCCTCCCGAGACGATGCCCTTTGCAATCAGCTTCTCTGCTTCTGTACGGGTTAGTTGGGCAAAGCGGGAGGAGGGGTTTTTAGGATCACCCAGCACCCCTACCACATCGGTGAGAAACACTATGGGCAGGCCCAATGCCCCGGCTACTGAACCCGCGGCGGTGTCGGCGTTGATATTGAGTGCGCCTTCGGTATCGGTACCAATGGGTGCAACCAGGGGAGTCAGACCATCTTCCAGGAGGTTTTTCAGTACCCGAGCATTGACCTTGCTGACCTCACCTACGCGTCCAAACTCGGGTGAAAGGGGGGTAGCCTCGAGTAACCCACAGTCGCGTCCTGTAAGAGCTAACGAAGGGCGGCCCCGCTGCGAGAGCCCGTAGGCTAACTGTTTGCCCAAGGTGCTCAAAACCATTTCCACCACTTCCATCTGCTCTGGTGGCGTAACCCGCAAGCCCTGGTGAAAACGGGTCTCAAACCCCAACTTGCCCAGCCACTCGCCGATGTTCGGCCCGCCCCCGTGTACCAACACGAGCGGGCCGGGGTAACCCGCAAGCTCGTCCAAAAGCTCATCGGCTCCCTTCAAACTGCCCCCGATCTTAACCAAAAGTGCCGTGTTCATCGGGGCCATCTTATCGCCTTTCTCCCTTGACACTGCGGAACCCGGAATGCTACCCTGGAACACGCATTTGTGGGCGAGTTCCCACCTGCAAAAACTCGGGCGATTAGCTCAGCGGGAGAGCACACGCTTCACACGCGTGGGGTCGTAGGTTCAATCCCTACATCGCCCACCACCGAGAAAAATGTGTAGGACAGTATAAATCCCCAATCGCATTGGTTGGGGATTTGGTCGTCTTGTGGCCGAATGTAGCAGCCCGCTCAGGCGCTGGGGATAGCCGGTTGTACCTTGGGGGGGCAACTCAATCCCCACCGCAAAGGCAACCGCTACAGCCCACCCCCACAACCCGAACACCCTGGCTTGACCGTTGGCTCGGATTTACCCATTGGGGACGAACGCGGCTGTGCAATGTCATCGAGTATCAAAGCCACTATTGCCTGGCAGCCATAGCCAGTTTTACCGAAAATGCCCATGCCACCCTTACCGCGCTGGATCGAGCCATGAGCCAAGCCGAAACCCTACGACTTCCCACTCAGGGTCTCCAAGTCAAGAACGATCAGGGCACGGCTTTCAAGTCGGATGCTTTTACCGAGTTCCTCACAGGCCAACCAATGCGGACAAACCCTAGCCGTGGGTAAACCCGAGGGGATGGGCCGGGTCGAGCGCTTCCACGAGGTTACGGCTTTGCCGGAATCGCGCAAGCGACTCGCCTCGGCAGCCTCAAAGAAGAGTGTTTGCCGTACGAGGGTATCGAAAGCCTGGAAGAGCTGAATCAGGTGCTGGAAATGTTTCGCCACCACTACAACACCCACACCAAGCCCTCGGCTACAGGATTCCGCTCGAAGTCATCCAAGCTACCGACAAACACTGAAGCACTACAGTTACAACCCCCTTGCCGATCCGGGATTCATCTTGTGCGGCTTTACAGGGACTTAACATAGTTCACCAATACTCGAGCTTATGAGTTTTAAGCGGGTGCTGTCCTGGAGTCTGGGCCTGCTGGTCGTGGTTCTCCTCTTCGGACTGCTCGTGCGCTCGACAATCCCGCGTATGCCAGGGATGCCCATCACCGGTGGAATGCCCGTGGACAGTAAGCCCGAAGCATTGGGTCAATCCGATCCCAACGCTATGCCCGGCATGAATATGAAACCTGGAGGTTCACCATGAGACGGCGCGAAATCCTAAAGAATATTGGTACTGCCCTACTCTTCGCCAGCCTGTCTCGCATTTTTGCCCAGGCTCCAACCAGCAAGGTCAAAGCGGCAGGTGGCCCCTACTCAGACCTGTCGCCTGCCCAGTTCAAGGGTCGCCTCGAGGCTCCTGGCAGCCACCTTCTGGTCAACACCCACATCCCCTACGAGGGCGAGATCGAGGGCACCGACTTGTTTGTTCCATTCAACCGGGTAGCTGAAGACCTGGGGCTATTCCCCGGCGACAAATCCACCGAAATCTTGGTCTACTGTCGGTCAGGCCAGATGTCCATAATTGCCGCCGAGGTGCTGGGTAAAGCAGGCTACACGCACATCAAAAACCTCCAGGGTGGCATGATCGCCTGGCGGGAGGCGGGATATTCGTTGCGGACGGTTCGCTAACGATATGGATGCCGTAAAGCTGGGGCCGTTTCTAGTGCCGCTGTACCGACTGGTGGTGGTCGCCGCGTTGCTGGTACTGGGGTTCGTGAGCGAGCGGTTGGGGCGGGACAGAGACAGGCGACTGGGCAGCTGGGGGTCGAACGTGGGTTGGGTTGGGCTAGTAGTAGCTCGAGTGGGCTTTGTGGTTGCCAACTGGTCTGCCTTCGCGGTACAACCCCTGAGCGTGCTCTATGTCTGGCAAGGCGGTTTTAGCCTAGTGTGGGGGGTAGTGGGTGGCCTGGTTTATACGCTATGGTTCTTCCGCGGCACACCCAGACTACTACGACCTGCGGCCCTTTCAGCGCTGGTCGCAGCCGGAGTGGGACTGGTCGGGCTGACCACCGTGCAATTCATCCAGGCCAGCCAGACTACCTCGGCTACACTGCCCGCCCTGACCCTATACCGCCTCGAGGATGGCAGCGCGATTCGCCTCGATTCATTCAGGGGAAAGCCACTGGTGCTCAACACCTGGGCCACCTGGTGTCCACCCTGCCGCCGCGAGATGCCAATGATGGCCGAAGTCGCTCGGGCTAACCCTCAGATACGCTTCGTTTTCGCTGACCAGGGCGAGGGTTCGGTGCAGGTGCGCGGCTTCCTGAACACCCTGCTACTCCAGCCTGTAGGGGTGCTGCTCGACCCGCAAATGACAGTGAGCAACACTCTCCGGGTGGTGGGCTACCCCACCACCTTCTTCTTTGACCAAGGGGGTAGGCGGGTAGGGATGCAAACCGGTGAACTCTCGAGAGCGGTGCTCGAAGCCCAACTGCGGCGTATCCGCTAGCTGGGTTTACACCTTTTTAACACATCCGGCCTAGGCTGCCGGTTATGAAAACCCTGGTTCGAGCGGTGCTGGCGGCTAGCCTCGGAGTGGGTCTAGCTCTGGCCCAGAGTGGGCTCGAGGCCAACACTATCCAAGCCTTGCGTACTCGCACCTATCCCGGCAGTATCCTAACTATCGAACAGACCCTGGCGAAAGGTTCCAACTATTACCGCTACCTGGCCTCCTACCGCTCCGATGGTCTCAAGATTTACGGCCTGCTTACGGTGCCTGTCGGGAGCAAGCCCAAAGGTGGTTGGCCTGTGATCATCTTCAACCACGGTTACATTCCACCCCAGCAGTACCGCACTACCGAGCGCTACGTGGCCTACGTGGATGGCTTGGCTCGCAACGGCTATATCGTCTTCAAACCTGACTACCGAGGTCACGGTAACTCGGAGGGCCAGGCCGAAGGCGGATACTGGTCGCCAGGCTACACCGTGGACGTGCTGAACGCGGTTTCAACCCTGGCTAAATACCAGGATGCCAACCCCAACCGCATTGGAATGTGGGGCCATTCGATGGGCGGCTTTCTGACCCTACGGGCGGTGGTAGTTGACCGGCGTATCAAGGCAGCGGTGATCTGGGCAGGGGTGGTAGCCCCGTACAGTGACCTGCTCACCCGCTGGCAGCCGCGCTACCTGGGCGGTGGGCCCGGCCGGGCTGGCTTCTCGGAGCGCGAGACGGCGCTGAAACGCTATGGTATGCCCCAGACTAATCCCCAGTTCTGGGCTAGCCTCTCGGCCAACAGCTACCTCTCCGAAGGGATGCCGCCCATTCAGCTCCACCACAGCCCCGCCGATACCCACGTGCCCTACGTCTTTTCTCAAACTTTGGCAGCCCAACTCAAGGCCGCCCGGCAGCCCTACGAGTTCTATACCTATCCCAATGATGACCACAACCTCAGCCGTAGCTTCGTCCCCGCCATGCGGCGCACGGTGGCCTTTTTTGACCGCTACCTGAAGGGAGCTCATTAGCTTTGTACGCTCAAGCCGTCGCTTCCTACGGTGCTAGGGTGGGCTTCGCGCCCGTCCTGGCAGGGCTCGGCTTGGCGCTGGCCCTACCACCCTTCCCAACCGGCTTTCTGGCCCCGCTCCCGCTGGCCTACCTGCTCTTCGCCGGGGGGTTCCGGGCCGGTTTCCTGGCTGGATTGGGGTTTTGGGCGCTACACCTGATCTGGCTGCCGCAGAGCTTCACCCAGCTCTTCGGCACTTGGCTGGGAGTGCTCCCCTTCATCCCGCTAATTTTGCTCAAGGCCCTATCCTGGGGCTTGCTGTTCGGGCTCACCGCCAGCCGCCCGCTGGCCCGCGCGGGCGGCTGGGTGGTGCTGGAGTACCTGAGCAGCCTGGGCACGCTGGCCTTCCCCTGGGGCCTGTTGGGCTACGCCCTGACCAATGCGCCGGGGCGGGCGCTGGCTAGCCTCGGCGGGGTGTACCTGCTCTCGCTCGCGGTGCTGCTGACGGCCTATTTCGGACGGGCGTGGGTCGTGCGGCTGCGCTCCCCTCAGTATCCCCTGGTGTCCAGGCTAGGGTTGACTGCCGTGGCGCTGGTCTGGGTGGTGTTGTGGCTGGCCCCGCTCCCCTCCACGACCCCGACTAGAGCGGCTCTGATCGTGCAGGGGGCGGTGAATCCGCTGGAAAAAGTCAAGGGGGTCTCCACCGAGTCCCGCTATCTCGAGTTGACCCGCCAGGGGCTGGCCGCCAGCCCTGCCGTGGACGCGGTGGTCTGGCCCGAGACGGCAGTGCGCGAGTTCCCCCCCGAGCTGACCCCACTCCTGGCGGGCAAGCCCCTGGTGTCGGGGCTCTCCGTTTTTGACAGAGGCCACCGCAACCGGGTAGCGCTGCTCGAGGAAGGTCAGGTACAGGCCAGCTACGACAAGATGCGGCTGGTGCCCTTCGGCGAGTTCTTCCCCTGGCGCGGCGCGATTGGGGGGGTCTACAGCTTCTTCTTCCGGGCCTTCGGGTTTAGTGGCAGCCTCACCGACACTGTGCCCGGAACCAGCCTGGCTCCGGTGGGGCCTTACGGAGCCTACATCTGCTATGAGTCGGTGTTCCCCGCTACCGCCAGAGGTCTGGTGAGGAGTGGGGCTGAGGTGCTGATCAACGTCTCCAACGATGCCTGGTTCGGCCCCAGCTTCGGTGGGTTACAGCACTTCGCCATGGGTCGCCTGCGAGCGGTGGAAAACGGGCGCTGGCTGCTGAGAGCGGGCAACGACGGGGTGACGGCCTCGGTGGATCCCTACGGGCGGGTGGTGGCCCGGATTCCGCGCGGTGAGCCCGGCACTCTGGTGGCCCCTTACGCACCGAGCCTCCACCAGACCTTGTACACCCGGATCGGTGACTGGGCGGTAGGGGCAGCCCTTGTGCTGGGGCTGTGGGGTGGCAGGATGGACAAGAAGAGCCTCTGACCCGCTTCCCCTCGCTAGGTACAGTGCGTGAGCCAGCACCTCCGAGAGAGCGCTGTATGGCACGAGCAGCGGGAAGACCCCCCGGTTCGGCCAAGGAAATTTAGTTGGCGGGTCAATTGTCCTATACCCACCCCAGGTGGGGTGGAGTAGTCTATACCTCAGGAGGTTGTCGCTATGGACGTGACACCGATCAAACCAATTCCCAAATCTGCTACAAACACCCTTCGCCTTCCCCTCTCAAAACTCAACGGTGTAGCAGAGGCTCGAGCCCTGTCGGAAACTATTCAGCGGATTTCAGGAGTCCGCGATGTTCATATCAATGTCGCCAACAAAGAAGCCCACCTCATCTACGACCCCACCATCACCAACACAACTCGACTGTTCGAGGCATTAGGCAAAGCCGGGTACGAGGTGGGGCAGGCCGAACTGCGCGCCCACATTGCCGGGATGTACTGCGCAAGTTGCGTGACCCGCATCGAGGACTCGCTGCGGGCGGTGCCGGGAGTATTGGAAGCCAACGTCAACCCGGCCACCGAGATCGCCAACATCAAATATATTCCAGGCACCGCCGATTTCCAGACCATTCAGACTGCGGTGGAATCTACCGGATATCAAGCGGCCCATCCCTTAGAGCAGCCCCCCACCCCCGACCAGGAGACTGCGGCTCATCAGAGGGAGTACAAGACCCTGATGGGCAAGTTCTGGTTCGCCGCCGTCATCTCCATTCCAACCCTGCTGGTGGCCTATCCCAACGTGCGCTTTCTCTATGCACCCTATCTTTTCTCAAGTCAGGTATCCGAAGGTCTGATCCGGCTGTTATGGATTATCTCCGGTATCGTCACCCTGCCGGTGATGCTCTACGCCGGGCGGCAATTCTTCAGTGGAGGTTGGGCCGCCCTACGCCACCGTAGCGCCGACATGAACACCCTGATCGCGCTGGGCACCAGCGCAGCCTGGATTTACTCGACCATCGCGCTGCTCTTCCCCCGGCTCTTCCCTCAAGGTACCGCCGAACCCTTCTATGATGTGACCGCTGTGGTCACAGCGCTGGTGGTGCTGGGGCAGGCCCTCGAGGTACGGGCCAAAGGGCAGGCCAGTCAGGCCATCAAGAAGCTAATCGGCTTGCAGGCCAAGACTGCACGGGTGCTGCGCCAGGGGCGCGAGTTGGAAATCCCGGTGGAAGAAGTCGAGGTAGGCGACACCGTAGTGGTACGCCCCGGTGAGAAGATTCCGGTGGACGGGGTGATGATTGATGGACAATCGGCCATTGACGAGAGCATGGTCACGGGCGAGAGCCTGCCGGTAGACAAGAAGCCCGGCGATGAGGTGATCGGGGCCACCGTCAACACCACTGGGGCTTTCAAGTTCAAGGCTACTAAGGTGGGCAAAGACACCGCCCTGGCCCAGATCGTCAAGATGGTGCAGGATGCCATGGGCTCCAAGGCCCCCATTGCCCGGCTGGTAGACGTGGTCAGCAGCATCTTCGTGCCAGTAGTGATGATCCTCTCCATCTTAACCTTCCTGGTGTGGTTCAACTTTGGCCCTAGCCCAGCCCTGGCTTTCGCGGTGGTGACGGCGGTTACGGTATTAATCATCGCTTGCCCCTGCGCGGTGGGGATGGCGGTTCCGATGAGTCTGGTAGCGGGTTTGGGCAAAGCCGCCGAACACGGAGTGCTAATTCGCAACGGTCAGGCCCTGCAATATGCGGCCCAGCTCAAAACCATTGTTTTGGACAAGACTGGAACCATCACTAAGGGCAAGCCCGAACTCACCGACGCGGTTCCCGCGCCCGGTTTTGACGAAAAAACCCTGGTGCGCCTGGCTGCCAGCGCCGACCGCCCCTCCGAACACCCCCTGGCCCAGGCCATCGTCAAGGGTGCTCAGGCCAGAGGGCTAGAACCCACCGAGCCCAGCGCCTTCAATGCTGTACCCGGCCACGGAGTAGAGACCACCGTGGAGGGCAGGCGGGTACTGGTGGGCAACCGCAAGCTGATGCTGCGCGAGAGCATCGAGGCTAGCGCTTTGCAAGGTGAGGTCGAGCGACTACAGGGCGAGGGCAAGACCGCCATGTACGTGGCCGTGGACGGCCAGGCTGCTGGTGTGGTAGCGGTGGCCGACACCATCAAAGAGGATTCCCTCGAGGCCATCCGGGTCATGAAGGAGATGGGCCTGGAGGTAGTGATGCTGACCGGCGACAACGAGCGCACGGCTCAGGCTATCGCTCGCCAGGTGGGGGTTGACCAGGTGCTAGCCGAGGTGCTGCCGGAGGACAAGGCCAACCAGGTACACGCACTCAAGGCACAGATGAAGAAAGGCCAGAAGGTAGGCATGGTGGGTGACGGCATCAACGATGCGCCCGCCCTGGTTGAAGCCGATGTCGGCTTTGCCATCGGTACCGGTACCGACGTGGCCATCGAGGCCGCCGCCGTGACCCTGATGTCGGGCAGCCTCAAGGGCGTATCTTTCGCCATCGAAATCTCCAAGGCCACCATGCAGAACGCCAAACAGAGCCTCTTCGGGGCCTTCGTCTATAACGCTCTGGGCATCCCGGTGGCTGCCGGGGTACTGTTCCCCTTCTTCGGGATTTTGCTCTCGCCCATCCTGGCGGGGGCAGCCATGGCCATCTCGAGCGTGACCGTAGTGACCAACGCCAACCGGCTGCGCTTCTTCAAACCGCGTAGCTTTACGCGGGCATAACAGGAGGATACTATGACTATTCTGGTAAACCTGATCGGACTGGCCCTAATTGGCTTGATCGTGTGGTACTTCTTCTTCTACCGCAAGGAGGGTGTGCAGGTAGCGGAGGTAGCAGGGGTGCAGGAGGTCAACATCACCGTCAAAGGTGGCTACACTCCCGACACCATCGTGGTGAAACGGGGCAAGCCGGTGCGGCTGCACTTCACCCGCCAGGAATCGGCCCTGTGCAGCGAGGTGGTGGTCTTCGACAAATTGGGCCAATCAGCCAAGCTGCCCGAGGGTCAGAGTGTAACCCTCGAGTTCACTCCCAGTGAGGCGGGAGAGATTCCCTTCCAGTGCCAGATGGGGATGTTGCGCGGCAAAGTGGTGGTAATGGCTTAGCAAAGGCTGAAGGGGGTGAGGTTTGGCCTCGCCCCTGGGCCTTCGATGGGAAGGAGGCGCAATGATCCGGCACGAGGAACCTTTCGGGTATCTGGCGCAAGACCACAAGCCGCTCGATCTGAAGGTCTTGTGGGCCAGCAGCACCGCCCGGCTGGCAGTGCGGGGCATCGGCTGCGTCAACTGCGAGGCTCGAGTCCACAATGCGCTCCTGGCCCTGGACGGGGTGAGCCTGGTCAAGGTATTTCGTTGGGAAAAAATAGCCTTGGTGGCTTTTGACTCGGCCCGTCTCACCCCAGACCGGCTGGTGGCAGCTGTGCACAGCGCGGTCAATGAACCTTCACGCTGCTACCAAGCCGAAGTGACCGAGGTGCGCCCGGCTCGAGAAACCCTGAAAATTGTGGGGGGTGAGGTGCAATGGTGCTGGCCCAACTCAACCCCCCAAGAATCTCAGGAAGTTTGGAGCTAAGGAGGATTCTATGAAAGAAGTTCAAGACCCGGTATGCGGCATGATGGTAAACCCTGAGCAGGCTGCGGGAAGTTCGGAGTATGAGGGTAAGATCTACTATTTCTGTGGCGCAGGCTGCAAGGAAATCTTTGATGCCGAGCCCACCAAATATGTCCAGGTTGATGCCCAGGCCCATCGCCACAACCACACCCACTAGAGGGGTTGCCATGAGCGAAACCCGCTCCCAACTCCTGAATCGCCTGGACAGCGTACAGGGTCATCTGGCTGGGGTGCGGCGGATGATGAACGGTGGTGCTTCGCCCACAGAACTGATCCAACAGGTGCGAGCGCTGCGGGGAGCTTTGTTTCATATTGAAGAGCTGCTGGTGCAGGAGGGGTTGCAGGCGTGCCTGGAACAAGCCGCAGTGATGCCCCCGCAAGAAACCCTCGAGACCCTGCTGTCCTTGCTCCAGGTGAAGGCCTGAGGTTCCCCCGCCATGGCTACCCTCCCCAACCTGAAGATTCGAGCGCTGGGAGAGGCTGGGGTCTGGATTAAGGGCCAGCCGGTACACTGGCGGGCACGTTCGTCTCGAGACCTGCTTTTTTATCTGCTGTCCTACCCAGAGGGCCGCCACCGCCAGGAAATTCTCTCCACACTCTGGCAGCTCGAGCCTTCTTCCCAGAGCTACCGCCGCCTGCGCCTGACCTTGCACCGCCTGCGGGCGGTGCTGGGTGGGCCTGAATCGGTTCTTTTTGACCTCGAGCGGGAGCACCTGCGTCTGAACCCAGGGGTGCTCGAGGCCTCCGACCTGTATGCGTTTTACACCACTCTGGGCCAGGCCCAACAAGCCCCAAGCACTGAGCTTCGCATGGTCAAATACCGCCAGGCGCTCGGACTTTACAGTGACTTCATGATGGGTGAGGAGACCGAGTGGGTTCAGGAAGCCCGTGAGACCCACCGACAATTCTACGTGCAGGCAGCGGTGGAACTGGCTCTCGAGTTGTGTATGGACAGCCCTGGTTCGTGTGACCAAATGGTGCAGGCCCTGATCCAAGCACTACAGGCCGACCCCTACTTGGGCGAGGACTATCACCAGTGGTTGATGCGCTGCCTGACCCACGCCGAGGGCAAATACGCGGCACTGGAGCACTACCGCCGCCTAATCCATTTCCTGAGGGAGCAGTTGGGCGAGCGGCCCATGCTGGAAACCCGTGACTTGGCCGAGCAAATCCGCCGGGGTGAGAGGGTGCTGTGCCAGCCCCCTGAACAGCATCCCCACGGCTTCAACTGTCCTCTAACCGCAGGTACATGCAAAAAATGGTCGAGCTTGGTCTAGGTGGAAACGTCTTGGAAACGCTCCGTATTTACTATTCAAACCACCAAGGAAAGGAATCGTGATGCAAGCAAAAACCCAGAATCAGCTTTTGCTCCGCATAAGTAAGGTTCAAGTTCATCTGGCATCGGTGAGGCAAATGGTACTACAGAATGCGCCTCACGATGATCTCAGCCTTCAACTACGGGCTTTGTGTGGAAGTCTGCAACAGATTGAGAGCGTTGTCATCCAGGACGGTCTCTATGCCTGTTTGGAGCAGGCCCATCGGGATAAACCAGAGGTAGCAATCGAGCGAGTCATGCGGATGCTCAACTTGCATTCACCCGAGGGTGATTCTTTTACCGGAGCACAGGCTAAATCCGATCATCTCGAGTTGTTGAGAGGACGTGAGTGATATGGTTCAGGAACAGGGTCAAGCCAAAACCCAGAGCGTAACCTTTATATTGCCGGAAGGCCTCGAGGCCGAGAGCGCTAGTGTGGTGGGGGATTTCAACAACTGGAATCCGCAAGCCCATCCCATGCTCAAGGATAGCGATGGGCGCTGGCAAATCAGCATTGAACTGGAGACCGGCAAAGAGTACCAATTCCGTTACCTGGTGAACGGCCAGGATTGGTACAACGATTCTCAGTGCGAATGTTGCCGTAACCCCTACGGCGGCGAAAACAACCTCTTGCGGCTATAAAACAACAGAAGTGGGTAAGGAAATGAAATCGGGACAAATTGCTCTTACCCACCCCCGGTGGGGAGGGATATATTGAGAGCCTAAGGTTTAGCATTTCGTCCTCAACGTTGTTTGGTGCTTGACCCATAGGAGGTAAAAGTTATGTGGAGGAATATCTCACTCTTCACGCTGCTCAGCCTGGTGTTGGCCTTTGGGGTAGCTTGGGCCCACAAAGATGAAGCAGCTCTACCCGCCAGCCAGTTGGCCCAGCAGGCACTAACTGCGCTCAAGAGTAACCCCCCGGATCTAAACACCGCTACAGATAAGCTCAAAGATACCCTAGATTCGCAGAAGCCTTCTGGGGTCAACCTCGAGCTGATCCGCCTGGCTCAGCAGGCCGTGAAGGCTGGGGTGTCCGAGGCAGCAATACCTCTAGTTAGCAAAGCACTTGCGTCTGTTGCCCCTGCCCTGGTGCAAACTTCAGCTACCCCAACCCCGGCCTTAGCCGATGAGTCCAAGGCTTGGGGGCCGGGCTGGTTGTGGGCTCTGGGAATGGTAGTCGTGACTGGGGGTTTATACGTCTTAGCTAGGCGAACCGTGAGCATAAATAATCCGCCCAGTATACCTAAGTTCGCACCCTGGCAACTTAGCGGTATCGCTGGGTTGCGGATTGTATTCGGCTTAGTGTGGGCGGTTGATGCGTGGTTTAAGTGGCAGCCTACCTTCTTCGAGCAGTTTGTCAGCTACCTGATGGGGGCACATCAGGGCCAACCGCCATTGGTGTCGAACTGGATTGGCTTTTGGGTCAACGTAGTCAAAGTTGATCCTCATGTCTTCGCTCACCTGGTTGCCCTTGGTGAAACCGCCCTGGCGGTGGGATTGATTTTTGGCTTATTCAGTAACGTGGTTAACCTAGCAGGTATTTTGTTGTCCTTGGTGATCTGGTCTACCGCCGAGGGATTGGGCGGCCCCTACACCGCCGGTTCTGTGGATATTGGTTCGGCAATCATTTATGTGTTGGTCTTTGTAGGGTTGTATTTCTCGAGGGCAGGTCTCTACTTGGGTATGGACAGCATCATAGGGCGCTGGTTAGGACGCTATAGTTGGTTAGCTTCTGGGGCAGTCGGCAGCAAAAGTGTGGTTGGCACCCGTCGGGAGGCCGTGTGATCTGGAGGAGCTGGCTACAGCAACCCAGAAACTGGGTATGGCTTGGGTTTCTATCGGTGGCGGCCTTTTTCATAGTCTTGGAGCACCGCGCCCACCTAGCCCTGATCATCGCCGTGGCGTTGCTGGCGGCCTGCATCCTGATGAACCGCTACATGCACCACGAGACCAGTGCTGACCCTGACCCTGGAGCACAGGGAGAACCAGCCATGAACAACCAACCTCCCGCCTATGGCCTGTGGTGGTTGGTAGCAATCAACCCGCAGTACCTGGCCTTCATCCTGATTGTGGTGGGCTTTTTGCTCGAGTGGCCCACCCTACTTACCCTGCTGATGTTCCCGGTGCTGGTAGTGATGTATACCCACTTAGCCCGCCTCGAGGAGCAGGAAGTGCGAGGCCAGCAACCAGCTTACGAGGAGTACACGGCCAGGGTTCCGGCCTTTATCCCCCGGCTGGCCCGACTACCAGTTCCCCCTGAACCGTCGCAGGAGGTACCGGAATGACCCCTGAAACCTCAATCCGGGTGGGCTATCTGGCAGTCTCCGGCCTAACCTGTGCCGACTGTGCAGAGGAAGTACAAGAAGCCCTGCTGGAAGCTGAAGGGGTAAGGATGGCGGCAGTTTTCCCCGAGGAGGGTCTGGCTGCGGTGGCCTATGCGCCCAAGATTACCCGGCGAGCCAATCTGTTGTTGTTGGTAAAAGCGGCGGCGATTACCCACGGGCGGGATTACCAGGCGGGCTGGATGGGCAGCCGCAGGATGTTGGGGGGTGAGGAATGAGCGGCTTTGGGCTTTTGATTGCGGACTATGAGCAGCTATTGAAGCTGCGCAGCTGGGCTATCGGCAGGCTGGAGCAGGGATCGGAGTATCTACAAACCCTCGAGGCCACTCTGGCTCAGCTCGAGGGTTTGTGGGAAGACCTGCTTCACAACCCCCGTTTTCGGCTGGCCCTGGCTGAAAGCCCTCACGCGCCCCCAGCCTTGCTGGAGTGGCTGGCCGAGGACGAGGAGCAAGAAGTCCGCTTGGCCGTAGCCCGCAATCCTGCCACCCCGACCCAGGCTCTGATGGCACTTACCGCAAGCTGGGCTGGACGGTTGGCAGTGGCTTGCAACCACTGCACTCCTAGCCAAGTGCTGGAAATCTTGGCCGGTGATGGCGACCCCGACATCCGACAAGCCCTGGCCGCCAACCCCAACACCCCAGTTTCGGTGTTGGTTCGGCTGACCCGCGACCCCGAACGGGCCGTGCGGAGAAAGGTAGCTCTCAATCCAAACACCCCACCCCGCCTGTTGATATGGCTGGCCCAACAGGCCGACCCCGGTCTGTATCCCGCCCTGCTGCATAATTCCAACACTCCTAAAGAGGCCCTGGACACGCTTATCGAGGCCGACCCCTTCCTGGTAGAGCAAGTTGGTTGCCATCCCAACTTTCAACCCTTACTCCGAAAGGCCAAAGCCTACCTCCGTGAGCGGGTCGGAAAGCTCAACCTGGATTGCCCAGTGTGCCAGAGCACCCAGGGTCAAATCTATGGCTCGAGGCGAGCCAGTTAGGAGGCCCCCGATGAAAACCCGAATAGCCCTATGGCCCCAACTTGGGAGTATCCCCCTCCTGATGTTGGTTTTGGTGCTAGCTGTGCTGCTAGGTCGAAGCCTCGCAGCTCCGACACTGTATGTGGAAAACAGCGTGGGCCAGAGCGTGTGGGCCCTGGATGCCGCCAGCGGCAAGATACTGGCTACGATCCCCCTACCAGGCTCCCCCGATGGACTGGCTTTGTGCCCTGACCAGGGCCGCTTATACGTGGCCGGGGGTGACGCGGGCACGATAAGCGTGATCGAGCTGGGCAGCAACAAAATCCTACGCACGGTTAAAGTCGGAGGGGCCGCCCTGGGTCTGGTGATGAGCCCGGACTGCTCGAGGCTCTACACCGCCGGAGGGGGGAGCAACACCGTTATCGCAGTCGACACCAACAACCTCCTCACTCAGGAAGTAGCTGTGGGGCAAGACCCTCAAGCGGTGGCACTCGGCCCAGAGGGGCGTTGGCTGATCAGCTTGAACTACGCCAGCAAAGATCTGAGCGTACTTAATGCGCAAAACCTTCACCTTGAGCAGACCCTTGCGGTAGGCAATGGCCCCCATAGCTGGTCACTCTCGCCTGATGGGCGTTGGTTGGCAGTGGGAGCAATAGACTCCCACGAAGTTTTGCTGCTCGATACTCAAACCCTGCAGGTGGTTTCGACCTATACCAGCGATGCGGCCCCTGAAGGACTGGCCTTCCGCACCAACACGGAACTCTGGATCAGTTCGCTGGCCTCGAACTACGTCGAGGTGCTACACCTGATGGGGCAAGACCAGCAACAAATGGTGATGCCCAGGCGCTATACCGCCCGCATCCAGACCGGGCCAGGGCCATTTGGTATCACCTTTAGTAAGGACGGGCGCTGGGCTTACGTGAGCAATATGATCGAGGGCAGTGTGGTCAAGATAGATACCCAAAGCCGTCAAGTGGTGGCGCGCTTCGTGGTGGGCGGTGAGCCTCATCGCTTGGTGCTTGTGGAGTAGGAGGGGTTTATGTCCGAACAAAAACTCAGTTTTGAGGTGGTGGGTCTGGGCTGTGGCGGAGCCGGTGCGGGAACGCTCGAGCGTGCCTTGAGCAAGCTAAAGGGGGTGGAGCGGGTTTACGTGAACCCCCTGACCGAACGGGCCTACCTCGAGTATGATCCCGTGCGGGTTTCCTTCGAGTCTGTCCGGCAAACCATAGCAAACTTAGGGTACCACATCAGGCTGAATTGAACCCGTACCATAGGAGAAATTTATGAAATCAACCCTGGCCTTTTTAACCTTAGCTGTACTGAGCAGTCTGGCCCTGGCCCAAACCACCCCCAAAGTAGACGGGGTAATCAGCCCCGGCGAATATGAACACTCCATAACCAGCAAGATTGGGGTAGAGCTTTACTGGACCCTCAAGGGCGACCTGCTCTACATCGGGCTGAAAAGCCCCGGTAAGGGTTGGGTAGGCATCGGCTTCGAAACCGTGGATCAACATAGCGAGACAGGAGGCATGGGCATGGGCGACAAACACCCTGCCATGCACGGCTCTGACCTGATTCTGGGCTATGTCAAGGATGGGCGCACGGTGGTGGACGAGTACCACGGAGCGGTTGCCGGTCAGCCCCAACCGTACAGCACGATGGGTAGCAAGGCCAATATTCTTCAGGCTGCTGGGAGTGAAACTCCCGAGGGAACCACCCTCGAGGTAGTGCGCCGCCTCAACATGGGGAACCCCATGCACGTCAACTTGCAGAACATGGTCGGACGCAAAGTGGGCATCATGCTGGCCTATAGCGATCAGAAAGCCTTTGTTTATCATGGCCCCACCAATCGCATCGCATTAGAGATCACCCTCAAGTGAGGAGGAGCGGCCTTGATTTGCGTAGCGGTGCTCAGCGAACGTCCCCTGGTGCGCCAGGGGCTGGCGGCATTGCTGCGGGAAATTCCGGGTCTGGAAGTAGTTGCCTCTGAGGTTGTAACAACTAGCACTGCACAGGTCTTGCTGGTGGATTCGGGACTGCCTAACCTCGAGACCCTACTTGCCCAGTGGCATTCGGCCTCACAGCAGCCCCTGGTGATCGCCCTCGAGGAGAACCCCGACGAGGCCGAGCGGCTACTGCACAAAGGGGCCAGGGGCTATGTATCCCTGGCCTCGTCCCTGCCGGAGTTGGTGGAGTGCGTGCTCGAGGTGGCACGGGGTGAAGTGGGCTTACCGGCTCAGCTCAGCAGGCAACTGCTGTCGCGCTTGAGCGGGGTGGGTTCTTCGCAGATCCTCACGGAGCCCCTGTCGGGGCGCGAACAGGAGATTTTGAGCCTGCTATGCCAGGGTTTCTCCAACAAGGCTATTGCCCAGAAGCTCTACCTGAGCGTGCGCACCGTGGAAGGCCACCTGGCGAACCTCTATGCCAAGCTGGGAGTAAACTCTCGCACTCAGGCCGCGCTAGTGGGTCTAAATCAGCACTTGATAATTTCCGACGATTTGGTCTCGAGTGCAAGCTACTCCTAAAAGAGTGCAGATACGTTTTGATCTGACCAGCCAGTCGGTATAAGCCCAGCAGTGCCAACCAGGAGAATCACATGGCAAAGGCCTATTTCGTCGGCAGCGGCATCGCCTCGCTCGCGGGCGCGGCCTATCTCATCCGGGATGGGCACTTCCCCGGCGACGACATCCACATCTTTGAACAGTCCGCCATTACCGGCGGCAGCCTGGACGGGGCAGGTTCACCCGAAACCGGCTACACCCTCCGTGGGGGTCGTATGCTCAACTTCTCCTACTTGTGTACCTACGACCTCCTTTCGTTCATTCCCTCGCTGGATAACCCTAGCCGAACCGTAAAGGACGAGATGCTCGAGTTCAACGAGCGGGTAAAGACCCACTCCAACAGCCGACTGGTCAAGCACGGCCAGAAACTCGATACCTCACACATGGGTTTGAGCAACAAAGATCGGCTGGATCTGCTGAACATCATGATCCACTCGGAGGAGTCCCTTGGCACCAAGCGGATTGATGAGTGCTTCGAGCCCTCCTTTTTCAAGACCAACTTCTGGCTGATGTGGGCCACCATGTTCGCCTTCCAGCCCTGGCACAGCGCGGTCGAGTGCAAGCGCTACCTGCACCGATTCATCCACGAGTTTCCCCGTATCAACACCCTGGCAGGCGTGGATCGTACCCCGTACAACCAGTACGACTCGGTGGTGCTCCCGCTGACGCAGTGGCTCCAGGGGCAGGGCGTGCATTTTGAACTGCAAGGCCAAGTCACCAATCTGGGCTTCAAAACTTCGACCAGTCAGACCACAGTCGAGCGCATCCAGTACGTTCGTGACGCTCAGTCGCAGGAGCTCGAGCTGGGAGCAGGCGACTTGGTGTTCGTCACCAACGGTTCGATGACCGCCAACTCCAGGTTTGGCTCGATGACCTCCCCCGCACCTATGAATACCAGCGGGCTCACTGACGGTGCCTGGGCACTGTGGGACACCATCGCCAGAGGTCGCCCTGAGTTTGGCCGTCCCGCGGTCTTCCATGAGCGCATCGGCGAATCCTACTGGCCCTCGTTTACCGCGACTTTCCGCGACCCGACGTTCATGCGCTTGGAGCAGCAATTCACCGGGAACGCGCCGGGGACAGGCGGCCTGGTGACGTTTGTGGATTCGAACTGGCTGATGTCCATTGTGGTGGGCTACCAGCCGCACTTCCGCAACCAACCGCCAGGGGTCTATGTCTGCTGGGGCTATGGTCTCTCTCCAGATCAGCTTGGCAACCACGTACAAAAAAAGATGACTGACTGCACTGGTGCAGAGATACTGACCGAACTCTGCTATCATCTAGGGTTCATGGATCACTTGCCCTTGATTCTGGACACCTCAACCTGTATCCCCTGTACCATGCCCTTTATCACCAGCCAGTTCCTGACTCGAGCACCGGGGGATCGCCCGCAGGTGGTACCCGAGGGCTCCACCAACCTAGCCTTCATCAGCCAGTTCTGCGAGATACCCGAGGATGTGGTGTTCACCGTGGAGTATTCGGTGCGGGCGGCAATGACGGCGGTCTACACCCTGCTGCACCTCGACAAGGAGCCACCGCCCATCTACAAAGGCGGGCAAGACATCCGGGTGCTGTTCAACGCCGTCACCACCGCGCTCAGGTAGACCGGGGTTCTGCCCGTCAAGTCAGCTCGGTTTTCGGGGCGGTTTCGGAAGCGGTTGCCACCTCTAACCCCAGGACGCTCGAGCTTTTCGGGTGTCCGGGGGTAGGTGTATGTCCAGAAGGGAGTTTCTATCGCGGTTTGCGCTATTTTTGCCGCGACTCATAGCGGCAAAAATGAGCTGGGTACGGTCTTTCTAACGGAAGAGGTGAACAGAGACCGTGACAGGCCCCGTGGTCGCACCCTCGAGGCCGACTCCCCGCCCCCGCGCGGGGAGTTTTGGTCGGGCCTACGGCACGCGGA
>JADEYI010001061.1_pt1 | contig 24915 bp, 25 predicted proteins | sample 8542331 | NCBI WGS metagenome assembly JADEYI01 (sample SAMN16510988, study PRJNA670497) | mine drainage metagenome | isolation source: biofilm near Copperflume 1 | place: Germany: Marsberg coppermine Kilianstollen | collected 2018-02
CCTCGCCCGTCACCGGGTCGGCGGTGTGGCCCTCCCTCTCTCTACACGTCGAATGCTGACTGCGCACTTCGCCATCGGTGGCGCTCTTTCGGTGTCGTTTCCCGGCTGGCTTCGCCAGGACCCCGGCGCGACGGGGCGGCCGGGGCGCCGCGCTCCCTCGCCATAAGGCTGAATTCATAAGTGCTGGCTGACGAACACCCGCAGGGCGGCCTGCACTTGCGGGGAGAACGGCAAGGGCTTCGTGTAATTCGTTGCGCTGCCGCCCGGATCTTGCTTGAGGACGTGGTCGACGCCGCTCAAGTGGACGAAGCTGACGTCCGCAGACGCCAGTGTCAGTCCGGCGTTGAGGTGATCCACCTCGGCACATGTCACCTGGATGTCGGCGTCGCTACAGGTCAACAGCACGGGAAGGTGCTGCGCGACCCGTGCTGCGAGCTGGCCCGGGTCGAAGCGGTCCGCCTGCGAGAGGAACAGTGCCGTCGAGGGGTTAAAGATCGACGCAAGGCTGGCGGGAAGGCCTGTGGGCACGGTGCCGTTCTTCCGCAGGGCGGAAATCGCCGCAGCCAGTGCACTGTCAACCGTAGCAGCCGAGGTGGGGCTGATACTGCCAGTCGATTGGGCGGCGGCGACCGACGCCTGCACCTGGGCGCTGATGACATCGAGGTAGCGGAGACTCAGCGGTTCGAGCAGCCCAAGCGCGTGGACGGGGGGAGATGACCCCGACGTGCCGGCGGCGAGCACCAGTGCGAAGAGCGCGCCTTCGCTGTGGCCGATGACTGCAAGGCGGTTGGCGTTCACAGCCGGCTGGCTGGCGAGAAACTTGAACGCAGCGACCGCCTCGTCTTCGAACGGCGCGATCCCGATGGTAGTCGCAGCGGCCGCGTACGGTCCCAGCCCGGTCTGACCGCTGCCAAGCTTGTCGTAGCGAAGGCTTGCCACCCCGTCTGCGGACAGCCAGCCAGCGAGAGTCTTGAGCGTATCAATCGGACCTGGCTCCGCCGCACTATTGCCATTGCGGTCGGTGGGACCACTCCCCGCAATCAGGAGTGCCGCCGCAACCCGGCGGGTGACGCCGACGGGATGCCGGTAGGTCCCGTAGATGGTCATTCCATCTGCCGTGAAAGTGACCGGCTGGTCGATCCAGGTTGCGGGTTGCGTGGGAGCGCTCGCACCACTCGGCCCCGACGTGCAGGCTGCCGCGGCGATCGCGAGTGAGACGAGGAAGAGGCTTGTCCGCCGGGCGATGGGCGCCATAGAGGCCCTGCCTCCCGTTCCGCCGCCATCCCGCGATGGTGACCATCGCGCGCAGGAGAGCGGTGGCCCGGATTCTACAGCGCCGGATTCCTGTTGGTGGACGCTGGTTCGACAGAATGGGTAACTGGTGGGCGATGAGGGATTCGAACCCCCGACCTCCTCGGTGTAAACGAGACACTCTAGCCGCTGAGTTAATCGCCCGTTGCTGCCGTTCTCAGTCTACAGCGCCAGCTTGATTGCGCCGACTTCTGCGACCAGGAGGCCGCGTCTGAGCGTCTGCGCTGGATCGGGGCCGAGTGGCGGGCGGGGCTTTATCCGTCGGCGCTGACGCACAGGCCTGGGCCGACGCCAGTGAGGCCAGCGCCCGGCAGGCGGCTTCGCTGTCGAGCCCCGCGATGCGCTGGTCCTTCGCCCAGGCGCGGAACGCGTCCGCATCCCAGGAGCTGGTGTTGGTGTACGGGCTGAGGTCTGGATAGAGGGCGGCGGCGGCGGACAGGTCCATGAGCGCCCGGTTCCGCTCGAACGTCTCCCGCGCTGCGGCCGTCTCAAGCGTGCCTTCGAGTTTCTGGTTGCGGCGCCCGAGAGCCGCCGCAGTCGCGCCAGGATCGGCGAAATAGTCCTCCATGGGCGCGCGGGCCAGGAGCTTTGCCGCCGTGAGCGCGCCGACGCCCGGGATGCCTGGCAGGTTGTCGCTGGCATCGCCGCTTGCGGCCCGGTAGTCAAGGTAGCGTCCGGATGGGAAGGTGACCGGGACGCCGTCGCTCCCGGACGGCGCCACCATCGTGGCGAAGTTGGCCGCATCGATGATGACGCGTTTGACGGGGGCGTACACGGAGACTCGCTCGCCGACAAGCTGGAGAAAGTCGCGATCAGTGGAGGCGATGCGCACGTGCCGCTCTACGCTCTGCAACACAAGGGCGGCCATGAGGTCATCGGCTTCGGTGTTCACGCCGCGGACGACCTCGATAGGCAGGGCGGCGGCGATTTCGCTGAACTGGCGGATGGCGTCGAGCACGAAGGGCTCGTTGTCGATGAAATTGGGGTCACCTTCGCGGCCCAGTTGATAGCCCGGAAACACCGCGCGCCGGCGCAGTGGGCGGCCCTCGTCGAAGACGACCGCCACCCGCGAGACGCGCCCTGGCGGCGCTTCGAACATGCCGCGTGCCGGTGGCATGGCCGGTGGTTCGCCGCCGCGGATGATGAGCCCGAGGAGGCTCTGCGTGAAGCCGAGGAGCGCCGCGCGCGCTTTTTTCTCCGGAGTGTCGGCACCCATCGGCCGGCGCAGTGCGTGGAAGCCGGCCCATGCCAGGTTGTTGCCATCGGCGACAATGAACAGCGGCGCGGCCATTGTTTCGGTCATGGGTGAAGTATTGCCCGTTGCTCGCGGGAGGCAAAGCGGCCTGATGCTTTATGGGTGAGCCCCCTGCTGTCACCCGTGCGCGCGACCCGCTAGCATGGGAGGGTGACAGCGCCTCCGATACGCATCGCAGTCCTCGGATCGACGGGCTCGATCGGCCGCCAAACGCTGGATGTCGTCCGGCAGTTCCCCGGCCGCTTTTCCGTCGTCGCGCTGGCAGCAGGACATAACGTTGAAGGACTGGCTCGCCAGGTAGCCGAGTTCCGGCCGCGCTACGTGTCGTGTGAATCCCGGTCATCAACCCTGGACGACGCTGTCGCAGCCAGCGGCGGAAGATTCGCCGTCATGGATGCGATCGCGGCTGCTGAAGGCGTCGATATCGTCCTGGTGGGCACTGCGGGGGCGGCCGGCCTCACGCCGACTCTCCGCGCGCTCGAATTGGGCCGGCCGGTTGCCATTGCCAACAAGGAGGTGCTCGTCATGGCGGGGCATCTCGTGCGCCGTGCCATGCTTGCCGGCGGCGGCGGATTGCGGCCGGTCGATAGCGAACACTCCGCCATCTGGCAGTGCCTGTGGGGCGAAGCAAATCACGAGATCCGGCGAATCCTCCTCACGGCTAGCGGAGGGGCGTTCCGTGATTTCGACACGGGCCAGCTCGCGCGAGTGACCGCTGAACAGGCACTTAACCACCCCACATGGAAGATGGGAGCGAAGATCACCGTCGATTGCGCCACCCTCATGAACAAGGGCATGGAAACGATCGAGGCGATGTGGCTATTTGGCGTGCCCATGGAGAAGGTAGAAGTTGTCCTCCACCGTGAATCTATTGTCCACTCCCTGGTTGAATTCAGCGATGGCAGCGTGAAGGCGCAGCTCGGCGTCCCCGATATGCGCCTGCCGATCCAGTGTGCACTCGCCTACCCCGAGCGGATGCCATCGCCGCCCGCCCCCCCGTTGGACCTCGCGGCCATCGGGGCGTTGCACTTCGGCACGCCTGATTCCTCACGCTTTCCGTGCCTGAAACTGGCGATGGAAGCGGGACGCAGGGGCGGGACTTTCCCCGCGGCTATGGCCGCTGCCGACGAAGTCGCCGTCGGGAGATTCCTCGCCGGCGAAGTAGGATTCCTGGATATAGCCGGGATTGTCGAGTCGGTGCTGGCCAGGCACGATTCCGTCGCTGACCCCGACCTCGAAACGGTGCTAGCGGCCGATTCCAGTGCCCGCCGGATGGCGAGCGCTGTCCAACCTGCCCTCGCACCCGGGGCAGCGCACTGATGTTTCTTGCAATCGACCCTGTGGCCATCGCCCGCGCAACGTTCCCGTTTCTCGGCATTCTCGTGGCGCTCGTCGTCATCCACGAATTTGGGCACTTCCTCGCCGCCAAGGCCTTCGGCATCAAAGTGCTGGAGTTTGGCATCGGCTTTCCACCACGGGCGTGGACGTTCTATCGCCGGGGGGATACTGAGTACACCCTGAACTGGCTGCCGATTGGCGGATTCTGCCGCTTGCTGGGCGAAGAGGACCCGGAAGATCCCCGTTCACTGGCGGCGGCGCCCCGTTGGCAGCGCTTCTCGGTTTTGTTCGCGGGCGTGTTCTTGAACTTCGTCCTTGCGATCGTGATCATGACGGTTGGCTTCATGGTGCCGCGCCAGCGTTCGCTCAGCATGGCGCAGATCGCCGCCGTCGCCCCCGGATCGCCCGCGGCACAGGCGCCGGTGACCGGCGTCATGGCCAACAACGCTCAGCCCGCGCAGGGTCTTCAGCCCGGCGACCTGGTGGTCAAGGTCGATGGGACTGCGATTCATAACACCGGTGACCTCATCTACCAGAACCGGCTGCATCTCGGTGAAACGCAAACCTGGACGATTGTGCGCGCGGGCGCGACGCTGACGGCGCAGGTCTACGCGCGCTGGCACCCACCCGCCGACCAGGGGCCCACCGGGGTGCGGATTACGGCACCAGCCACGTGTACGGGCACCGATGCCCAGGGAAACCCGACGGGTTGTACGCTCCTCTATCCGGCCACGGAGAGTGTGAGCTACCCGCCGTGGGAGGCCTTCCCGCGCGGAGTCGGTGCGCTCTGGGACACGATGGTCCTCACGAAGAACGAGATCCAGGTGCGCATCGATGGTGGGGGAGGTGCGGCCACGGCAAACGATGGACCCGCGCTGCAAGGCCCCGTCGGTATCGCCAGCCAGACCGGGCAGGTCATCGCGCAAGACGGTTGGCGGCCGCTCATCGAGCTCGCAGCGCTGCTCAGCCTGAACCTCGCCATTTTCAACGTCCTGCCCTTGCCAATGCTCGATGGCGGACGAATCTTCTTGCTGTTCGTCGAAGTGTTGCGTGGCGGAAAGCGCATCGCACCCGAAAAGGAAGCGCTGGTGCACCTCACCGGCTTCGCCCTGCTCATGACTGCGGTGCTATTCATCACGTTCTTCGACATCCGCCGACTCGTGTCCTAGGCTCTGGCCGTGCTCTACGACGCCATCTTCATTAGCCTGTTCGTCGCCGGATGGCTGTTCTGTGGATTCCTCCCCTGGCTGGTGCTTTCGGTGGCGACGCGGGGGCACGCAGGGCTGCCATATCTCCCGCTGTCGCTGTTCGCCGGGGTCGTTGGAGGGCTGGCGGTGCCGGTTCTCGGGCTAACCGGTGTCCTCGGGCTGCGGCTGAGTTTCGTCGCGGCGATCGCGCTTCCATCCGCCCTCGTCGGAGCGCGGCGCTTGAGCCAGGGAGTGGCCGAACGATCACACGCGGCCAGGAACCAACCTTCACAACCACGCGAGGAGCAAAGCACGCATTGACACTGAAACCGCTCGCACTCTCGACGATGTATGCCCAGCAGGAGCGCTTTGCGGATGGTGCGGCTTTCGCCCGCTACGCCGCCGAAGCGGGATATGACGCGATCGAGATCAGCCACTCCACCAGCGAAGAGAAGTTGCGCCAGATTCTCGAGGCGGATGTCCTGCCCGTGACCTCCGTCCACCAGCCAGCACCCTGGCTCCGTCATAGTGACGGCAGGGGCAATTCGCATTGCAATCTCGCGTCGGTGGACGACGCCGAGCGCCGGCTTGCGCTTGATTTCGCGATGAAGAGCATCGAGTGGGCGGCGCGGATCGGCGTGGACCGCCTCGTTGTGCACCTCGGCCAGGTGAGCGACGTCCCCGAGATGTTCGAAGAGGAACGAGAAATGCGGCGGATGTTCGATGCCGGGCGTGCCACCGATCCACGCTTCGCCGAGCTCCGGGATGCGGCGATCGAGCGGCGCGCGCGAGAAGCGGGGCCCAATTTGGAGAAAGCGCGGGCATCGCTTCTCGCGTTGGCCCATGCGGCCGAACGGCATGGGATCGCCATCGGCCTGGAAAACCGCTACCACTACCACGAGATCCCACAGCCGGCCGAGTTTGACCTCCTCCTCGATGGGCTCGGCCTGCAACACGCTGGTTACTGGCACGATGTTGGCCACGCGGAGGTCCTGCACCGCCTGGGGTTCATCGATCGCGGCGCCTGGCTGGATGCGCTCAGCGGCCGGTGCATCGGCGCGCACCTCCACGATGTGTCAGGTATTGGCGATCATCGGGCGCCGGGCGACGGCGATGTCGATTGGGGATATATCGTGCGGGGACTCCGGCACCTGCCGAAATACACGCTCGAGATCAACCAGCACCAGGCGGACGACCGCGTAGCCGGAGCGATCGCCTTCCTCGGCTCGGTCGGCCTGCGTTAGTCACGGCGGCCGGGGACCTCAATAGTCAGTACTCAATAGTTGGTGTATCCGCCGGCGGCCGTTGGCGACGGCGATGCTTGTGCCGCCTGGGCGCGGGCAGCATGCCAGATACCGCCGACGCCGTCTCCGTTTGTGTCGCCAGGTGCCGGATCGCCGGCGAAACGGTAGAGCGGGTGGCCGTTGTATGTGAGCTGCCTGGTCCCATCCGCGCGGGTGATTAACGTGAGTGTGCCTGTCAGCACTGCCGCTCGGGTTGGTGGGTTGCCTTTGGCTGTCACTGGTGGCCAGTTGGTTGCGCAGCTACCCGAACAGGCGCTGGCACCGCTGTCCGCGACGTCGTGGTCAAATTCATAGAGCGTGTACCCGGAAGCGTCTGTGAGGACGGGGCCAAGCTTTGACGAATTTCCGATGTTCAAGTCGCTGGCAGTGCTCGCAGAGCCGACGGCGCTGGCGGCGGCCGTCGGCTGCGACGAGCCATAGCTGCCGCCGCCGCTGCAACTTGCGAGCAAGGCCCCGGTGGCGAGGAAAAGGGCGAATGGTGTGAACAGCCGGTGCAAGAGCTGTCTCCTTAAGGTGCGTCCGCCGGGAGGCGGCGACCATAGTACGGCGGCCGCCGGCCGCGGGATTGCAGTGCATGGGCGACTTCGGACAGCGTGAAGCCACTTTTGCCGCTGCGTTGGGGACACGGCCGCAGGCGACATAATCTGGCGCGTTTGATGCCGCCCGGAGCCACGCGCTCGCGGGCCATGACCGCAAGCCACTGCACCGCAGATGCAGTCCGGACGTGGCCTACTTCAACAGCGCGATGATATGGACGCCCAGGTCCGGTACCGTCTGGCCGGGTGCCGGGACTCCTCCCGCCGGCACGTTCGCTTCGACGAATTCGCCATAGATGACGTTGTGCCTGGCGTCCGTCCGCTCCAGGAAGAATGCCCGGAACGTGAGGATTTTCACAGGCGTGGGTGGGTCAGGGATCCCGCCGTCAACGACGGGGACGAAAACCACTCTCGGACTCCCCTGTTTGAACGAACCCGAGGTCTCGCCGGGCCTTGAGCTGATCCGGGCCTGCATCGCGTTGAGCGTCGCGGGCGAAAACTTCGAACCGTCGAAGCGGTTCGTTGGGTATCGGCCACCAGCGACAATCGCGGCGGTGACGCCTCTCGCGACTGCGTCTGCATATGACTGGCCGTTGGGAGGGTTGATGCTCACCAGGTTATAGCTGCCAGCGCCGCCTCCCGCGTTGGCCGGTTGCAGGCCCACGGTCACGCCATAGCGCGTGAACGCATCATTATTGATTGCCCACGGCATCACGGCCATCCCGCCCCCCGACTGGACTGATGCAGCCGCGCCGCCGTACGCGGAGGCGCTCGCCACCGGGTCGAAACTCATCAAGCCAACCACTCGCAGGAAGAACGTGTCGAGATGGCGGTGGATCGTGACATTGATGACGTCGTTTGCTCGGCTCCGGGAGGAGAACGTCACGGTTGCGCTTGTGCCGGGGGCGTTCAACGCCGCGTAGCGGTTGGCTGCCGCCCTCGCCGCCGAAGTGTCGGCGTAACTCTGGGCGAGGTCCTGGGCACCGGCCAGAGCGGCAGCGTCCGCCGCCTTCTGGAGGTCGGTGCGTGTGTAGACCAACCGGCCGACGTCCACTGACATCCCGAGCAGGCCGCAGAACGCGACGAGGCCCGCGGCGAACATGACCAGGACCTGGCCCTGTTGAGAAGCAATGACTCGTTTTGCGCAGCGCATGGTGCGGCCCTCCCCAAAAGGCAGACGGATAATTCGACGCTAGCGGCGATTGCTGAGCGGCAGATGAGCCAGAAATGAAGGACGCATCGATCCCGTGACGGATCAGTAACGGGTGGGTGACAGGCGCCGCCGGCCGCGTAACAGCGGCGGCCTACCGCAGCAGTGCACCGTCTGAGCCGGGGGCGACGTGATGGTGGCCGCGAAACAGTGGCGACCAGGGCGGTGGAGAGCTTCCGATGCTCGTCGCCTTTTCGTTTCAATCACGCAAGGAGGAAGGGAAGCAGCCTCAACCAGGGCCGTCAGCCGTTTCGGTCAGAAACCCCGTGGGATCACACCCCGCACCTGTAGCCGCTCGAACTGGGCGCGGAACATGTCCTCGGTGTCCATGCATTCGTGGAAGCCCGCCTGGCGGACCTTGATGGTGCTGTTCAGCGCCGGGATTGGCGCCCGCATCGTCGCCGAGAGCATCACGTCGGTGTAAACCAGCGAGTTGTAGCCCACGAATTCGACAATGCTTCTTGGCGCGGTCAGGCCATAGCGATCGACGATCGCTGCCCATTCGGCATCGCGGGAGGACAGATCCTTCGCGAACGAAAACGCCTTCGGCGGCCCGGCCTCCATGCCCAGCGTCTGCGCGATCGCCGGCCACACGTTCTCCCAGATGAAGACGTCGCCGTTGGTCAGGTTGAACGTTTCGTTGCGTGCGGCGGGCGCGGTGGCGCCCCAGGCAATCGCCCGCGCCACGAGCGTCGCATCGACCGCTTCCCGGAGGACGGGCGTGTCGCCCTGACCGGGGAAGTACAGCGGTTCGCCTCGCTCGCGGAGAAGGACGGCGTATACGGCGAGCGCGAGGGTGGGGTTCATGTTGTTGCCCGGCGCGTCTCCGTAAATCACCGTGGGGCGATAGACGGTCAGCGCCCAGCTGTGGCCCTGCTGTTTTGCCCGCAGGTAGTCTTCCTGGAGGAAGTAGAAATTTGGGTGCTCTTTGCGCGGCTCCCGCTCACGCAGCGGGACCTTCACTCCGGCGTAGCCCACCGACGGGTGGTGAAGGCCGTACGCCTTTGTGCCGTGGAGGAGCGTGACATGTTCCAGCCCGGGCGCGGCGCGCGACAATGGTTCGAACAGGTTGCGAAGCATCGTTGCGTTCCGCTCCATCAGCTCGGCATCGAGCCACCCCGGCAGGAGCCCGGGCTCTTCCTGGAGCGCCGCATACACGAGGTGTGTCACGCCCGCCATCTTCTCGGTCACCTGCTCGCAGGCAGCCGCATCCGTGAGGTCGAGAGATATGAACTCGACGCCCTTCACGTCTGCGGGCTTGCGGCGCGAGACGCCGACCACCTGCCAACCCCGCGACGCAAACTCCTCTACCGCTGCGTGTCCGACGAGGCCCGAGGCCCCTGCGACCAGGACCTTGTTCGTCATCACATCACTCCGCCGACCATGGTTCTCGATTCGCGGTTAGTATGCGCCAACTCCGGCCAGAGTCGAGTCGCGCAGCGGGAGCGACACGCCACCAACAACCAACGAAGGAAGTGAACCGTGGCCACATGGGTGTAGAACGGGCAACCTCGAACAAACGCGAAGCGGCGTGGCGGCCATAGATGGCGAGGCGTCGCTGGTCGATGACGTAGTCCGGCTCATGGTCGGCGGGACCATGATGGTGCTTGGGGTTTGCTGTGATCAGCCCACAGCAGGAGCCGCAGCCGAACAAACGTAAAACGGGGACCATGAACTACCGGTGCAGGAGCGAGAGTTTGCCCCTGCCGGACAGTCTGAGCGTGTGTTCGCGCGGAGACGCAGGTTCCAGTGACGCCGGTGGGCTGGAAGCCCTTACTCTCGCAGAGCGCGATCGCACACGCGTCGCGTCCGCCAGGTCGAGAGTCGGGTTAGCTGCGCCCCAGGTAGCCGAGCGCGTGTGCCTGTTCTTCGAGCCCGGCACGGAAGTCCGGGTGCGCGATTTCGATGAGCATCTTCGCACGGTCGCGGACGGTGCGCCCATGCAGGTTTCGAGCGCCATATTCAGTGACGACCCAGTGCACGTCGCCGCGCGTCGTGACGACTCCTGAGCCCAGGGGAAGTTCGGCACAGAGCCTGCTCACCTGTCCTTGAGCGGCCGTGGAGGGCAACGCGATGATTGGCACACCGCCAGACGACCGCGCGGCGCCGCGGATAAAGTCGACCTGCCCACCGATCCCGCTATAGAACTTCGGACCCAGCGAATCCGCGGCTACCTGACCGGTGAGATCGACACTCAGCGCGGAGTTGATGGCGACCATGCGTTCGTGAGCAGCAATGACGTTCACATCGTTCGTATGGTCGACGGGATGGAGTTCCACCGCCGGGTTGCGATCAATGAAGCGGTAGAGCCGCGCGCTGCCGATCACGAAGGCAGTAACGACGACGCCGGGGTGGATTGTCTTCCTCGAACCGTCCACGACGCCAGTCTCTATCAGTGGGAGGAGGGCATCGTTGAACATCTCCGTGTGTACGCCGAGGTGCCTGTGCCCGGTGAGACACCCAAGTACAGCTGCAGGAATGTCTCCTATTCCCAATTGGAGCGTTGACCCGTCCTGCACGAGCTCAGCAACGTGGTTGCCGATCGCCTGCGCCGCCGGCGTGGTGGGAGAGAGTTCGTGGGTGGGGATCGGGGTGTCGCTCGCTACGGCGAGGTCGATCATTGAGCTGGAGACCGACGCCCCGCAGGAACGGGGAAGATTTCGGTTGACCTGGGCGATGACGAGTTTTGCGTGCTGCGCGGCGGCGAGTGCGCAATCGACGGAGACGCCCAGTGAACAATCCCCGTGCACGTCGGGTGGGGCAACCTGGATGAGTGCAACGTCGAGCGGGAGAGCGCCGGTCGGTCGGAAGAGTGCAGGTACGTCCGAAAGGAAGACGGGCGTGTAGTCCGCGCGGCCCTCTGCTACAGCCGCGCGGACGTTGGCGCCGATGAAAAGCGCATTGTGACGAAAATGGCCTGCCATCTCAGGGGAGACGTAAGGGGCAGCCGCATCGGTGTGAAGGTGGACGATCTCCACAGCCTGCAGTTCTGAGGCCCGCCTCATGAGGTGCTCAACGAGGTGGACCGGTGTGCCGGCGCCGCCATGCAGGTAGATGCGTTGGCCTGACTTCACGCGCGCAAGCGCGGCTGCACCGTCGACGAACTGCATCGTACGCCCCTGTTCATTGTTGCCGGGGCCATCGTCGCTGCCCGATCGCGCGCTGTCGATGGTCGCTCGTACCCGACAATGTGGGCAAGTGGCCGTTCAACCGACCAGTCGCAGGCGTAGGCTTCCGAATGGGCTTGGTGCAGCCGACCGAACGACCGTCGGTAAGCGGCGCTTGGGAGCGTCTCTGCTCGACATAACGGGCGCGTCTGCGAAACAACCTGGTGACTTCGGCGGAGGGCTGCAGTTGGGCGACAGTGGGACTTCATCGCAGCATTCAGTCGTGCATCCCGGGCTGGTGGTCATTGTTGCCGCTGTCGCAATCCTGCTGCTGGCAAACGTCATAACGACCGGGTTTGAGAAGCTCGGCATTCCACGCGGGTTCGTCGTGCTCATTCTCTTGGCGAGCGTTGCGGGCTCCGTTGTGAACATCCCTTTGAGACGGCGCGAATTTGGGAGCAAGGGGGGCTACGTCCGCTTCGGCGGGTTGCTGTTCTACCGAGCGCCGAAGATTGAACACCAGGTGCTCGCCATCAACGTTGGTGGTGGGCTGGTGCCGGTCGCACTCAGCATCTGGCTCCTGTGGCACACGCCTCTAGTGCCGGTCGCGTTCGCGACGCTTTGCATCGCTCTCCTGACCCATCGGTTGGCGAAAGTCCAGCCAGGCAGCGGGATCGTCATGCCCACGCTCATCCCACCCCTTGTCGCGGTCGGGATCGCGCTTGTCCTTGCTGGGGGACGATCGACGGACGCAGCGGCTATCGCCTATGTGAGCGGGTCGATGGGGTGCCTCATCGGCGCCGACATCCTGAATCTCCGCCGCCTGGAGGAAGTGGGCCCCGGAGTGCTTTCTATCGGAGGCGCTGGGGTGTTTGACGGCGTTTTCCTCGTGGGGATCATCGCGGCGCTCCTTGCCTGACGGCGCGGCGAACGAGCGCCTCACTGGAGCAAGACAGCGCAGGCGGTTGTAGCATCGATGGTCCTTGCCGCGAGTCACAGAAGCGGCGGTCCCGGCGGTTGCTCGTTCGGCCACAGGCTAATAGCGAAGGCGCGCGGCGACACCTCCTCGTTCCTCAAGGGCCCGGGCAGCGTCACCGATGGTGAAGTGTATGGCCGCGCCCGTGGCTGAAGCGTGCCGGAGGAGCGATTCCGCGAGCGGCAATCGTTCCCAGACAGATGCGCCGCAGCGTACGCACGCATCTCCCCCTTGCACCTGCGCCCCACAGTGCAGGCACTCGTAGTTGTGCAAGTCGGCAAGCGGCGCGACCCACGCTTCCATGAGCCGGCCGGCGCGGGCGGCCGCCAGCGCCGTCGTCCAGTCGTCGACGCCGGTCTTCGAAGCGAGGATCGCCTCGATTTCGGCCCACTGGCTCGTCGCGATCGCGGCCGTAGCGGCCTCGGCCACCTCGATCGCGCTCTCCTGCACCGAGCGGTCGGGGTTGGCATCGAGGAATCCGAGAGGGACGGTGACGTGCAGGTGATGCCCAAGCGCACCGCCCAGTTGGTGGTCGCCAACCACGATCACAGCCCGGGCGGCGCGGGAGCGTTCGGCCGCCCGCGCGGCGACGGTGCGAAGGTAACGCTCCTCAACTTCGTGCGCGTGTCGTTCAGCATGGAGCATCCCGAGGCTTCCGGTTTTGGGTGTGAGAGCAGTTGGCATTCCCTCGATGCGCTCTTCGGCCGAGATTGTGGTGCCGCGCTGCTCTCGGAGGGCGGCATGGGTGCGATGCAATTCGATTGACAAAACGGGATCGAGCTGCTGAGCGGCAGCCACGAGCGGGAACGTCACTGGCTGGACGAGGGTGTAGCCCAGGGGCTGCATCGAGACGCCCGCAGTGAACGCCTCCCACCTGCCGCCGGGCCAGGCGAACAGCGCGATCCCGATGCCCTCGACCGCTTCGACATGCTGAGCGACAGCAGCGAAGAGATCATGGGGCCAATCGCCCCAGGCATTACGTAGATTATTTGAGGGAGGCTCCACCGCGGTTTCGAGGGCCGAGCGCAGCGCCGTTAGAATGCCCCGGCCGCGCTCGGCCGGGGCACTGTTGGTGGTAAGCGTGAGGACCACGTCGTCCTGTGGTGGCATCGCCTGTAGCCGTGCAGCCAGGGCGCGCAGTTCGGCTGCCCCTACCGGTTCAAAGTTCCCTACCATTTGGCTCTCCTTGCGCGCTTACTCGGCGTGCCTCACCTAACGGTAGCGCGTGGTGGGGGCTGCGGCGCGGCCGCATGGCCTGCTCGTGAAGGCCGTTCGTCCCGGATTGTCAGCCAGGACTCCGGCCGGACGAGAAGGACGGCCGCACGTATTCCGAGCGCACCTTCGGGTCGTTCCAGAGTACGATTGCTATGCCTGCTGGCACTGAGCCCGGCGACATTGACGCGACCCTTAGCGAAAGGGTCCTCGAAGGTCGGATTGCGCGAAGGCCGGAGACTCCGCCGCCGTCCAGACGCATCGAGGCGCCGGCCACCTATCGCAGCGCGGAGCTTGGCAAAAGTGTGCGACCTTGCGCAAGCCGCCTAGGATGCGTGCGCCAGCGCTTCGGCCAGCCGCTTCCTCAGCCGCGGCGTCGCCCCCGGCACATATGCCGCCGCCAGCCGCGCCACGTCCGGCTCCGCTATCAGCTTCGGCTGCCCCCGCCGTTCTGGATTCGAAACGACTCGCACCAGGCCCGCAGCGACCCAGCCGGAGACCGTCGATGGAGGCACGCAATACTTCGCCGCCGCCTCCCTCACCGATAGAGCGTTCATAGGAGCCGTTGCACGAGAGGGACCGCGCACTGTGCGAACTCCTTACCCGAATTGATGCCAACTTTGCATATTTACTGGCGACCCCGAGCGGATTCGGGCTTGCTAATCACAAAAACTTGGTACGTGCCGCGACTCGCGGCCTGACCGCTGCTCCGCCTCCATTTTGGAGGAGATGTGAGCACGAGAGTACTCCAGGCTGACGACGGGCCCAAAGCCGAGGCTTTCAGCGTCGTTCTTTCGTATAAGGATCTGGGCTGGGTGCTCACGCGCGTGGCCCGGGAATCCAAAGTTCCGATCGACGTCGGCTGGCAGTCGGCGGCCATCCCGACCACGGAACAGCTGCGAGAGTGGTTCGAGACGGGTCGTTTCAATCCGGGCCTCCGACTCGGCTCGGTTTCGGGCAATGTCTACGACCTCGACTGTGATGATGAGCGGATGATCCCGTTCCTCAAGGAACTGGCGCCGGAATGGGTGAGGAGCTGTCCGGCATGGACGCACCGCGGACGCCCCCATGTGCTCCTTCGTCTCGACTCCGAGGTTCCGTACTTGAAGTTCCAGTTAGCAGGAAAGGCGCTGCTCGAAGTCCGGGGTGAAGGCCACCAGTCTTTGCTCCCTCCCTCGGTGCATCCGGACGGCTCTCGCTATCAGTGGACGAACGGCCCATTCCAGCCTCCGCTGGTCTCAGCCGGCGAAGCGCTTGCGTGGGTGGAGAACACCGTCGTTGCCTTCGGACTGAGTCTTGGCTGGACTCCGGGCAGCCGGCACGACATCGCCCTCGCTGCAGCTGGATGGATGGCGCGGCGGGGCATACCACTTGCCCGGGCACTCGAGATCCTGGCGTGCATCGCCCGCGCCGACGGGTTCGAGGCGGACGATCGCCTGCGCGCTGTTCGGGATACCTACGAAGGGCTTGCGTCGAGCGAGCGTGCTACGGGCTGGCCGACGCTCGAGAGGCTCCTACCGCCAGAGGCGGCACGCTTGCTTCGCGACACGTGGCGCAAAGTCCAGGATGATGACGAGGAACGAGTGGGGCCGTACGTGGTGCGTTACGCCGCCCTCTACTGGCTGAAGCCAGGTCGAGATGGGGTGACCCCGACGAAGATCGCGAACTTCGACCTGCGGATTGTCCGAGAGGTGCGAAGGGACGACGGCTCCGAGATCCTCCAAACCGTCTTCGAAGTGGCAGGGCGGGGTGAGCGAGGGGACTTCCTTTCGAAGTCCCGCATTCCGGCTTCCGAGTTCAACGGCATGAACTGGCTCCTGCCAGCATTCGGTTCGCGCACCATCATCGGCGCCGGGCCGGGAGCGAAGGACCGTGTGCGTGAGGCCATCCAACAGTTGAGTGGACAGTCAGAAAAGGCGACCGTCTACACCCACACGGGCTGGAGGCTCATCGGCGATGTGTGGCGCTTCCTACACGCGGGCATGTCCGGCGAGGTCGAGGTCGAACTGGACCCCTGCCTGACGGGCTATCGGATCCCGCCTGCGCCGTCCGACCCTCATGACGCGATCAGGACCTCGTTAGCGCTCCTCGACCTCAGCGATTCGCCGGTCGTTGCCGCCCTCTGGTGCGCGATGTACCTCGCGCCATTGGCCTCCATCTTGAAGCCCGACTTCACGACCTGGTTGTGGGGTCCGACCGGCTCGTGGAAGACAACGCTGAGCGCCCTGTTCGTCAGTCATTACGGGGAGTTCGACCGCAAGGACCTCTCGCTCGATTGGTCGAGCACGGAGAACTACCTGGAGCGGGCGGCGTTCCTGGCCAAGGACGTGCCCCTGGTGATCGACGAATTTGCACCGCCGGCGGGCCGCCTCGAACAGCAAATGCTGCAAGCCAAGGCGTCACGTGTCCTGCGAGCCCAGGGGAACATTGCTGGCCGGGGCCGAATGCGGGCCGACACGACGCTAAGAGGCAGCAGCCCGCCGCGCGGGCTGATTATCGCGACGGCTGAGATGCCTCCACCTGTCACGGCTTCAGCCGTCGCACGCACGTTGGTTCTTGAGCTACGAAGCGATGACATCGACCGGGAGCTATTAACAACCGCGCAAGCACACACTGGCGAATTGCGCGCTGCGATGGCGGGCTATCTCGACTGGCTCGCTCCGCAGTATGAAACGCTGCGGAAGGACCTGCCCAGGGCCTTTCGCCAGTTGGTCCAGGGCAGGAGAGTTAGAGGTCACCGGCGAACGCCGGAGATCCTTGCACACCTCGAAATTGCCGCGGGTCTCGCGGTCACTTGGTTCCGTCACTGCGATGCGATCACCGCAGGCGAAGCGGTTGCGGTAATCGACCGCGTCAAAGGATCGCTCGACGCGTTGGGCACAGCCCAGGCGGCGCAGGTCCAACATGCCCACCCCGCGGAGCAGTTCTGCGAGGCCCTCGCCGAACTGTTGGCGAAGCGGGCCGTGTTCTGCCGCGGCCGTCACGGAAGCGAACCCCCGGACTGTGAGCGGTTAGGCTGGGAAGCCCGCCCGGTCTCCGACAAAGAAACTGGTCAGGAGCGAGAGCCCTTTCCTGCACGCGGCGCGAGTCAAATCGGGTGGGCCGATGAAGACTGGCTCTACCTCTTGCCGAAGGACGCCTTCCGCGCTATCGCGCAGTTCTTCCAGCCCTCAGGCCAGACGCTCGGTGCCAGCGAGGAGTCGCTTCACCGCGCACTGGAGGAGGCCGGGCTTATAGAGGTCCGGCAAAACAAGGAGTTGAGGCGAACAGTCGTAGTGCTGCTGGACGGCGCCCAGCGCCGGGTGCTCAAGCTCCGTCGAAGCGCCGTGGTCAGGGAGGAAAAGGATGACGACTAAGCGAGCCGGCGTGGTGGATGACCTGCTCTCCCTGCTCGGCTACGAGCCGGCACCGGTCAACTTGACCGGTCAGTTGACCGGCTCGGAGATCAACCAGATCGTCGATCCAGATTCAGAGGATGGCGTAGTTGACCGACTTGACCGAGTTGACCGGAGTTTTGTTGCCAAGAGCGGTGATGACGTCGCCAGCCGCTTTGAGATCGGTAAGCGCTACCGGAAAAAGACGGCGCAGGTCATCTACACGACGGCGGCAGCGCTACGAGAAGAGGCTGTCGCAGCAGGGTTCTCACGCGCGGGCATCGTCCGTGTCGATGGCGAGGCGCTGCTGGTCGATGACGTAGTCCGGCTCATGGTCGACGGGACCATGATGGTGCTGGGGTTTGCCGTGGTCAGCCCACCGCAGGAGTCGCAGCCGAACAACGTAGGACGGGGACTATGAATTACCGGTCAAGTCGGTCAAGTCGGTCAACCTTCTCCTCCTCCGAATCTGGCGTGTCACCGAAAAGGGCTGTTTTGGTTGACCGGTTTCATCATGAGACCGGTCAACCTGGGGGTTCGACCGGTGAACCCGAGGCCGACGGAGACTTCGGGCAGGTTCGCTGTCCAACGGTCGAATCAGTCGTGCTGTCGGCACTGACGCCAGCTCCTTGGAACCCACGCAGCATCAAGGACGAGCGATTCGCCAACCTCTGCCGCAGCCTTGAAGCCGACCCTGACTTCCTCCAGCTGCGGCCCATCCTGGCAACGTTGGACGGGACCATTTTCGCGGGCAACATGCGCTACCGCGCCGGCCAGCACCTGGGCTGGGACACGATTCCGGCGATCCTCGTCGACATCCCCCAGCAGCTCGCCCGCGAACGCGCCCTTCGCGATAACGCGCAGTGGGGTGAGTGGCAGGAAGATGCGCTGGCGGAATTCATCTACAACCTCGGTGAGGAGGGCTCTGACCTCTCCGTCCTCGGCTTCGAAGACGGCGAGTTGCAGCGCTTGATGGCGATGGTCGTGGGCGGCGGCGACGGATTGACCGATCCCGACGATGTGCCACCGCTTCCCGCGGAACCAATCACTCGGCCAGGCGACCTGTGGCGGCTCGGTCCGCACCGCGTGCTCTGCGGCGACAGCACGAACGCTGACGACGTGGCCAGAGTGATGAACGGCGAGCAGGCCAGGCTGATGGCGACCGATCCGCCATATTTGGTTAATTACTCGGGTGGCAACCACCCGGACTCGCATGCCAACCGCCCGGAGACGAAGACCAAGAACTGGGACGCCTACAAAGATCCCGCAACCTCGGTCGAGTTCTACGTGGCGTTCCTTGAGGCCGCCCTGCCGCACCTCATAGACCGCGCGCCGATCTATCAGTGGCACGCGAACATGCGCCAGGGGCTCGTGGACGAAGCCTGGCGCAAGGCCGGCCTCCTCGCGCACCAGGTCATCATCTGGGTTAAATCGCGGGGGGTGTTGGGCCATTCCCATTTTATGTGGCAGCACGAAGTGTGCCTGTATGGCTGGGTGACGGGGAAGATGCCCAGGCTCAAGCCGCCCGCCAATTCGACCACCGTCTGGCACGTCGACCAGAAAGGCGAACAGGACGGCATCCATCCGACGCAAAAGCCGGTCGAACTCTTCCGGCGTCCTATCGAATACCACACGAAGCCCGGCGACCTCTGCTTCGAACCGTTCTTGGGCAGCGGGACCTGTCTGATTGCCGCCCAGATCCTCGAGCGGCGCTGCTTCGCTATCGAGCAGGAACCAGCCTACGTGGACGTGGCTGTACGGCGCTGGGAAGAATTCACTGGCGAAAAGGCGGTGCGCGATGGGACGCCCATCTAAGCTGACGCCCGAACTGCAGGATCGGATCGTCCGCGCTATCCGCGCTGGCAACTACACTTCGGTAGCGGTCAAGGCGGCGGGCATCGCCGAAAGCACCTACTACCGCTGGCTGAGCTCGGTCGAGGACGACTATCAAGAGTTTCAAGAGGCCGTACAAAAGGCCGAGGCTGATGCCGAGCAGCGCAACGTCGCCATCATCGAATCGGCCGCGCCGAAAAACTGGCAGGCGGCCGCCTGGTGGTTGGAGCGCAAGTTCTTCGATCGCTGGGGGCGCAAGGAGCGGCGCGAACTCTCCGGGCTTGATGGCGGGCCGTTCAAACACGTGCTCGCGGAAGGGACAGCGCTCGACTACACGCAGCTCACCATGGAGGAATTGCAGACCCTTGAACGCCTCAACCTCAAGGCCGCCGGAAGCGCCGGCGGGGCCGCCAACGTCAGCGATCTGGCTGATCCGGGCGGAGCTGTGCCGGCGTAGCTTCCGCCAGTTCCTGCGCTTCTGGCGCTTCAAAGACCGGGAGACCGGGGTCATCCGCAGCTTCGAAAGGCTCTGGCCGGGACAGGAGCGCTTCGCTGCCTTCATGGAGGCCGAGCCGTGGATCTCCGCGCTCAAGGCCGGCAAGCTCGGGTTCACCGAACTCGAGTGCGCCTTTGACGGCTGGGTCGCGCGCTTTGGCCACGCCAACGCCCGCGTCCACCTCCTGAGCAAGGACACGAAAGCAAGCCGCGACCTGCTCGGCTATGTGAAGTTCGGCCTGAGCCATTTGCCCCCCGAATTGCGTCTCCCCATCCTGGACGCCGCCGGTGGCAACACGACGCAGAGCCTGATGCTCCTGGGCCCGGGCGACGACGACGTGCGCACGATCGTCAGCTACGCCACCGGCACCGGGGTAGCCATCGACCAGAGCGCCTCGCACACGCACGTGGACGAACTTTCCCATGCCGACGGCGAGCCCATTTGGAACAGCGTCGCGACGACCGTGCCAGAGGGCGGGACGATCCACATCGTCACCCGCGGCGCCGGCGACCAGGTTTACACCGCTCGCCTCTGGGCGGAGGCGGGTGCCGGGACCAGCCGCCTCAAGCAGTTCTTCGCCGCCTGGGACGAGCGGCCGGGAAGAGACGAAGCCTTTCGCCGTTCGATGGAGGGCACGCTCACGACGCTCGGGCTCAGCTACTTCCTCCCGGAGACGGCGGCCGACGCCCTTTCCGGCGACGAGGAGTCGCCGTACATCCCGCTGGAGATCTGGGATCAACTGTACGACCCAACCATCCCGCTGCTCGAGCCCGGCTCGAAGGAGGCCATCGTGCTGGCGCTTGACGCCGCTGTCACGAACGACTGCTTCGGCGTCGCCGCCGTCACGCGCCACCCAGACCCGAAGCGTCACGAAGAAGTTGTCATTCGGCGCACACGCAAGTGGTCGCCCACGGACTTCGCGAGTGGCCGCATCGACTTCGACGAATGTGAACGCTGGATCCGGCTCATCTGCGGTGGTGGTTGTGCCAACGGCCATCCATGTTCTTGGCCCGGCGCCGGCTGCGACGAATGTGCGGCCAAGCGCTGGGCGATCCCGCCGCACAACGTCGTGCAGGTGACCTACGACCCCTACCAGCTCGAGGACATGAGCCAACGACTGGTGCGCGATGGCGTCGCCTGGATGAGCGAGTTCGACCAGGGCACCGAACGCCTCATTGGCGACGGCATGATGTACCGGCTCGCCTTGCAGCGTAAGCTTTGGCACAGCAATGACGCCGATCTGCGGGAACATATTGGAAATGCAAAGGCCAAGCTGCAGACCGACCAGGAGTCGCACATGCGCATCGTCAAGAAGGCTCCCGCGCGGAAAATCGACCTGGCCGTTGCGGCAGCCATGGCCGTCAAGAGATGCCTCGCTCTGAACATCTGAGGCCTCCGTTCGCTACGCACTATGGGACCATCGTGGAGGTCGGGGTCAGGATCAGGACGGGTGGCCGCCTCGGTATATGCCCCCGCTTGCAACTCTTGTTGCGCGGGCTGCTCCCGATGGTGGTTGTCTGGGCGGCGGCTGCAGACGTTCCTTCGAGATGCGAGAATGAATCGGCGACTCTGGATGCCCGGCGACTTGGGAGTCGAGCGGTATGGGGTTGCCCTTGCAATCGCGCCGGGTCCTCGAAACTTGGAAGCGAAGGGGTGGTTCAATGCCAGGAGCCCTGGCCGCGCTCTACGAGGAATGTTGGAATGGCGTCGAGTTTCCCACTCGATGTGCCGTCACAACCGCCAGGACGGGCGACCGCGTAGAGTTGGACGACGTGGTCGAGATCGTTTCTCGTGGCGGTGGACGCGAGGGCCTCGCGGTCCGTCTGAAGAATGAGCACCCTGCCCGGCGGGAGCACTGTGAACAACATGACTTCCGGCTGGTGGACGTGTTAACCGAGGCCATGGCGTTCGCGTGGGTTGTGGAGACCGGACTTGGCTCGCCGGACTTCTGTCTCGATGCGGGGCGTCCTGATATCGAGATTTCAGGGTCGACGTGGGTTGAAGTGAAGTCTATTCACCTCTCGGACGCCGAGTGGGGCGTTATTCGTCAGGGACGCAGCGACGGCGACGGAATCCCCGACAGGACTGGTCCCATGTCGCAAGAGCCACATCCGACGCTACTCAAGAAAATCAACGACGCCTGGCTTGACGGTCTGTGCAAATTCTCGCGATTGGAGCCACCCCCGCCAAGACGGCCGATCGTGTGGATACAAATTCGCGCATTCGACTGGCCGCTATCGGAATACGCTGCATGGAGCCGCATCATCGAGTGGGGTGGCAGGGCCACCGAGAGTGGCGATGCGGGCTTGGTCCTTATTGCAGGATGGGACTGGCGGACACCGAAGTACGCGTCGTTCTGACATTGCGTGTCGAGACGAAGCTGCCGGACTGGTCGGGCAGCACACGAACGGCTGAATCGAATTGAACGCGTAAGGTCGAGAGTGAACAGAGGCCTGCTCGACGACCTGCTTGTGCGGGGGATCGGTGTCGGCCTGCTGGTGAAGCTCACGCCGGCGGGAGTCCTGAACGAGCAGCTCGAGCGGTTCGAGGCTCCTGTGGCCCCAACACAGGCGTGAAGTTGTCGGCAGCGCTGGAGTCTTCGTGGGATGGTGGCGGGGTCGCCTTCGCCCACCCTGTTTGCTGGGAGCGGTGCCCGTCGAGGCGAGCGTTTCAGCAGTGTGAGACGGGCGACTTGGTCCGGGCGGCGCCCCAGGCGGCTATGAGGGCCGCCTCAGATGGATAGCGCCGCAGGTTGGCCGGGCTGAGGGTCTTCCACTCGGGGTCAAGGTCACAGTAGTAGCGCGTCGCGTTGCTCGCTGCGGATGTGTACCAGGTGTGCCCGTTCTCGGCGGCCGGCGTTGGTGACGGCGAGCCCGGGACCGGCGTGGGTGCTGGCTGAGCCTGGGCAGGAACGGCAGCCGTGGCTGACGGCGCCACCGCGGACGGAGCCTTCCCAAGGACCAGGGTGAGGTAGGCCGCGTACCAGTCTGAAGCGAGCTCGTGTTGTGACTCGGAGAGTGCCATCCGCCCATCGCAGACGAGGGCGTGCAGCGTGTTCTCGAGCTGGTCTTTCTCATGGAAGCCGGGTCGCGGAGCAGCGGGCTCCGGCCAGAGGTTCTTGATGTCGTTCGAACCGCCCAGTTCCAGCGCGATCAGGTGGTCCACCTCGTAGGCCCCGGCGGGGTGACTTGCGATGTGGTACTCGGCGTAGACCAAGCTCTTGGTATCTGCGCTCACCGCCCGCACACGCGCCGCGTAGCCGGAATTGCACACCTGCGTGGCAGTGACGGGAAGCGTGTCGCCAGGGGTGAGCGAGGGGTCCGGATAGGCGATGCCGGGAGTCCGTGTGGTTGTGGCGGGTGCCGTCGTAGCTGCGGTTGGCGACACCGTTCCCGCTGCGCGGCTCAGCGGGGTGTTGCCGGCTGCACCCGGAGTGGACGTGGAGGATGTGCCGGGCGAGCAGGATAGCGAGAGCAGGCACGCCAGGGCGAGGACCGCCGTCAGGCGCGCGATCCGTCTGGTCGCGTCTTTTCGCGCGAGGAACGAGAGTGAGAAAGGAAAGAGTGCGCGCAACGGCCGCCACCAGTTGAGAGTGGACGCAGTCTAGACGGCCGCAAGGGCGGTGGTAAGCACTTCGCCGATCGCTGCAGCCTTTGTCGTCGCTGGCGTGAGAGAAGATGCACCGCAGCAACGCCCACGCGTGAGCGCCGTCTCCCCACCGGGCCGCCGCGTAGCTCCGTACTGCCCTTGGGATCAGACCTCGAGGCGTTCGACGATGGTGGCGAGGAGGCGGGCGTTGTCACCGAAGAGCTGGTCCTGGACTTCGAGGGAGAGGGGGACGACGCGGTGCGTGTCGGCCCAGGCGAGGGCGTCCGCTTCATTCGTGAAGACGGCCTCGAGGACGGGGTCGTCGGGTGTACCGAGAGCATCCTGGTAGAAGAGGACCCAGCGCCTGCGCCAGTTGCGGCGCGAGCGGGTGGGGTTGGTCGGCATGGCGTGACCTCCGTCCGTGCTGGCGACATGTACGCTCGGTCCGGGCACGGGGTCAACGGCGGAGTGGCGGAGTTGACTTCGAGATCGAGCGGAGTGAGCTATGTGCACCGACCAGCGAAGGAGGCTGGCAGAGATGACCATCGAAAAGACCCAGACCCTTGCCCCCGGGACGGAGCTCGTGGGGCGCTACAAGCGGACGCAGTTCACGGCGACCGTGCGCGAGGACGGGATCTACGTGGAGCCTGCACCGCTCACGCCGGCGACGGCGGCGGACCCGCACGGACCGTTCAAGACGTTGAGCGCCGCGGGGAAGGCCGTGATGGGCGGCATTTCGTGCAACGGCTGGCGCTTTTGGAGTCTGGCCGGGGCGGGAGGGAAAGCTGCCCCGGCCGGGAAGGCTCCAGGGGCGAAGGCTACGCGGGTGGCGCAGATCCGCAAGCTGCCGAACCAGAAGAACGTCGAGGCAGGTCAGGTGAAGTGGTTCTGCAGTGCCTGCATGGCGAGCTTTCTGGTGGCGGGTGCGGATAAGCCCGAAGCCTGCCCGCAAGGGCACCCGCGCGAGGTGGTGGACGAATTCGGCAACGTGGGGTAAGCAGGCAGCAGCGGCCACACGTGCGCGCGCGGCAGGCCCCCGAAAGGGAGCCTGTATGCGTGAGGAGACAGGCGCGGGCCGGGTTACGCTTCCTGGAAGTAGTCCGAGTCGACGCGCTGCACGACGTAGGTGCGCTGCTGAAGCACACCTATGCGATGTGCCGGGTCGCCCAAAGTCTGCCGCCGGCGTACCTGTCATCAGTCACTGGAGCGAGAGACGACCGAGCACCAACCCCTCACGGCTTCTGCCGCTCGATATGGGCCTGAGCTCGGGCTATGGCCAAGTCTGCTTCGAGAATGCTTCTGTCGATGGCCGCTTTCGCGGTCTCCAGTGGAGTAAGGTCTCTCGCTAGTTGCTGTCGGTGTTGAGCGTGCTTCATCGATTGAATCTTCTTTTGGTTTGCCGCCGTCTTCGAGCCCATGAGCAAGCTCCCGAGGCCTTTGCCGACCGTGGCGTGCTCGCGGACGTAATTAGTGTGGGCTGCTCGAAGCTCCTGTTGGCGCGGCGTGATCGACTTCTTCTGCGCCTGTAACTCCTTCTTGCGCATCCGGCACTCTATGATAAATGCCTTTGCCTCTGTAACTGACTGCAGGGTTATGGTCGGGGCCTTCCCACTGTTTCGACCGAACACGGCGTCTGCCTCCGTGCGCTCCAACTCAATCCGTCGGGGAGCGTTGCGGAGCATAGCTTACGTCTCCCCGACTGATCTGGCATTGCCACGGTTTGACGGACCTCCAAGACAGGGTGCATAGCGCCCTGAAAGGATGTTTTGGATGGAAGCGAAAGAGCATCGGCAGCGACGAGCGTTCACGGCCGAGTACAAGGCAGAGGTCGTCGCCCTCTGTCGCAGCGGTGGCAAGTCGATCGGTGCAATCGCCGGCGATCTCGGCATCAGCGAGAGTGTAGTGCGGCGCTGGGTCAAGAGTCCGTGCCACCTCAGCGATTGAGGAAGGACTTCCTCCGTGAGGGAACTCGCCGTGCTCACCCCCGGTCGCTCCGGCACACGGCGCCTCCGACGGCGAGCCCGACCGCGGCGTGCAGTTTCGTTTCAAGGTCGATGACTTCCGCTGTAACCACCACGATCGCGAGATAGTCTCGCTATGACCGCCGAGAAACGGCTGGCGGCGGTGGCGACGAAGCTCACACCGGTGGAGCGGGCGCGGCTGGCATTGCGCGCCCACTTCGCTGGAG
>JADEYI010001062.1_pt1 | contig 24880 bp, 23 predicted proteins | sample 8542331 | NCBI WGS metagenome assembly JADEYI01 (sample SAMN16510988, study PRJNA670497) | mine drainage metagenome | isolation source: biofilm near Copperflume 1 | place: Germany: Marsberg coppermine Kilianstollen | collected 2018-02
GGACGCGATTCATCGCGTCCGTCTCGCCTCTCCTGCAACCTGGAAGGACGCGATTCATCGCGTCCCTACATTCACCCAAAGGATGGAGAGCCTCCCCCGCCCTGTACTCGACACCGGTACAGATGTATGCTAGAATGCGCTTAAATTCGATCACTCACTGCCATGTTTCCTTCTTACTTAAGGAGCAAGATATGCGCGCTATCCTTACAGGTTCGCCTGATCGCATAACATCCTTTACTTCAATTTCAGGCCACTAGCGACCTGTGGAAATCGTAGGAGGTACCTATGGAAGCAGTGCTTACGGGGCCAATGGGGCGCACATTGCTGGGTTCGAGCGAAGTCACTATCGGGTGCGACTCCGATAATTCGTTAATCGTTGTCGATCTCAGAACCGCTGCTCATCATGCTCTGCTACGCTCCGACGGGATGGGATATGCCATTATCGATCTGGGAAGCGAATATGGCACCATCGTCAACGGTCGCTGGCTTGAACCAAACAAGACGCGACCCCTGCTGCCGGGCGACATCATTCAAATCGGCAACACCAGCTTCACCTTCGAGGTATTCCCAAATCCCGCCGCCATCCCAACAGGCCTACTCGGCGTGGGTGTCGGAAGCCCGGTAGGCCTGGAGAGGGCAGGCAGGGAAAACGCGCCGCTTCCCGCGCCACCTCCACGCACCGGCATAGCCGACCAGGACACCGGGCGGTTCAACCCCCTGGATGTTGCTCATCCTGCGGCTCCCGCGGCTTCTTCAAAGATCACTATTTCCTCGCTGCGCTCGCGGCTGGATCAATCGCAATCCATGCAACCGCCCTATACATCGCAGCCCTGGGTTCCAGGCGGCAGCACAACGTACCCGCCCCAGCAGCAATTGTGGCAGCAAGACCGCCGCCGTCTCTACAGAGCGCTGGCCGCAATGCTGGCTATCATCATCATTTTCTCGCTTATCTCTCTGATCGCGTCTCGTTCAACGCCGGATAAGACGCTCGATACGTTTTGCAACGCGCTCTTAACAGGCAACGGGCAGCTTGCTGCCGATCAGTTAACGCCAAAATTTCAGAAAAATCAACAGGGATCATTTTTGATCGCGTCTGTGGTTACAAACAAAATCACTACTTGCGTGCATACTCCCTCGATTATCAAGGGTGCCAGCGCAACAGCCACGCTTTCTCGATCAATTCCATCAAACTCAAGCGCCGCGAACAGCCTGAGTAAGACACTCGTGACGCTCATTCAAGACACAAACGGCATCTGGAAGATCGATGCTTTACAGGGCCAGTAGCAGGGTACGGGCGGGGCTTCGCCGCTCTTGCGGCCCCCCCCGCCCTGGCATATTTAAGGGGCGGCTCTATTCCCGCCCTGGCACATTTTGGAGGTTTTTTTTATGAACGCGGCATTGCGCGGCCCTCTGGGAAAAACGCCGCTCGAAGCGACAGTTCTCACCATTGGCAGCAGCCCGGATAACCAGTTGGTCATCGACGATGCGAAGGTCTCGGCTCACCATGCCGAAATCCGCCCGGAGGATCAGAGATTCAGCATTACTGATCTCGGAAGCACGCATGGCACCTATGTGAACTCGCAACGGCTCGATTGGAATACAGCGCACATACTTACCCCCGGCAGTACCATCACTATCGGGGATAGCGTCTTTACGTATGAAGAAGGTGACGCTGATCCTGATATTCTCACGCTTTCAACAAAAAGTAGAGCAGAAATGTCAGACGACACGCCAGTTCTGGAGCATAATGCCGCCTATACCTCCCCGCATTCCTACGCGCCGCATTTTCCTACACAGCTCGCTCCTGACGCGGGAGGAACATATCCTGGCTATGCCACACCGTATCCCGCATATGCACCACCGCCGCGCCGTTCCAGCCGGGGCTGGATATGGATCGGCCTCATCGTTCTCATTATCCTGGGTATCGCGGGCGGAGCCGCCGCCGTATATTTCACACGCGCTACCCCTGAGAAAACCATCGAAGCCTACTGCAACGCCCTGCGCGGGCAAGATTACAACAGCGCTTATTCCCTGCTCTCCTCTTCTTTGCAAAAAACCGCAACAGAGACGGAGTTCGCAGCAAAACAACAGGCTGTCGGTCACACCACCATCTGCACGCATGACAGCGCCAACGTGACAGGCAGTGTCGCGACCGACAACCTGACCATCGTTTCGGGCGGCCAGAGCTACGCTGGCATCATCTCGCTCATCTCGGCCAACAGCGACTGGAAGATCAGCGTCTTGCTCTCTTCCCCACAGTTGACCTTGACGATATTCTGTAACGCCCTGCGCGCCGGAGATACTCACACAGCGTATAATGAGTATTCGCAGGGTTTGAAAAATGCCAATCCAGAAACGAAATTTGCGCAAACCTTCGGAGGAATCACCTGCGTCTTCAGTTCCATCAACACTTCTGGCAATTCCGGCACCGCCAGTGTCGTGTTTGTCAACTCGTCAGGCCCATCCAATCCCTATATTGTCTTCCTGGCACAGGACCCCGCCAACAATAGCGATTGGAGAATTGATGGCATACAACTGGCCTGACCTGTGAAGAGTGTAGCAAAGAAAGTGTGATATTCTTACCAGACACACCGGAAAAAGCATGGTACACTACTGCCAGAAACTATCCGTAACAAAGGAGTCATTCATCTATGGAAGCAAGTTTGACCGGTCCGGGCGGACAACGCACCGGTATAACATCAAATACCCTCACGATTGGACGAGCGCCAGATAACCAGTTGGTTCTACAAGACCAGCAATCATCCTCGCATCATGCTGAAATTCGACCCGACGCGCGGGGCTACCTGCTCGTTGATATGAATAGCAGAAACGGCACATTCGTCAATGAGCAGCGCCTGGCGCCACAAACGCCGCGCCTGCTTATCTCTGGCGACGTGATTCGTGTTGGCGAAACACGCCTCAACTACGAAATAGCCGGCTCTGACGACGAAGCGACAATGCGAGCCAATTCCCCCGAATACGTCAACCCGGGCTATTCGCCAACGGTAGCAGTGCCACCTCCACCTGCAATACCGGGCTACAACCAGCCATCGTCTCCTGACTATATGAACTACCAGCAGGCACCCGCCGCTCCCGACTTTCAACAGCCAGCGCCTCCCGCCTATTCCGGCTACCAGCAGCCAGCGCCTTTCGCTCCAAACTATCCCCAGGCGAACCAGCCGGGCTACAATCAATCTCCGCAGCCGTACCCAACACCAGTCTACCAACCGCAGCAGGCCCCCTGGGCGGGCGCGCCCGCTGCCCCGGCAGCCGCCCGGCCCAGAAAGCGCCGCACCGGACTGATAATCGGCCTGGTCGTGCTGCTCCTGTTAGTAGTTGGCGGCGGCTCACTATACTTCTTTGTTATTCGTTCAACGCCGGAGAAAACGCTGCAAGCCTTTTGCACAGGGCTTGTAAATAACGATGCGCAGGGTCTCTTCAACATTGAGTCAAAAAACGCGCAACAGGTCACGAACTTAAATGCTATAAAGTTAGTGTTATCTAGTGCCGCATTATTAGGCGGTATCAAAAATTGTGTTGTGGGTCCGATAACCAACAACAATGGCACTACAGCGAACGGTGTCGTTACACTCACGTTCGGGAATGGGAAAACACAACAAGACCCAGGAATACTGGTCAATGAAAATGGCACATGGAAGATCGGCAACTCGCAACAAGCGCCATAGTAATAAATAGGGAGAGGATGACGATGGCAGATCATACCGGGCAGCAACTTGGCAACTATCGCCTTGTCCGCTTGCTGGGACGCGGCGGCTTCGCCGAAGTGTACCTCGGCGAGCATATTCGCCTCAATACTCAGGCCGCGATCAAAGTCCGCTACGAACAATTTGAAAAGGATGATGCCGAACAGTTTCTCAAAGAGGCTCAGACCATTGCTAATCTCGTGCATCCTCACATTGTGCGCATCTTCGATTTTGATGTGTCCGATGGCATGCCCTTTCTCGTTATGGACTACGCGCCCAACGGCACGCTGCGCCAGCGCTACCCGAAAAACACCCGCCTTCCTCTCGAAACCATCATTTCCCATATCAAGCAGGTCACAGACGGCCTGCAATACGCCCACGATGAGAAGTTTATCCATCGCGATATCAAGCCGGATAACATGTTGCTGGGGCGGCGCGACGACATCCTGCTGAGCGATTTTGGCCTCGCCCTCGTCGCGCAGAGCACGCGCCAGCAAAGCTTGCAGGACCTCGGCGGCACGGCCTACTACATGGCCCCCGAACAATTGCGGGGCAAGCCGCGCCAGGCCAGCGATCAATACTCGCTGGGCATCGTCGTCTACGAATGGCTCACCGGAGAGCGTCCCTTCAACGGTTCCTTCAGCGAGGTAGCCAGCCAGCATATTTTCGTGCTTCCTCCACCCATTCACGAGAAGCTCCCATCCGTCTCTCCCGCCGTCGAAGAAGTGGTGATGACCGCGCTTGCCAAAGACCCGCACCACCGTTTCGCCAGCGTGCGCTCTTTCGCCAACGCGCTTGAACAGGCCAGCAAAGTTATGAGTTCGTTTCCCGGCATGGGCCTGCTGAGCCAGCCGCCCGCAGTCCCCCCTTCGCCCGCCAATCCGGCTCAAAGCTACCAGCCACCACCTGCATCGCCAGATAATCCAGTGTCTGTGCCGCCCGTTCAACCAGAACAGCCAGTTACGGCGCAACCTGCGCATCCCAATTATACAGAGACAGCACCCGCCGCTCCACCAGACTATACGCAGCAGGCACCTATTTCTACAAGCCCAAATGAAAACGCTCAACCTGTTTATACCCCGACTGCGTGGCAACAAAAGGGAGCTACGAGCGATCAATACAGCACGCCTATCTCCCAGCCTGCCGCGCAACCGCTACCGACAAAGCGACGAACAGGATTGATAATCGGCATCGCCGTCCTGCTCCTGCTAGTAGTCGGTGCTAGCATAGGCGGCTACTACTATATCAACCAATCGACGCCAGAGAAAACGCTAACGGCTGCTTGCGCAACATTCATCAACAATGACCCGCAGGGCTTTTTCAATCAACTATCGACCAACGCGCAGGGCCAGACAACCGGGGCGGCAATTGCCGGGCAGTTCCAACAATTGCAATCATCTCAGGTCGGTGGCGTTAAAGCTTGCACCTTTAATAATCTACAGCAAAGTGGTTCAAACGCCACCGCGCGAGTAACGCTTACCTTCGGCAATGCATCGGTTCAACCATCAGCATTTAACTTTACGTTAGTGAATGAAAATGGTACCTGGAAGGTGGATGCTACTGCTTCAGCATAGGTATCAAGTGAATGGAATGGCCGGAGTTATATTGTAAATCACGACATCACACTCCTGGTAATCAGCAGAATGGAGGACTTGACATGTACGGCAATTTGCCGTATACTCTCTTTAAGAGGAAAATTCAAATGAACACACAACGTCTAACAACTAATAATCAGCAATCAAGGCAAGAACGCTTAGAAGCTCGGGTGAGTCCAGAGTTAAAAAGGTGTTTGCAATATGCAGCAGACTTGCTAGGCTGTTCACTGTCTGAATTTTTGTTGAGAAGTGCGGAAGTAGCTGCAAACGAAGTGATACGTGAACATCAAATTATAAAGCTTACGACCGAAGATAGCCACGCGTTTGTGAATGCTCTCTTAAACCCTCCCGAACCAAACAGCAAACTTAGATCGGCGTTTGAAAACTACAAAAGAGAGGTATCTTCACATCTCTAACTAGAGCCTATTATGAGCTTTTAGCCAGATAGGGGATGTGGAAAGAAAACATTTTCCTGATAACCGCCAGGAAAGTGAGCCTCATCTATTTTAACCAGTTCTTCTCTGCCTATTGTACTCATCAAGCAAATCAGATATACTCATGCATAAGCGATAAGTTATTAGTTCTTAGGTTCAAAGCAGGCTCTAATATGGAGACAAATTATATTGCCGAGTTATTTGATAACAAGCAGCATCAAATTAAAGATTTTCAGTGCGGTGTATATGAGCTTGATAGGTACATTAAAGAGAGGGCAGGTCAGGAAAGTAGAAAAAGAATTACTGCTGTATATATATTTCGTGAGAAATCATCTACAAGAGCCATTGGATACTACACTTTGAGTTCTTGCTCAATTCAATTAAGCAGTTTAACTGAGGATATAAAGAAAAAGTTACCAAAGTATGAAGCATTACCGGCTGCGTTAATAGGAAGACTTGCGGTTGATATAAATTTTCGAGGGAAAAGAATAGGAGAACAAATGTTAATTGATGCCTTAACTCGTTCTTATATTTTAAGCAAACAAATAGCTATTTTTGTGGTCATAGTTGAGGCTAAAGATGAGAACTCTAGAAATTTTTATGAAAGATATGGATTTATACGAACTTTAGAGCAACCATTGAAACTGTATATTCCAATGGGGACCATCAAGAAACTGATAGATCCATAGGATGTTAGATAGTAGGATGTGCTTCCCTGGCCCCAAAAGCATGGACACTGCTTCTGCAAACGACCTTAAAAATTGAGAGAGCGACCGTGCGGTCGCTCTCTCATCAAGGTTGTCCCAGAGCAATGTTCAACTACAGCATAGGTATCTTCACCCCGCGTTCCCGCGCGCACTCTATAGCTTCTTCGTACCCCGCATCGACGTGGCGCATTACACCGGTGCCGGGGTCGTTGGTCAGCACGCGCGCGAGTCGCTGCGCCGCCTCCAGCGTGCCATCCGCCACGATTACCTGCCCAGCGTGGATAGAATAGCCAATGCCTACGCCGCCGCCGTGATGGATGGATACCCACGTCGCGCCCGATGCCGTGTTCAACAGGGCATTGAGCAGGGGCCAGTCGGCGATAGCGTCGCTGCCGTCCTTCATGGCCTCGGTTTCGCGATAGGGCGAGGCCACCGAGCCGCTATCGAGGTGATCGCGCCCGATCACGATGGGAGCCTTGACGATACCCTGGCGCACCAGTTCGTTGAATGCCAGCCCCGCTTTGTCGCGCTCGCCATAGCCCAGCCAGCAGATACGCGCCGGCAACCCCTGGAAGTGAATTTTCTGCCGCGCCATCGTCATCCAGCGTCGCAATCCCGCGTCTTCAGGGAAGAGTTCGAGAATAGCCTCGTCCGTGCGATAGATATCCTCAGCATCGCCCGATAACGCCACCCAGCGAAATGGCCCCTTGCCGCGACAAAACAACGGGCGAATGTAGGCAGGCACGAAGCCGGGGAAATCCAGCGCGCGCGTCTCCCCCGCCGCCAGCGCCTGCCCGCGCAGGTTGTTGCCATAGTCGAAAACAATGGACCCCATCTTCTGCATATCCAGCATGGCGCGCACATGCTCCACCATCGACGCCATCGAACGCCGCATATACTCCTGGGGATCGCCCTCGCGCAATTCGTTGGCCTCCGCCAGCGAGAGTCCGCCCGGCACGTAACCATTGAGCGCGTCATGCGCTGAGGTCTGGTCCGTCACCATATCCGGCACGATGCCCCGGCGCACCAGTTCGGCATACACTTCCGCCGCGTTGCCAATCAACCCGATCGAAAGTGGTAAGCCTAGCTGGGTCGCCTCGCGCACCTGGTGCAGCGCCTCGTCAAGCGTGCTCGCCATTTCGTCGCAGTAGCCCGTCTCCAACCGGCGCTGGATATGCTGCGGGTCAATCTCGACCGCCAGGCACACGCCCTCATTCATCGTGACGGCCAGTGGTTGCGCGCCGCCCATCCCACCCAGGCCAGCCGTCAAAACAAACTTGCCCTTGAGCGTGCCGCCGTAATGCCTTCGCGCCGCCTCCGCGAACGTCTCATACGTTCCCTGCACAATGCCCTGCGAGCCAATATAAATCCACGACCCGGCGGTCATTTGCCCGTACATAGTCAGGCCCAGCGCCTCTAAGCGGCGAAACTCGTCCCAGTTGCCCCAGTGCGGCACCAGGTTGGAATTAGCGATCAAGACGCGCGGCGCGTCCGCGTGCGTGCGAAAAATACCCACCGGCTTACCCGACTGCACCAGCAGCGTCTCGTTATCCTCAAGCGATTGCAGCGAGCGCACAATAGCGTCAAAGGCCGCCCACGAACGCGCCGCCCGCCCCGACCCTCCATACACCACCAGGTCATCTGGCCGTTCCGCCACCTCCGGATCAAGGTTATTCATTATCATACGCATGGCCGCTTCCTGCTGCCACCCCTTGCACGTGATGTCCGTCCCTCGCGGCGCGTGTACCACACGCGACCCGCTCCCGCTCATAGATGTATCGTTGTGGGGCATAGCTTCGTTGCTCCTTCGTTGGATGGATACTGTACATCATTGATGCTTGAAGTATATCGCATGGTGAGAATAAATGAAATTCCAGCCAGTGGTTGGTGCAGGGCCAGTGAATTATTGCCGTAAGTGAGCGGCTACGACTCATTCCCCTCGCTGGTGCTTCCTTCAAAAATCCCAGGCAGTACACGCCTGTACACAGTGAACCCGTTCGGAAAGTGGATCAGTGTTGTTCCCTGCGGAAGCGTTCTCTCATGCCGTAACGCCCAACGGTGTGCTTCTATCCATGCTTCGTGTTCATCTTCCGCATACAGGGGAACAAGTAGACTTCCCCTGATACCCTCATAGGGAACATCCAACATCCATAAGGTTTTAGTAGTCTCCATCTTCACGCCGCTCCTTTGCCTGTCGATATCTATATTAGCTACTAGTAGATAACATACTATCATATAAATTACTGAGAGTACAAGCGTAGTTCTCTCTGTCATAGGAGACTGGTACAATTGTCTCAGTTTGAACGAATGAGGAAAACAGGCCATGATACGCTTGAAGATCAAAGAGGTTGCTCAACAAAAGGGATTCAGCATGTCCCGGTTGTCACGAGAATCGAACATGGCCTATAAAACGATACAGACGATTTGGAGAGACCCGACTCATGAAGTCACTACTACCACACTCAATAAACTGGCGCGCACCTTGGGAGTAGACCCATCCGAGTTGATCGAATATATTCCAGACAGCAGGTAACGCTTCTCTGCTTGCGTCGCCCTTGTCAAGTATACAATCGCCATATGAAAAGAGAAACAGAAGATGTAGAAGGTTTCAGCGTTATACCTCGTACACCTTCTGTCCTGCTGGTTAATGATCCTAATTGGCAGCCGCTAACCCAAATCCCGCCCGTTCTAGAGGCAATTGTAAGGGCAAAATCCCGGCTACCGCGTCGTAGTTAGTAATGAAAATCTCTTTACCCATAGAGCGTTTGCCCTTTACAGTTGTCTTTTTGCTTTGATCGTCAGTGCGACTGATGGTATAGTTCCATTCCTTATCTAACATTTGTGTGCTCCAGTGATACATCCTTCGCACTTCAGGACTATTATCATACGTCAGCAAGAATCTCATACGATGGCTATATAGATGTAAAACTCGCTCAAGCCGGTAATGGCTTTCCCTGGTAAAACTGTGCGTATAGAATTTGTCCTGATCCGCGTTAAAGTAAGGCGGGTCAATGAACAGAAATGCATCATCAGGAGCCTGCGCGATAACTTGCTCAAAGTCAAAGCAAGTTATTTCTACTCCTTGTAATTTGGCCGAACATTTACGTAGATGCCCCGGCCAGTTTTTGGGTTGCATACTGTACTTATCGCCATAACCCCAGAAACAATTTTGTATATTCATAATCCCCGAATAGCTTGTCCTGTTCAGATAATACCAGCGAAACGCTCGTTCTAAGCCACTCGTGGGCTTATACATATTCTTGTAGTGATGATGCATTTCTTTTGTGGCGGGAATGCCATGCAGTAGCTCGATCAACCCTTCCACGTTATCGCGAATGGTCAAATAGCAATTAACAAGCTCAGGGTCCACATCATTAAGGATATTACGCGCAACTTTCTTCTTTGCAAAAAAAATTGAGGCTCCCCCCGCAAAAGGTTCAACGTAGCAGTTATGAGGAGGAATGTGTTCTAGTATAAGCTTTCGCGCATAGAATTTACCACCAGGGTAACGAAAAGGGGAGTTGATTTCTTCCAACATCATACTTCTTGCCTCTAACCTTAGAAATAACGTACTAGTGACGTATAAGTAACCTGATAGTAGCATAAAACTGTGCTCTTGTCCATTACCGAAACTTCATTTTCACTTCCGACATTTGATAGCCTTTTTCATCCCCAGAACGTGTAAAGTACATATTGTCTTCCACCAGCACAAGGAAAAAACATATGACACAACATACAAACAGCGTACAAGTTCAACCCGAACGGGCGTTATTAAAAGGCACGATTGCTGGCCTTGTTGCCACACTGCCCATGACTATCTTCATGCTGGCAACGCAGCGCTTCTTGCCAAAAAGACAGCAGTATCGCCTGCCGCCCGAAATGATAACATCAGAATTAGCGCATCGCGCGCACGTCAGGCACCACCTCAACAAGCAGATGGTTTTAGGCGCGACCCTGGTTTCCCATTTCGGCTATGGCGCGGCGATGGGAGCCGCCTATGCACCCCTGTACAGGCGAGTGCCTCTGCCCGCTATCCTGCAAGGCATCCTCTTTGGTCTGGTCGTATGGGCCGCCAGCTACCTTGGCCTGCTCCCACTTCTCGGCATCTCGGCATCAGGCAATAAAGAACCGCTGCGACGCAACCTCATGATGATTGCCGCTCATACCGTCTGGGGAGCCGCCATGGGAGCCACAGCTACTCTGCTCTTCCACAAACAGGGCTAACAACAGGGATAGAGGCAATATGCCCTGTTCCTATTGACAAAACCATGCAACACTCCTATGCTCTCCTGCATAGCAGCAAAGGAGGCTTTCTTTTTCATGGATGTACCATCCCTCGCGCGTGAAGTGGAAAAATATACACAACAGCGCTTACCACAGTATATAAAGGAGTTGCGCGAGCTATGCGCCATCGATTCGGATAGCTACAACAAAGCCGGGTTGGACGAAATGGCGCTCGTATTGGCGGAACGTCTGCGCGGCACCGGCATGCATGTCGATATCATCCGGCGCGAAATATGGGGCAACGATCTGTACGGCATAGTGCGAGGCACGGGACAGGGCAACATACTACTGCTCGGCCACACCGATACCGTCTATCCGGCAGGTACCGCCGCCTCGCGTCCCTTGCGCATCGAGGGAAATACCGTGTACGGCCCAGGCGTATGCGACATGAAGGGCTGCATTCTGGCCGCCACCTACGCGGTCGAAGCGCTACAGGCGGCGGATTTTCGCGATTACGGCGAATTGCGCTTCCTGTGCGTCTCAGATGAAGAGATCAACACGCGCCACTGCCAGGATATCATGGAGCAGGCGTGCAACGATTGCCAGGGCGCGTTCATACTCGAAGCGGCGCGTTCTAACGGCGATATTGTCAGCGCGCGTAAGGGCAACACCGCCTACACCCTCACCGCTCGCGGGCGTTCCGCGCACGCCGGGGTCGAGCCGGAGAAGGGGCGTAACGCGATCATTGAACTGGCGCACCAGATACTCGAATTTCAAGCCCTGAACGACTGGCGCGAAGGACTGACCATCAGCGCGGGCGTCATCTCCGGCGGCACTGTCCCCAACGTCGTACCCGATTTCGCCCAGGCGCAGTTCGACCTGCGTTTCCTCAAACAGGCCGACCGGCTGGCAACCGAAGCACTGTTCCGCGAATCGCTAAAACGCAAATTCATCGAAGACGTGGAATTAGCCATCGAACACGCGCCCGACATCAAAGGCCCAATGGTACGCACGCCTGAGAGCCTGAAACTGGCGGAACAGGCCCGGGTAATCGCGGGACTGCTGGGCTTCTCCATCGATCATGTGCTGACAGGCGGCGCGTCCGATGCCAGTTATACATCTGCCTGTGGTATCCCCTCGCTGGACGGCCTCGGCCCCATCGGCGGGCGCGATCACAGTCCGTTTGAATACCTTGAACTGGATAGCGTTGCCCCGCGCGCCGCCCTGCTCGCCGGGCTGATCGCCACCACCGGCCAGACACTCAGACGTTGACCAGGGCAGGGGCAGAGCTACAGCCCGTACCCTGCTACGAAGCGGATTTCTTCTCCCGTACAGGGTACGGGCTGTAGCTCTGCCCCTGCCCTGGTCACTCGCAGACTTCTTCATCTTGTCCCTCTCTACCCCCTGTGCTATAATCTGACATGAAACCGTGTTGCGAGCGCACAGAAAGTCTATCATCAAAGGAATTTCTCCATGTTTGATCCGAACAGCGAGTTAGAAGCGCGATACCAATCAGTCATGACCACCCCTGACTGGTATCAGACAAATATACCTTGCCAGGTAGGGTGTCCCGCCCATACCGACGTTTCAACCTACATCGGGCTGATTTCACAGGCGCGCTTCGACGAGGCCTACCTGTTGAATCGCAAATGCAATATTGTCCCCGGTGTGCTGGGGCGCACCTGTGCTCGTCCTTGCGAGCCGGTCTGCCGCCGCAACAAAATCGATGGCAAACCTATCGCTATCTGCTGGCTGAAACGCGCCTCCGCCGACCATCGCGAATATCAACACCGCGCTGAAAAGCCGCCCATCACCAGAGAGAAAACGGTGGCTATTGTTGGCGCGGGTTCCGCTGGCCTGGCCTGCGCGCGTGACCTGCGCGAAATGGGCTATCCTGTCACTATCTATGAAGCTGACGCCGTCGCCGGCGGCGTGATGGTCAATGGTATTCCCGTCTGGCGTCTACCGCGTACCGTCACCTACGAAGAAACCACCCGGTACATGGCTGACCTTGGCGTCGATGTTCTCTACAACACGCGCGTCGGGCGCGACATCACCGTGACCGACCTGCTCAAGCAATACGACGCCGTCTACCTGGGAGCCGGTTGTTACGTCTCCAATGACATCACCGGCCCCGACAACAAGATCGTTCCCGGCGCTGACCTCAAAGGCGTTGAGCACGGCATTAAACTGCTGGCGAAGACCAACTTTGGCGAACCCGCCTTCATCGGCAAAAAGGTCGTCGTCCTGGGTGGCGGCTTCACCGCCATGGACTGCTGCCGCACCTCCATCCGCTTCGGCGCGGACAAGGTGTACGTCCTCTATCGCCGCTCAAAGGAAGAGATGGGTTCCGACGAGTACGAAGTCGATGAAGCCGAATTTGAACACGTCGAGTTCATGTATCTCGTCTCCCAGCTTGAGGTCACGACTAAAGATGGCGTGCATGTCAGCGGCCTGAAAGTCATTCGTAACAAACTGGGCGACCCCGACGCCAGTGGCCGTCGCCGACCAATTCCGGTTCCCGGCAGCGAATTCATCATCGAAGCCGATACCGTTATTGCCGCCTTCGGCCAGTACAGCGATGCCTCGTGGGTGCAGGCCAAAGAACTCAACCTGCAAGTCAACAGGCGCAACGGCGTTCCACTGGTTGATCGCGAAACCTGGATGACCAATTACCCCGGCCTCTTCGCCGGTGGCGACTTCACCGAAGGTTCGCGCAACCTCATCGGCGCGATTGGCGATGGGCGCGATGCCGCCATTGCCATCAACCGCTACCTCGGTGGCGCGGATAAACCCGCCGAAGCCGCGGAAGAAATCGAGTTGCCTGACTACCGGCGCGGCATGGTGGACGATTACGAGTCCATCCCGTTCCAGATGATGCCCGGCCTGCCGCTCAAAGACCGCTATAGCAATACCCGCGAAACGGAAACCGGCTACACGCCCGAACAGGCCGTCGAGCAGGCGCGCCGCTGCCTGCAGTGCCAGTTGAACATCATGATCGACCCCTCCATCTGTATCCTCTGCTCCGGCTGTGTAGACATCTGCCCCTACGACTGCATCAGCATGGAGGGACTCTCGCGTGTCGTCAAAGGCGATCTCATGCACCAGGGAACCGAAAACTGGCGTGGTGGCGCGGACATGATCATCGACGAGGAAAAGTGCATTCGCTGCGGGCTGTGCATCGTGCGCTGCCCCACCGACGCCATCTCAATGGTACAATTCGAGGTCGCCAGCCCCAACGACCGCTGGACCGTCTCGAAAATTCCCATGCTAAATATTCGCTAAGGGTGTACAATAGAAACCAGGGCATGTGGGGCAAATTACCAGGGTGGGGACAGAGCCGCCGCCCACCATCTGTCATCCTGAGCGCAGCGAAGGATCTCCCGCCGGGCAGTGTGCAGATCCTTCGCTGCGCTCAGGATGACAAGCGGGACCAGGGCGGGGGCAAGCCCCGCCCTGGCCGTCCAACGCTCACATCGCCCTGACTGTTCCACCCCTCTGCCCTGGTCATGGTCATCGTTCGCTAGAAAAGTGGGTTACTCTAATGCATCTACTATTACAAAAAAGAACTATCGATATTTTGAAAATATGTGGCGCGCTGGCAATGGTCGCCCTGTTCGCCGCCTGTGGCGACAACAGCAATACGAACGCCGTGACACCCACCATCCAATCTGGAACCGTCGCGGCGAGTACTGCAGGTGCGGGGCCGACTGTTATCGCGGTTGTAACAGTTGCGCCTGGGAATACAGCGACCAGCACACCGCAGGGGAATCCTCAGAAGCGGGTGATTACGCTGGCAGACCGCGCGCTTACCATCGGCCCAGTGAACAAGCAGGCAGGCACCGACGCTTCTACAACAGGCGTCAGCCTGACTCTCACCATCACCAATACTGGCAATTCTTCCATCTTGAATCAAGCCACGTTCTACCAGTTGATCGGAACCGGGGGAGATTCCTTTGGCACGCAATCCAGCGTATCGGCCAACTTCTATGGCTCGATACCTCCCCGGGGCAGTCGCCAGGGAACCATCGTTTTCCAGGTTCCAACGGGTGCGGTCAAAGGCATCAACCTGCTGTTCCGCCCGGAAGTCACCACTGAGACCACCATCATCCCATTGAACATATGATACGCGGAGGCATCGCGACTAATTTTCATTCGTTGCGCGCTTGACTTTTCCTTGACCATCATGCACAATGATAACAAGCCTTCGCGTTTTCCATATCTTTGGCTCTTATAGTACTTGTGAGAGATTGTCGTTCCCGTGAACGTATATCTCACATGCGAAGGTGAGTGTCCCACCACTCAGACGCTTTTCTCTACCAATCCAGGACTTATTTACTAAATCTTAACAAAACAGGAACGCTGGCCAGGTGGACAGCGTGTTAAGATGGTGGAGAGAAATGCCTGAATCTTCAAGGAGCGACGATGTTGCTACAGAGCTGGTCGGATGAAGATCTGGCTAAAAGATTACAGGAACGGGACCTGGAAGCTTTTGAGACGCTCATCTCGCGCTATTCGCGTGAAATCTTTTATTTTGTGAGACTCGTATTGGATGGTATTGGCGTTGCGCAGGATGCTGAAGAGTGCGTGAATGATCTCTTCATCACTGTCTGGCAAGAAATCGATACCTTCGACTCTGAGCGCGGCACGCTCAGAACGTGGTTGACTATGCGGGCGAAGTATATCGCCCTCGACCGGCGACGCCAATTGTGCCGTCGCCAGGCTTTACATGTACAACCGGCGGACGAAAACCGCCAGTGGTCGGCATCTGATACGTATGGAGGGGGAAACAACCTGGCAGGGTTGGGATGGTACGAGGACACCCGCGTGACACTGCCGCCACACCCGGAAGCCAGTATGGAAACATTACTGGAGCAAAGTGAGAGACGCGAGGAGTTGCGTTTGGCCCTGGCGATGCTGCCTGAGCTTGACCGTTATTTGATTTACCAACGTTATTACAAGTACGCTAGCACCGAAGAACTGGCAGCGAAAACTGGCCTGACCCGCCACGCTGTCGATACCCGGCTCTGGCGAGCGCGGAAAAGCTTAAAAGAAACGCTCAAGGAACACGCAAATGAGTATGAGCGAGTACGAGAACCAAAATCCTAAGGAGTGGGATAATCTCTTCCCCTCCACCATAGAGCCAGCCCTCCCTGATGATTTCAGCGAGGAAGACGTTGTTTTCGCGCAAGAGTTAAGCACGCTCTTTTCCGCGCCGGATGAGATACTGCCCCCGTACTTCGCGCAAACTCTACTGCAAGCAGAGAACCCGCGTTACACGGTGGTTGACAACGCCTTCGCTCAGAAGACAAGCGCGCGGGTCTTTCGCGCGCTCAAACTGCGCCGCCGTCTCTTTTCCCGCCGGCGATCCCTGCCTGGCGCCATCCGGGAAACAGTACGCGACATCACCATGCACAAGTCGCTCCTGGCCTGGGCGTCAGCTCTGATGCTGGTTATGATACTCACCGTCGCTTTTACCGTCCCCTCATTTGAACAGGGCGTATCCTTGTTGATGCGCAACTCGCGCAATGGCGTAATGAAAGTTTCACACCCGCCAGAGCGTGTACGCCGCAATACCGCTGATTTCATGCTCAATAGTCGTTCGTGGAACACGCACCCAACCCAGGTTCCCCTCATCACAGTGGGACGCATGTTAAGCTTTCCTATCTACTGGCCGCGATGGATGCCGGCAAACTATACATTGGATACCATCAAAATCTATGTAGACCCGAACAATACCTGGGCGAATGGGCCTGTTGTAGACCTGGTTTTTGACGCTGATACCAATCGCGCCGCCCTCAAAGGCACCGGGCAAATTGTGGTTCGCGAATTTAACCCGCTTGAACAAGTACTCCAGGTAGTGAAGGATGGGAATGTCTACCCCATTGACCCCGATCAGTATGGGAATAATCCCACGGCTATCTATGTAGATGGTCAGTGGATGGCAACCGGGAAGATGCCCCCCTTGATCTGGAAACAGGGCGGGCGCAGCGAAGTAATCTACCAGCAAAGCAACGTGGTGTTCTGGATCGCCGGCGATCAACGCGATGGTATCAACCAGAAAATATTGTGGAAAATGGCCCAATCCTTGCAAACCACAACATATACGACCCCGAAGTTGCTAAAAAATATCATCGCCACCATCTTGCTGCCGAGCAGTGCGGATTCGATCTTCGACCCGTTCGCCAACGATTTCATATACGCTGCATCCCTGGATGGCACAAACGGCCAGTATTATATGACCGTGAGCGCGTATATATCTGGCAAGATAGCCGCCTCAAAAAATCTTACGCATGGGCGTTGATCCTTGAGGACACGCTTTGCTTCTCAGTATGTATGTCTTCTCGTGTTAGCGACGCTGGCCGCGTGCGGTAGCGCACCGGCCCCACCCGTCCGTGTCACATCCCCTTTGCTCGGCCCATATAGAGCGACACTGCCAACTTCTCAGGCCCGCACTGGCAGCATCGTACTGGCTGATCGGCAATTTCCCGATGCCGTCAACCCCCTGTTTTCCGGCTCACCCGTCGATTTCGAGCTACAGGCCGCTCTCTGGGCTGCCCCGCTCGTTTTCGATAACAATTTTCGCGCGCAGCCCGACCAGTTGACCGAGGTGCCTCTACCGGAAAATGGCGACGTGCGCGATAACGGCAAAACCATCATTATGCGCCTGCGCCACGACCTGCGCTGGTCTGATGGGCAACCTATCCTCGCAAGTGACTTTCAATACTGGTGGCAGCTCAATATAAACCCCGATACCGGCGCTCTCAACGTCAACGGGTACGACCAGATCGCCAGCATCGATACACCCGACGACTTCACCGTCGTCCTGCGCATGAAACGTCCCTACGGCCCCTACCTCTCCTTCCTGCCATACGCCGCGCCACGCCACGCCTGGCAGCGCCTGCGCCCCATCGACCTGCAAAATACCCCCTCGGTCATACTCGCCCCACTCGTTACTAACGGCCCGTACAAAGTGGCAGGCTTCGTCAACGGGCAAAGCTACACCCTGGCTCCCAATCCCAACTACCGCTCGTCCACCTTTCGCGGCCCATTTCTTTCGCAAGTGATCTTTCGCGTCTACAACAGCATCACAACCATGCGCGCCGCTATCTCCGCCGGACAGGTAGATGTCAGCGAAGGCTACATGGAATACGAGCTGCCCGGCCTGGGTCGCGTATCCGGCCCCGCGCAACTGCTCGAAACCCCTGCCGCCTCGTATGAACACCTGGATTTCAACCTCACCAACCCCAACTTTCAAGATGTGCGTGTCCGTCGCGCTATTTCGATGGCAATCAACACATGCGCCATCATACGCGCCGCCCTGCGTATGCCCGACTGCGCCCGCGCCGCTACCCAGGTGGAACCGCCTCCCTCGCTCTACAACGACCCATCCATTGCTTCGAGCGCATTCGACCCGGCGGCAGCCCGAAAGCTGCTGGCACAGGCAGGATGGCTCTCCGGCCCGCGCGGCATACTCGCCAGCCAGGGCAAACCCTTCACCATTCGCCTCGTCACCACTGCCGGTAACCCCATACGAGCCACCGCCGCCGCGCTCATCCAGCGCAACCTCCAGGCGCTGGGCATCGATATACAAGTGTACACTTACCCCCTCGGCCCTTTCTTCGCTGTCTATAGCCGGGGCGGCATCCTGGCAACCGGCGCCTTTGACCTCGCCATGTTCGGCTACCAGAACAGCCCGGAGCCAGACGAAGAATACAGCGTCTTCCACTCCTCCCAGGTCCCCACCGCCACCCGGCCCAGCCCTGGCAACTATGGACGCATACAAGACCCTATCATCGACCAGTCCCTGACGCTGGGCCGCGACACCGTGCCCTTTGCGCAGCGCGTCCAGAACTATCACCGCTTCCTCGCGCAACTCGCCAGCCAGGTCTACCTCATCCCCCTCTATACCGGAATCAACATCATCACCCTCAGCAACCGCGTCCAGAATGTGCTGCCCAACCCCGATGTCATTAAAAACAACTGGAACATCGCCGACTGGTGGGTGAGAGGATAACAGTCCTACATCACTGGACGTTTGCCCAATGATCTGCTATGATTTACAATGTAAATGATGAATTGAGTAACCTGTAAACCAGAGTTTCTACCCGGCGCGTTTCCAGCAACGACGGTGGAAAGATGGCGCCAGACCTCAAAGGAGAGGAAATAATGAAAACCTGTGCCTCAAAAGAGCGGGGCTTGAAGCCCCATGGATTGCCCCACCTGCGCGTGCTACGCCAGCGTAAAGGGTTGAGCCTCGGACAACTGGCCGACATGACCGGCATTCGCCGCGACACCCTGACCCACCTGGAAACTGGACGCGAAGACCCTCAGCCCTATCACCTGCGTCTCTTAGCGCGCGTGCTGGACGTGCCCCAGCTTGACCTGGTCTCGTAATACGCTCGTTTTGCAACCCTCGTTTTCGCCTGTTCCTACACATAGATATTGCTATGTGTATACTTTCTTGCCGCCCGTAGACCTTGCTCCTTGCGAACCACGAAGCGGTAAGGGTCCAAAAAAGACAGGAGTATGACATTTGTCATAGCGAGCGCTGAGACATAGAGCGAGGGAATGTTGGCTCTTACTAGATGCCATCCGACCTTCTCTGATGCTGCCCGCTAATCTACAGGGCATCCTTCAAATTCGCGCGCCTCTACGGGCTGCGGCACACGCCGCCTGTCGAGCATCATGCGGGCAAATTGTCCCCACAAGTACCCCACGAACTTCAAGATGATGCTCGATATATAGAGAAGGGCAAAGCCGTAGTATGGCAGGGGCGACCCTGGCGGTCGCCCCTGCCATACTACGGCTCCGACCCTGGCGGTCGCCCTGGCTCATACTGGCTGATGAGCAACGTCATATCATATACTGACTTTACTTATTGCGTCCCGTCCAACGTTTCGCCAGAGGAGCATCATGAACGCCCCGACCACCACCACCGCCAGTCCCTTGATTGACGAAGCCACATTTCATGCCGGTGTGCAGTATATCGAATCGCTCTGGCAGCGAATCCCCGTAGGGAACATCGATATGCCGCTCATCGATACCGGCGAGGGCGAACCGCTGGTCTTCGTACCCATCCTCGAACACCTGGAATGGGTCTACGTCCGCCAGCTACAGGCGTTCAGCCAATCGCGGCGCGTCATCATGTATCGACGCCAGGAAAATCGCGCGCGTTTCGTCGGGCTGGCCGAACGTGCGGCGGAACTGCTGCGCGTGCTTGATAGTCTGGGATTGCAACAGGTCGATCTTGTGGGGCATGGCGATGCCGCGATGGTCTTATTCGAGTTCGCCATCCAGTACCCACAGCGTTGCCGCTCGCTCATCATCATCGCCCAGGGAGCCGATTACCAGATCGCCCCGCATCCATTCATCTGGCTGCTGCACGAACTCTTCTTACGCCTGCCCGTCGAACATCTTCTCCCCGCCTCGTTCTTGCGCCGCATCGTCATCAACTACATCACCGCTCAAAACACACCCTCTCCCCCACCAGGACTCCCACGCTACTTGATCGAGCAACAATTTGCCAAAATCGCGAGATGGCCCGCCGTCTACAAATTCTCCGTGTTGCCCATTATCCACAATTTCGATATACGGCAGCTTTTGCACCGCCTGACCATGCCCATTTTGCTCATAAATCGCGCCGGTGACGCGCTTTCTCCAGAAGCGAAAACACACTGGCTGGCACAGCACCTACCCGTTTGCGCGGGCTATCACGTCATTGCAGGCGGTGAGCGATTTTTCATGTACGCGCAGGCCGACCAGGTGAATACCCTCATACGCACATTTCTTACAGGCGAACCGCATCATACGTTCCTCACCTGACCCTGTTCTTATCCAATCGTATCTTTTATTCGTATATACCTATACAGTACCGCAAGTCGCGATACAACCAGGAACCCCCCTCCTGAAACAGGCAATCTTGTTAGGCGGGCGCAGACTTAACGGCGCGAATAGCGTACTCGCAATAAAAAAGGAGGAGGTATAATGAACATTCTCCCCTTTTTCTCGGTTATCATCGTGGGCGCTGGCCCGACCGGGCTGGCCGCGGGCAACCTGCTTGGCATGATGGGTATCGACACGCTGATCCTCGAGCGTAACCCCGGCTTGAGTGACTATCCAAAGTCCATCAGTATCGACGATGAAGGCTTGCGTATCTGCCAGGCCATGGGACTGCATCACGCCGTCATGGAACACGCGCTGCTGAACCTTGAGGCGCACTACATCTCCGGGAAACGCTTGCTTGCCAGGGTCGTCCCTACCGGCAAACCCAATGGCTTCCCCCTCATCTCCACATTTCACCAGCCGGCGCTGGAAGCCATCTTGCGCAACGGCCTCAATCGCTACTCGTGCGTCTCCATCCAGTTCCAGAGCGAGGTTGAACGCTTCGAACAACATGACGAAGGGGTTATCGTCACCGTCACGACGCCCGGCGGCGATCCACCATCTCGCCGCATCGAATGCGCCTATCTCCTTGCCTGTGATGGCGGGAAAAGTCGCATTCGCCGCGACCTCAACATTCCCATGCGCGGCTCAACCTACACCCAGAAGTGGCTGGTCAGCGACACCGAACAGGACCCCGACACCACGAGCGCCATCAAATTCTTCTGCAATCCTGACCGGCCAGCCGTGAGCGTCCCGGCCCCGCAGTTCCGACGCCGCTGGGAATTTATGCTCCTGCCCGGCGAGACAGAAGCAGACCTGTTACAGGAGGGAAGAGCGAAACAATTGATTCGTCAGAGCGGCGTCCCATATGTCCCGCGCATCACGCGCAGCGTCGTCTACACTTTTCATGCCGCCTCTGCCGCCACGTATGCGCGCGGGCGCGTCTTCCTGCTCGGAGACGCCGCGCATATGATGCCTCCCTTCGGCGGCCAGGGCATGAACTGTGGCCTGCGCGATGCCCATAACCTCTGCTGGAAGCTCCGCCTCGCGCTGCAAGGACATGCGCACCCCGCGCTGTTACACACCTACACGGTGGAGCGCCGCCAGCACACACAGCAACTTATACGGCTTTCGACCTTCCTGGGCACTATCGTGATGCCCACCTCAAAGCCCCTGGCCCTGCTGCGCGATGCCATCTTCCACGCGCTCAACGCCATCCCCCCCATACGCCGCTTCCTCAGCGAAGCCGGTATCAAACCTCAACCCCGCTACACCAGAGGCTTCCTGCTCTTTCACCCTGCCTGGACGCGATTGATCGCGTCCTTTGTTGCAACCTCTATCGCGTCCTTCATCGCGTCCATAACTGCCGTCTCCATAACAGGCAAAATGCTGCCCCAACCCGAAATCCTGAGTCATACCGGCGAGAACGTGTTGCTGGATACTGCGCTGGGGCCAGGTTTTGTATTATTGCGCCTGCACGCTGATCCGCAAAAAGCCTTCTCCTCCTTACAATCGGACATCTGGCAGCGTTTAGATGTGCGTTTCGTGACCCTGCAAAACCACGTCAAGCATTTCCCCTTGCGCAACCCGCGCCTGTTCGTGCTGCTGCGCCCCGACCGCTACGTGCTGGGCGTCTTCAAAGAGGGCCAGGAGGATGCATTCGTAGCGCGCTTGCAAGCCATGCTTGGTGAACGAAGGCGACCGCAAGAGCCTCCACCCCACTCAACCCTTCTTTCACTCGTAGGTGTATTGAAACGCGCCGGTCGCCAGAGGCTGTCATCCTGAGCGCAGCGAAGGATCTCTCGTCGGCAGCACGCAGCTCCTTCACTGCGCTCAGAGCCTGCCCTGGAGCGAAGCGAAGGGATGACAGATCCCACTCGCTGGCCCCTTTCCTAAAAAACCTACGAGTGAAAGACTCAACCCTTCCCCGCCTTTACAATGATTACTGAGATAGATTACCTGTATGCTTTCCGTCTCCGGTACTCCCTCACCACGCCGGTCGCAATCATAATAATACCAATAATGCCGAAGACGATGCCTGCCATCGTCATCCCCTGAGCGATACCCCTGGCCGCTGTGATCGCAAATCCTCTAAGCACTACTGTACCGAGGCCACCGCCAGTTTCGCTCTTATTGGCGTCTATCGTCGAAGCCACAACAAAGGGCGCGAGCACAAACAACGCTATGCTTAATAGCGCGCAGATAGAGCCAAAGACGATAAATGCCCTGCCGCGTTCCTGTTTCCTGGCTGACTGCTGCATATCGTTGTTTTCAATATCGTTTATCACAACTCATCGCTCCTCTGGATTCAATCATAGAACACCGAACAGAAATGCAGAAATAACACGAAACATTCATCCCCATTCTGATGATGTTTAACAACCGAATCTAGGAATCATATTCATCGAGACGCCCGTGTCCCAATCAATTGTGACGACCAAACCCGGGCATCACGAAACATGCCCGCCACCGTCCTGATGAATATTACCGACCGAAATCGGGAATGATTTGTCACCCTGAGCGCAGCGAAGGGTCTGTCTCGCCGGGGATCGAGATCCTTCGCTGCGCTCAGGATGACAGTGCCGATTGTGAGTGGTAATGTTCATTAGGGACAGCCGTGCATCATTTTTCTGCGTGCGAAAAGCCTGGGCAACAGGCTGACACCCACCACACCAACCCACAGCGCAGCCGCAGTCGCAAATTGCGAACCAAATAGCCACGCGCCCAGCCAGCCGCCGAGCAAAGCAGCCATCATACCAATACAAAGCATGACCAGCCAGCCACGCCTGCCCCATAACATAGGACGCAGCCTCGCGCCACACCCCAACGCGCCGACCAGTAACCCAATCACCACCCAGATAATAGAAAGCACCAGCATCGTTTACTCCATTCCAACGCTTCTCGTCGTACAGGGTAGGGGCGGGGCTTGCCCCCGCCCTGGTCGTCTTGCCTCGTACAGGGTACGGGCGCGGGCTTGCCCCCGCCCTGGTTCCCCTCACTCCATTCCAACGCTTCAAACGCCAGGTTGCAGCACCTCATTAAGAATACGGTTCAGCGATAGACCATCGCCAACCAACTGGCCGGGGTCGATATTCGACTTCACCTCAACATGTTGGAAGATGCCGAACTCCGCGAAATCGTGCGCGTGATGCAGACGGTTGAGCGCGGCATCAAAATCTCGCGATTCGGTGAATGGCACATACTCGTCGCTGCGGTCGTGCAGCAGGTAAATAGGCGCGCGAATCTGCCCGATCACACGGCTCGGCGACAGTTGATCGAGCAGGGCATGGATAGGCGCGGAAAGCGCTGCGATGTTGGCATCCACCTGTCCAGGCTCATCGCCATTGAGCAGGTGATAGAGAGCGACGGTATCCGGCGAAAACTGCGCCAGTTCGTCAGGCGTAAGCGGCGCGCCCCCAGGCGCGAGCGCGTTTATCAGACGCGATGCCTCGTTGGAGGGCAACAAGGGCGCGATGACATTCGCCAGCACCTCAACCGGCACGTACTGTGGATGCCAGGGCTGCGCCTGTCCATTCACATCTAAGGCGCGGCGTCCGAAGGCGCGCAGCAGCGTCGTCGTGTTAAAGTAGCCGCCAAAACAGAGGATGAAGGCCACTTTGTCGCGCACACGCGGGTCGGCAGCCGCAAAGGTTGCCAGCGCATTACCCGCGCTAAAGCCGATGATACCAACACGCTGCGCCCCCACACCCGGCCAGCTTGCCAGCGTCTTGAACGCCTGCACAACCGCGTCCGTATCCGAGTACGACAGGTCATAGTTGAGCAATGTAGGCGTGGTCATATCCATCACCACCAGTCCCGCACGCGCTAATCCCTGCGAGAAATTGACAAGCTGGTCAACCGACCGTTCGTCACCCACGCCAGGAATAACCACCACTCCTTCACGCGCCCCCGGCACCACAGGCGGCGGTGTAGTCGGCTCGTAAATATCCAGGTAGACCGTACCGCTGCTGGACGGAATGGTTTTCTGTACATGCCGTATCGGGTCCTCAGCCAGCGAAAGCGCCCCCGGCTGCGACGCCAGGATCAGTTCAGGCAGAATATACAACGCGCGAGCAGCCACGCGCCCCGCCGGAATAACCGAAAAGAAGAAGCCAATTATGAACAAAAGAACCAGCGCCACCCGCGCCAAAATAGAGCGGAATTTCAATGGTGTTTTCTTACCAGGATCGTTACTCTGATCTTTAGATGCATCCTGCTTTGAGGATGCCATAAATCGCGTCCCTACAGATTCTTCATTTTGCATACATTCACCCACCTGTTATATCAATCTCATCTACTATACGATGCCATTGACAGGTATTTCACAAATC
>JADEYI010001063.1_pt1 | contig 24816 bp, 21 predicted proteins | sample 8542331 | NCBI WGS metagenome assembly JADEYI01 (sample SAMN16510988, study PRJNA670497) | mine drainage metagenome | isolation source: biofilm near Copperflume 1 | place: Germany: Marsberg coppermine Kilianstollen | collected 2018-02
CTAAAAGCATGGTTATTCACGGTGGTGATCTGACCATTGAACTGAAAGCGGCTCCGGGACATCATCCAGACCAGATTGTCGCGTGGATTCCAGCATTACGGTTGTTACTGGCTTTTGATGCCGTGGAGTACCCCTTGCCACTTATGGATGACCAGCGTTGTGTGCCGGACATGTTTACCACGCTGGAACAACTGGTGGCCTTGCAAGCTGAGCGCGTACTGTGTTCGCATGGAAAATCGACCAGTCCGCAACTTGTTGCTGACAACCTCCAGTATGTGCGCGAAATTGAACGCCGCTCCCTGCTACTTTTGCAGAAGCACCGCCCGGCGGATGATGAGCTTGAAAACGCCTCCACGTTGATCAACTATCCATTTGATGAAGTGTTTGCGCGCACCAACGAGGGAATTGATCGTACTTTCTACGCGCAAGGACACGAAGAAAATATCCGCTCCGTCCTGCACTGGCTTATGGAAAAGTGACACTCTTGTTCAGGGGGCATAGCTGAGCTATATATCCTGTCCGCTCTTGTCGCTCTTGTGCTCGCTGCTTGCCGGAAGCTTATGCGTTTCGCCAGACGAAGGCGCATCTTCTGGCTTGATGATGCGTTCGGGCTTGCGCATAGTGCGAGATGCATGGCGCCGGCGTGTAGTTATCCGGATCAGGAGATAGAAGAACGCTATGATTAACAAGAATGGGAGCAGGCGTGTCGGGTCGAAGATACTATTTGTGCCTGGGTAGAGATAGATATTATTGATAGCCACGAACAGTTGATCATAATTTGCTGCGCCCTGCGCTATCGCATACACGGTTTGATGGGAAGGCAGACCCGACGCAACACTTCCCCAATTTGCTCCACTATCAGTACTGCGTAAAACCCCTACTATGTTGGTGGCGATATACACCGTCGTGGCGGTGTGGATATCGATAAGCACGCTATAAATGCTGACGCCGGTGAGCGGAACCTGGCTGGTTTGCCAGTGTGCTGCGGCATCCCGCGAGAGAAAGAACCCTTTGTTTGTACCCGCGTAGATCAAACCTTGCGCGCCTCCCTCAATGGATGCGGGTAAGACGGTATAGACAGTAATACCGGCAGGCAGTCCGGTATTCAACGCCTGCCAGCTTGCGCCATCATCTGGCGAGCGATAGACCCCCATACTTGTAGCGGCCCACAATTGGTGCGCGTCTGAATCAAAGGCTAACCCGTGAATGGCAAGATGTGCAGGCAACCCGCTAGTGGCGGCTGACCAGGTCGCGCCGCTATCCGAACTGGCATAGACGCCATGTTGCTCGCTTCCCACGTAGATGCTTTGCGCTTTTTTGAGGTCAAAAGCAATAGCGGTATATTTGTCTTGAGGGAGACCAGCGACTTTCGTCCAGCTTTTTGCGCCATCCGCGCTGACATACACACCGGCGTCGCTGGCCGCATATAGCTTCTTGCCGGGGTCGTCGAAGACGAGAGCGTTGATAGTTGCTCCAGGCGGTAGACCGTTCTGCTGTTGTTTCCAGTGTATGCCGCCGTCGGAGCTGACAAAAACGCCATTTTGGGCGTCCCCGGCATACACATTTTGCGCGTTCCTGGGATCAACCGCGAAAGAGCGAATATGTGCTTGTTGCAACGTGCCAGCCTGCCAGGTACCAGAGGCGAAAATGCCAACGGAAGACGCGCAGGCCGAAAGGACGGCAGGCAAGGACACGAACAGCCAGAGCGTGCGCAGAAAGGAAAATCGTCGCGCGTTTTGCATGATACATATCCTACGACAACAGGTTCAACTCAGAGCCAAGGCTGCGCTCTCGCGCGAGGCGATAGACCAGCGAGGCGGTAGCGATATCTTCAAGAGCGATACCAACACCTTTGTACAGGGAGATCTCGTCTGCTGATTGGCGAAGCTGAATATTACTCTCGACCAGGTCTGCCAGGTTATGCACGCTGTTCCAGTCGAACAGTCCCTCGTCCGCCGGAATAATCAGATCGCCAGCTTCTAGCTTAGCCTGCTCGCATGAATCGGTGACGATACGGTCGCAGCGTTGCAGAGTTGTCAGGTCCAGTTCGCGGCGGCTGGCCCAGTTAGAGCCGATAGCGTTAATATGGCAGCCGGCTTTCAACCACTCGCCGGGGAAAACGGGCGTCGATGAAGTCGTGGCAGTAATCACAATATGCGCTTCTTCGATAGCCTCGCGCGGGTTGGCTACGGGTCGCACTGGAATTTTCAGGCCGTGCGACATCTTTTCACAGAACTTCTCGCACGCAGGCAAGTTGCGACTGTAGACATTTACCTGGGAGATCTTGCGTACAGTACACACCCCGATGAGCTGCATCATAGCCTGCTGCCCTGCGCCTATCAGCCCAACGATCGATGATTCTGGTCGCGCCATGTAGTTGGTGGCGATTGCGCTGGTCGCGCCAGTACGCATGGTTCCCAACCATTCTGCTTCGATTATGGAGAGTAGTTGACCATTATGTGTGCTAAAGAGCATGACCACAAAGCGCATACCGGAGCGAAAGACCGTATAGGTTTTATAGCCCATCACTTCCATCGATGGCACGGATGCGGCCAGTAGATGCATCACACCATGTTCTTCAAGCATACGGATACGCGGACGATTGATTGCTTTATCCTGAGCTAGCGCAACGAAAGCCTCCTCTACTACCCTGATAGTATCGCTCATGGTCAATACAGCATGTACATCTTCTTCACGTAATAATAATGCCATCGTTTCTCATCTCTACCTTACTCGCGCTTATTTTACACGTCGTGTGACGCGATAAAAATAGATAGCAGTTTCTTCTATAGCAAACCCCTTTGGCGGTTTCGTCATACTTGTCTGTTGTTGCGTGAAGGCATCTTTTAGGCCCAGAATCGTTTGAGGCGTCAAAGCCCTCGAAGCGGAACGAACCGGCTTATCGAAGCGCGCCAACAGATTGCGCCGCAATAACTCCAGACCAAAACCAACCGCCAGCGCGCCAACACCTGCTGCCAGCCGTGGCAACTGTGGGTGTTGCGCGATCACGGGAAGATGAGAGGTGAACGGCACAAGGCTGGTTGATGGAATGGAGAGGTCGGCTCCACAACGGCGACAAAAAACATCTTCAGTCGAGCAATTGGCCCGGCATTCAGGACAGAGCATAGAATCCTTCCTTTCGATGAAAGCTCCTCATTTCCTACTTGCGAGTATTTCCGAGATAGCGTCGATAACGATGGCATTTTCTTCGATGGTATTGTAGAAATAGGGTGAGACGCGCAGCAGACCGGGGCGATAGTCGGTGATGATATTGCGAGCCACCAGCCCTTTGACGATCTCATCAGGACGTTCCAATCCGAGCATGACGATGGAACTGCGGCGTTCCGGCTCCTGTGGCGCGTGGACCGGCCAGCCATTCTCTCTCGCGCGCGCGATCAGATCATTGGTCAGGTAGCGCGTGCGTTCGCAGATGCTTTCAACACTGATCTCTTTGATGATATCCAGCCCGCCATTGGCTGCGTAAATACTTGGAATTGAGGGTGTCCCCATCTCAATCCTGGCGGCATCGTCGCGGAACTCAAATTCGCGCGTCTTGAACTGGAATTGCTCGCGATGTCCGAACCAGCCGCTCGTGGTTGGCAGCAAGTGCGGTATCAGCCCCTCGCGAATGTAGACCAGCGCCAGTCCGGGACCGCCCATCAGCCATTTCAGCGTGCCTGTCACCAGAAAATCTATATCCATGCCTACAACATCCATAGGAATCTGGCCTGTTCCCTGGTAATCGTCGATCAGTATGTAAGCGCCGTGCTTGTGCGCGATATCAGCGACTGCGCGCACATCCTGGATATAGCCACTGGTGTAAAAGACACGCGAGGTAGCCACCAGCGCGGTTCTATCATCCACCACGTCCTCGAAAAGTTCCGGCGGCGTATGGATGCGGTCCGGGCTGCTGACAAACTGGCTTTCGATCCCCAGGCGTTCTTTGACCAGCCATTGATAGGCCAGCGTGGGAAAATCCATGTCGGCCATAATCACTTTGTTGCGCTTGCTGTAATCCAGCGCGGTCGCAATTGACGTGAGAGCAGTCGAAACGTTTGGCGCAATGGCGACTTCGTGAAGTTGCGCCCCGATGAGCGAGGCAAACTTCTCGCGCGTTTTGGCTATCTCCCCCAGCCAGATTTCATACCAGGCGTGGGCGCCCCAATCGTTCCACATCTCCATGAACGTTGCTATCCCCTGCATCGAGCGAGTGGAGAGCGCGCCCAACGAGCAGCTATTCAAATAGGTTTTGCGCTGCAAGATGGGAAACTCTGCCCGGTACGCGACAAGCTCCGGGTGCTCGAGGGCATTGGGAGCCGGGAAGTGCTTCCGGGAATCGCTGGTGGTCATGGTTAACTTGCTCCTTCGTCACTGTTGTTTTTGATTAAACCAGGTCGCCGTTGCGATATCTTCGTACTCTCTATTTTACCGCTTGCGCGAAAGAGCGTCTATACTTCTGGCGAGCAATCTCGCGGCCTGCTCGACTTCCTCTTCGGTTGACCAGCGACCGAGTGTGAGCCGCAGCGCGCCCAATGCGGCTTCGCGCTGGCGACCCATCGCCATCAACACAGGCGATGGGTCTGTGTTTCCCTCGTGACAGGCCGAACCGGTGGAACTGGCGATCTCCGGTAGAGCTGCCAGTACCTCTTCGCCTATCACCCCTTCCACGCTGACATTGAGAGTATTGGGAAGACGCTGGCTTTCATGCCCGTTCAAGTGTATGCGACCGGGCAACTCCTGTTCAAGATGACGTTGCAAATCATCTCGCAAGTGACGCAGGCGAGACAGGCTCTCCGGTAATTGTTCATGTGCCAGCGCGCAAGCTGTGCCTGATGCCACTATATAAGCCACGTTCTCCGTGCCTGCCCTGCGCCCGGACTCCTGACCTCCGCCGTAAATGACCGGTTCAAGTTGCAGCCCGCGCCGGACATACAACGCTCCGATGCCTTTAGGCGCGTACAGCTTATGTCCCGCGATAGTCAACAGGTCAACTCCCAGGTCGTTTACAAGCGTGGGAATTTTACCTGCCGATTGCGCCGCGTCGGAATGCAGCAGTGCTCCATGCCTGTGCGCGATCTCGGCGATTTCTCGCAGCGGCTGTAACGTGCCGGTTTCATTATTGGCGTGCATAATTGTAATTAATACGGTTGAGTCCCCTGCAGCCGCTTCAACATCAGCCACATTGACGCGCCCGTATTCATCGACTGGCAGGTAGGTGACGCGGAAGCCGTGCAGGCGTTCAAGCGCGCGGCAGGTGTTCAGCACAGCGGGATGTTCCGTGACCTGTGTGATGATATTGTTGCCCTGTTCTTTTCTTGCCAGCGCGATACCGCGAATCGCCAGGGTATCGCTTTCCGAGCCGCCGCTCGTAAAGATGATTTCATCCGGCGCGCAACCGAGTAAGTTCGCAACCTGTAATCTGGCACTGTCGATGGCTTCATGCGCCCGATGGCCGTAGCGATGCGAGCTGGATGGGTTGCCGAAATGCAAAGAGAGGTAGGGCAACATAGTCTCCACAACTGCCGGGTCAACCGGTGTCGTGGCATTGTAATCGAGATAGATGGGGCCGTCTTTCAGGCTCGGAGGTGTGTTCATAACCATGCCTCACGTATTCAGATGAGTTGCAAGCAGAGTTTGTAAATCGTCCCATAATGCACTCAAATGCTGCTCGCTGGTGCGCAGATTGCCAATGGCAACACGCATGGTAAAATGACCATACAGTTTTGTATGCGACAGGAAGAAACGACCCGCCTCGTTGATGTTGCTCATGATGCGTTCGTTCAATGCTTCCAGGTGTTGCTCGTCGTCTATCCCCTGTGGATGGGCGCGAAAACATACAGTACTGAAGGGCGTGGGAGCCATACGTTCAAAATGGGGGGAGTCGTCTACCCGGTGCGCGAAAAGCTGCGCCAGCCGGATGTGCTCACGGATTCGCGCCGCCAGTCCCTGCTGGCCGAAATAACGCAGGATCATCCACAATTTGAGCGAACGGAAGCGGCGGCCCAGCGAGGTGCCGTAGTCCATCAGGTTCGGTACTTCGTCCCCGACGCTTTCGGTGTTGCGCAGGTATTCCGGCACCAGGCTGAAGGCAGCTTTCACCACGTCTGGTTTGCGCGTATAGAGGACGCTGCAATCCATAGGGGTAAAGAGCCACTTATGCGGGTTGAGGATGAGACTATCGGCGCGCTCGCAGCCCGCCAGCACCCACTGCATCTCGGGGTCTACGGCAGCAGAGCCGCCGTATGCGCCATCAACGTGCAGCCACAATCCGTAGCGTTCGCAAATGCTGGCAATGGACGGCACAGGGTCGATGCTGGTTGTTGAGGTCGTGCCAATGGTGGCGACGACAGCGAATGGTTGCCAGCCCTCCGCTATGTCTTGCCGGATAGCCTTTTCCAGTTGCGCGGCATCCATGCGGAACTGGTCGTCAATGCCGATCTTGCGCAGGCCAGACTGCCCGATGCCCAGCACGATCCCTGCTTTCTCAACCGAAGAATGCGCCTCCTGCGAGGCATAGTAGCGCAGGCGCGGCACATCTTTCCGACCAGCCATACCATCCTTGCGAATATGCAACGGCAGCGCTTCGCGCGCGGCTGCCAGGGCGTACAATACACCTGACGAGGCGGTATCGTTGATGACGCCAAAGAGCGGGTCGGGCAGTCCGAGCATCTGGCGCAGCCAGTCGAGCGTAACCTGTTCCAGCTCGGTGGCGGCGGGTGAAGTGCGCCATAGCATGGCGTTGACGTTGAGCGCGCCTGTAAGCATCTCGCCCAGGATACCGGGACCGGAGGCGGTGTTCGCAAAATAGGCCAGAAAACCTGGTACGTTCCAGTGCGTGATACCCGGCATGATGACGCGCTCAAAATCTTCGAGAATGTTGCTCATTGAAGCGGGCTGAGCGGGCGCTTGCGCAGGCAAGACCCGGCGAATATCGCCCGGCGCGGTTTGCGCGAGTACCGGGTACGATTCCGCATTGCTAAGATAATCGGCAATCCAATCAACTACCTGGTGGGCATAGGCGCGAAATGCTTCAGGTTCCATATCATCGATGGATGCCGGTTGTTGCGCTTTATCGAGAGAGTGGCGATCTTGCATACGAATGTCCTCTACTCTGTTCAGGCTATCCTCTATCTTGCGATACAGACAGTATCGCATAACCATGTGAGAGGGGCAAGCAGGCACCAATCAATGCTTACACCTGTTAGACCCGGTCAAGCATCCGGTCGCCGCCAAAAATGTTGCGCATCCTGAAAGGTGTGGGCGTTGTCGCCAACTGCCAGGCTCGTAGTTTCCAGCCTTTATAGAGAAACCAGGGGTCTGGTAATCTATAGCTTGCTTGACTCGTCCATTCAGGGAATAACAGGCCATCCTGCCAGCACAGCCATTCAACCATAGCGGCGCAGAACGCTGCCCACCGGTGCAATTCGGGTGTGGAAGCTGGAGCTATTGGCTCGGTCACTAACTCACGTCGATGCTCGACTGCCGATCTCCGCCAATCGTCCAGAAAATCACCTATCGCGACCCAGGGAGTCGTAGTATCTTTTGCGCTAATACGCTCGAAGGTTTCTTGAATAGTTTGTCTATGCCAGTGATACGGTGGCGTTGCCATCTCTCAGTTCTTTCTGCATCTCAAGCGAGAAAACGTTACTCGAAGATTTCATCGATCATATATTCTATTCTGGGAACTAAAAGTTGTTCGGGTACGTATTTTTTCACTATAGCGAGCGCTTCTTCAGAGCTTGACAAATTTAGTTCATGAGCCAGAGCCTTAATATCCGCGATATCCTGGGGACGCCCGGCGACCAATTTCATGGCGAGTAAGTAATCCAATGTTGGCGTATAAATCCGTAAGCCTGGGAACTCAGCCCATTGTTCCACAGGTGGTTGTGTATAAAAAAAGCCCTTTACGCCATCATTAATCCAGTCGTATGTTAAACCCTCTCTATCGGCGATTACTTTGATTGCTTCCCGAATGATATCAGCGTGCTCTGGATTAAAGTAGGCATCAATGTCTTTGGTTACTTCGCGATTTTGTACTTTGAGTAACATTACTGCTCCGCCCGCGAGCAATATTTCACCAGTTACCTGCAGCTGAAGTAATTCTTGTCCAAGCATACGCAAGTATTTTTCGATGTCCTCTTTGTTCATTGATTGGCTCCTGCCAGGTAGCTAATACTGTTAAGCTTAGACCTGTGTAATGAGTGAGTATGGCATCGTACACAGTTTAACATATAGATCAAACAACTTTTTTCCGTCAGGGTACCAGAATATGCCTCGCCACATTGAAGCCCCGCAACACCTTTACCCTTTTCTGTGTTTTACTCTATGGAAGCGTCAAATACCAGTGGGGATAGGGCAAATATGGAGCAGCAAGAACAGGCCTTGCCAGCGCTGCTGGCGAGTAAGCTGGATTCTTCTTTTGAACAGTTCATGTCGGTGTACCAGCATCGACTGTACGCCTTTGCTTTGCGCCAGACTGGCAACGCTCAGGACGCTGAAGATATTGTTCAGGAGGCGTTTCTCCGCGCGTATCACGCGCTCAAGAGCTACCCTGCTCCTCGCATAGAGACGCTTCATATACAGCAGTGGTTGTACAAGATCACACTGAACGTCTTCCGCAATCAGGCCCGTAAGTTTGCGCCGCGCTTAGCACCGCTCGACCTGTCGGAGGATGGTCCATGCCTTGAGATAGAGGATGCGTCGATAGAACCCGATATGGAGGTCTACTGGCATGAATGGAGGGATGAGCTTGAAATGCGGCTGGCTGCGCTTCCACAGCCGTACCGATTGACCATCGACCTGCACTACTTCGAGGAACTGAGCTATGCCGAGATCGCCGGGCTGCTTCAGTTGCCAACCGGCACGGTCAAAGCCCATGTGCATCGCGGCATACAACTCCTACGTAAAGCGTTGGCGACCCGGCAGAACGAGATGAGATGAACCTATGGACGACCATTCCAACCAACAACGCTTGATAACCAGTACCGGCGCATCTGTAAGGGAAGTTTCCGCTCCGGCCACACTCATTCCATCCGTGCTGAAGCGCCTGCGAGCAGGGCAGACGATTCTGCAACAAGAGGAGAGCATGGTCACTCAAATAGAGCAATGCAGCACTGCTTTACACAATCCCGACTGGCACGAGCGTGCAACGGCAGCCCGAACGCTGGGTGAGATGGGAAAATCAGGCGCATTCAGCGAATCCGGCGAGCAAATGCTGATTGAAGCGCTTCTCGCGACCTCACATGACGAGGATGAGTCTGTGCGCGCGGCGGCAGTACAGGCGCTTGGCATGGCAGGAGAACACGCGCCGGTCGGGCGAGTAGTGGAGGCCCTCCATGATCCGGCCTGGCACGTGCGCGAGGTCGCTGCATTAACCCTGGGGATACTCGCTGAGCGAACGGCGGTCGAGCCACTGGTTGCTATCCTGCACGACGAGAATGAGGACCCATGTGTGCGCGAGGCGGCGAAGATAGCCCTGCGGCAGATCCATCCTGAAGTCCTCTCCTCGCTCACCTCGCAAGAAGCCGGGGCCGTTCACTTACAGACCCAGCATTCACCAGAAGCAGCCGCACCCCTGTATCAACCGGCTACACCATTTGCAGCGCGCTTCACCGCCCTTGCCGGTCGGTGGTCCGGACGCCGCTCCCTGGATAACCACCGACAAGAGGAGGAGGATGGCGATGATACCATCGAGCCATCCAGCCTGGATGGCGACGCAAGCCCAGGTCGTCCTCTTCCTCAACCGGTGGGCGTCACTCCGAGACGCCCCGACCGGTCACGGCGCATTGCAGAGGGAACGCTGGCGGTGCTGCTGATTGTCGGTATCGCGTTGTCCTGGTTGGCACTGGCGCGCGCCTTCCGTCTAACTGCTCCTGGCTCATCAACTCGCCCCGCGCGGACACCGCTCGCCAGTTCCACCGTTTACCCTCAGTGGTCAGGCAGCAATGTAAATATAACGATGGTGAATGGCGTGATGTATGTCGGCGCAACGAACGCTGTGTCTGCGCTACGTACCAGCGATGGTGCGCTGCTCTGGCGTTACAAAACTGACGGGGCAGCCGGTGACACACCTCCACTCCTGGTCAATGGCATACTCTATGTCAGCCCGATCCCCTGGAATACGGGAACCAGCTCTGTCTATGCCCTGCGCGCCAGCGATGGCCGCCTGCTCTGGCGCTACACCAGAACCAGAAACAGCATGGTGTACCCCACGGTTGTGGTCAATGGCGTGGCCTACATAGCTTCAGGAGACGGACGTATCTCCGCCTTGCGTGCCAGCGATGGCACCGCGCTCTGGAACATGTCCTTGACAGGCACGGTGTACCGGCCTGCATTGCTTGTCAACGGAATACTCTACGTAAACGCCAGTGCGGATAAGGGTCCCGGTTATCTTTACGCTTTGCGTGCCAGCGATGGCCGCCTGCTCTGGCGCTATACTATCCAGGGTTTTGTATACTCAGCAGGTATACCGCCAACAGTAGTTGATGGCATAGCTTACGTCACCTCAGATAATGGTGTTGTTGCCCTGCGTGCCAGCGATGGTCGCCTGCTCTGGCGCTATGCTCCTGCTGCGACTGGTTTCGGCGCACTGGTGGGCGTATCCAATGGGATCGTGTTTGCCACAGGAACACCACTTCCTACCCAGCCTACGTCGAATGGTGGTTATCGCCTGCGGACCTTGCCAGGGGCAGAGAACAGACCGTTCAAAGTAGCTGGCCCGACCACCCTGCATGCCCTGCGCATCAGCGATGGGACTCTCCTGTGGCGCTACACGATGAGCAATGCCACTTCCTCTGCAACGCTGCTCTCGCTCATCGATGGCACTGTTTACCTCAGCATAAGCACAACTACACAGAGCTACGTGTCTGCCCTGCGCGCCAGCGATGGAGTCGTCCTGTGGCGTGACAAGACGCTCAACGCGCCATCTGGCACAACGCTGCTCTCACTCATCGATGGGATCATGTACCTCAACATAAGGACAGATACATGGGGCTATGTCTCCGCCCTGCGCGCCAGTGATGGTCGCCTGCTCTGGCGCTTTACGACGGACTCTGTGGATGCCGCGAGCGATGAATTTGCCAACACCATCTCGGTCGCTGGCGGCGTGGCCTACATCGGCGCTGATGGCGCGTTTTTTGCCTTGCGCGTGAGCGATGGCTCGCTGCTCTGGCACGCTCAGCTGCTCGGAACTGTTTCCACTACGCCAATTCTGCTAGGGGGATCGCTCTATGTCGGCACAACGAGCGGTATCATCTACGCCCTGCGCGTGAATGATGGCAGATTGCTCTGGCGCAATCTGGACCATGTGAACACGTGATGACAAAGGAGGAACGCATCATTCATCACCCCCGCCTTTGCAGTGCCTCTCCCACGCGGACGCGCTGAATGGCGTCCTTACGAATCTCCGTCGGAAAAACGATAACCAGAAGCGCACCTGTTACATAGATAGATTTAAGGGCTGGAAACAATGCAAGGTGTATTTCCTTACTGTTTTTCAGCAATAATTAGAAAACGGTCCATATGGAAGTCAATATATCCGCGCTGCTCGATGAGGTTTTGTATTTCCACCAGCTTATCAAAATAGCCCTCGGCTGAAAAGTCTGGTATTTGCCAGGGGATGGCTTTCAGATAATAGACAATCGCGCCAACATCAAAGAAGCGCATAATGGGGCGGTCTTCTTTTTGTTCGGCGATATGCCAGCCGGTATCTTGTAGTTGCTGAACCGCATAGTCTAATGTCCAGTTGGCAAACTGATACTGCTCTGCTCCCATAAGAACGTTTAGATCGTTTTCGTTTGTACTGCCAACCTGCTGAGTGATAAACTGGCTGCCTGGCTTGAGAACGCGCATGACTTCTGTAGGATCATAATATTCATGGCGGTTGATAATCAGATCAAACTGGTTATCTTCAAAGGGAAGTTTCCCTTCCTCACCGACTTCATACACCTGAACTCCAAGGGGTTCGAGTCGCTGGCGAGCGATCGGGACATTGGGCGCGTAGCCTTCAGTGGCGCAGGTGAGCGGTGGCAATGGTAGCAGTGAAGAGAGAAATTCGCCTCCGCCGGTACCCATGTCCAGCAGGGATTGCACCCGGCGCAGAGGCATTAATAACTTGCTGGCGTAGCTCCAGGTGAGCGGAGCTTCGGCCATGCGGCCAGTCGCGGAAATATGCGAGAAGTCCCATCCCGCGAAAGGGTGGTTGGCATCAGCCATCAGCAGGTCGAAAAGTTCTGAATTTTGCATTCACAGGTTCCTTGAATATAAAAAAGAGGCGACCAATACAGTCGCCTCGTATTATACACGATTTTTATGCCGAAAACTTGGCCGCCAGTTCGCGGGGAGATGGCTCGACCAGCACAGAACCATCAGGGAAAACGATGGTTGGCACAGTGCGCATTCCGCGATTGACGCGTACAACATAATCGGCAGCGGCGTCATCCTCTTCGATGTTGATGTATTCATAGGAAATGCCGTGTGAGTCGAACCAGCGTTTCGCCATGCGGCAATCTCCGCACCAGGTGGTGGCATATATTTTTATCTGCTTTTCGCCGCTTATCTGCTCGTTTACGGGGGATGTGGTTGAATGATTAGACATCAATTACTCCTCATGAAATTGGAAATTCGGCTAGACCGGAACTTTGTTTATTACTTATACCAACAAATTGTTAGTGAGCAATATTCCCGGCAGGCTTGTTGATGCGCTCCAGCATGAGATCGAGTAATTTCTTGCCGCCCGTTGCGACCAGCCCTGGATTACGCGCCAGTACGCCCAGCACCAGGCCGGCGGTGAAGTCGCCGCGCAACGCCTGCGCCATTTGTACAGGGGTGAGGCGGCGCATCAGGTCGAGCGCGTTATCCCACTGTTCATCGCTGTAGTTGGCGATATGCTTGTTAATCATGTAGGAGATATCCATGTCGCGCCCGAAACGCGCGCGCCACTGTTTATCGAAGCGCGCCAGGAATGCAGCCGAACTATCTCTGGCCTCGACTGCTTCGGCTGCTACGACACCGGCCATCTGTCCCGCATAGATGGCGAAGCGGATGCCCTCGCCCACAAGCGTGGAACCATGGCCGCCAGAGTCGCCGGCCAGCAGCAGCCCGGCGCGGGAAAACGATGCGAGCGGCCCTTCAGATGGAAAAAGACCCGTGTGGTATTCAACCGGGCTGGCATCTTGAAATTTATCACGAAGTTGGGGCAGATTCTGCATGATGCTATCGAGGTAGGAGCGCGCGTCGTCGTCACTGTCGGGGTGGAGCACGCCGACGCCCAGCCGCACGCGGCCATTGCCGCGCGGGAAGGCCCATGCATAGCCACGCGGCGCGAACTGGTTGCCCATAATCAAATATAATTCGTCCTGTGGATAGTGCGGCGCGTAGAGGTCGTATTCCGCGCCGTAGCCGTAGCGGTGAAATGCTTTGCCCATAGCGGTACGCACGCCGATGTGTCGCGAGAAGCCGCTGGCATCGATGGTAACAGCCGCGCGCAGAGTAATGCGCTCGCTGACGTGATTTTTCGCTGTAACGCCAAGTACGCGCTCGTCTTCCAGCAGCGTCTGCTCGACCGTATGGCGCACACGAATGGCCGCGCCCGCTGCTACTGCTCGACCGGCGAGATGCTGGTAGACGCCGCGCACATCCATCACGCAGGCAACGGCGGGATTATAGTTGAGAGGCACTTCACGATGGGGAGAAACAAAATACACCTTCGATACCGGGTGATAAAGGTGTTGAGGGATGCCCAATGCCTGCATATCGCTGACCCAACTTCCCCCACTCGTATGCACCGGGTAGCCAATTTCGTTCTGCCGCTCCAGTACCAGGGCGCGCGCGCCCCGCTTAGCGGCGGCTTCGGCGGCGGCCAGTCCGGCGGGTCCGCCTCCCACAATCAACACATCAACATCGTTTGACATGGAAATCCTTCTTTGATCTGATTTTCTCTTTTGCATAGTATAGCCCACATGGTTTAGCCGTGTCCACCACGCGCCCTACCCATTGAAGCCAACTTCGGTTGTCAGACGTGTTAGACGCATAATTCTAAACAGGTATCCATCGCGCGGCAAATAACAAAGTACGTACAGCATACAACAGGAGAGAAGATATCGGTGTAGCAAAAGTGTATACAAAGAGTTTCTTCTCTGAGGAGCAAAGATTATGGATGCGTTTGTCTTCTTTCTAGTCGTTGGCCTGATTCTAATGATAGGTGTTCTCGCCAGTGTGCGTCTCTATGTTCCCGGTACTCTGGGAACAGGCCGTTTCAGACGTATTCGACGGTTGCGCACCGTGCGCGCGGTATCCGGGTCGGACGGTTCCTTGCCTGCCGAGACGGTGATTGAAGAGATCATTGACGAGGAAGAGCCTGTAGAGCAAGAAGTGTAGCGCCTTGCTAGTTCTTCAGGCACTGCTTATACTACACTGCCTGCCAGACGCGCACTGTGCCATCCTGGCTGGCTGAAGCGATTTGTTGACCTGAGCGTGACCAGTCGATAGCCCAGACCAGGCTCGTATGTCTATTGTAGGTGAAAAGATGCGAGCCAGTGCTTGCATTCCATATCTGTATTGTTTGATCCTGTCCCGCTGAAGCGACGAGGGTACCATCGGGCGACCATTTTACGTCTTCGACATGCCCACTATGACCTGTGTAGGAAACAACTATCGTATTCGTATTTACATTCCACACCTGAACAACCTTGCTGTCTCCACCGAAGGCGATGTATTGTCCATTGGGTGACCACGCAACCGCCCGTACATTCAAGCTTTGGATGTCGCGAAATGTGGAAAGATTGGTGGCGGTGTTACTATTCCAAATCTGTACGGTGCCGTCCAGACTCGCGGAAGCAATACGCGAACCATCGGGCGACCATGCTACCGCCCAAACGGTCTTGACATGCTGCGTATAGGATGCAATGGGAGTCGCATTGCTCGCGTTCCAGACCTGGGCGCTCGTATCTGCGCTGCCAGAGACGATGCGCGATCCATCAGGCGACCATTTTACGCTGTAGACGGGTTGATTGTGTCCGCCATAGGAAAAGATTGTGTTTCCACCTGCGGTATCCCATACATCGATGGTGGGGTTTTCACCGCCAGAGACAATGAACTGGCCTGAAGGAGACCAGTTGAGCGAATATACCATATTGGCTTGCTGGTGCCTTACAGCGCTATTGAGATTCGTGTAGCTCCAGAGACGCGCTGTTTTGTCTTCGCTGCCCGACGCGAGTAGTAGCGCGTTATTGGGCGACCATTCCACCGTCGTTACCTGGTCACTGTGACCCATGTAAACTGCAAGCGTATTGCCCTGTGCAGTAGAAGGCGGAGTAGTCGTCACCGGGTGCGCGGTCGAAGATGCGCCAGGAGTTGGCGTTGAGACTGCCTGGGTGGCGGAAGACTGGAAATGTTCGTAGAGCAGTACCCCGGTAATAGTGCTTCCTATAGCCACACCGGCTAACCCGGTGAAGAGGGCGCGACGCGAAATGCCCTGCTTCGGCTTGTCTCGCTGCTGTGCAGGTTGATACATCCCTGGCTGATGTGGTAGAGGAGACGGTGGTATGGGGGTGAAATGCGATGGAACTGTCTGGGAAATTGGAGAGTGAGGAGTTGCCATCAACGTTGGCAGGTTTGCATCGAACCTTTTCATGCCGGATTGTAAGCTGGATGCCAGTTCAAGCGCGTTTGCGAAGGCTGTGACCGAGGCAAATCGTTGTCGCGGGTCTTTCGCCAGGGCAATCTGAATAATCGCTTCAACTTCGTTGGAGATGTCCGGGATCTTCTGACTCAGTGGTGGCGGTGGCGCAAGCACGTGCTGGCTGGCGACTTCGGTGAAGGTTCCGTGAAAAGGGAGGTCGCCCGCCAACCACTCATACACTACAATGCCCAGCGCGTATTGATCACTGGCCGCCTGTGGTTTGCCCTGGAGTTGTTCCGGGGACATATACGCTGCCGTGCCAACTACGTCATGCCGGGAGGGTTCGCGTGTCGTCTGTGTAATCAGGGCAATGCCGAAATCGCTTAATAACACGTCCATATTTGAGCCGAGCAGCATATTTTCCGGCTTGACATCGCGGTGAATTAAACGCCTTTGATGAGCGTATACCAGCGCTTCAGCGACTTGCCGCACATACGGCAAAATGGTTGCGATCGGAAGGCGCGTACCCTTGGGGAAACGCTGGCGCAGCGTGCCATTGGGAGCATACTCCATCACCAGGTAGGGGACTTCATCTCCCAGGCCAAAATCGAGCACGCGAATAATGTGTGGATGTGACAGACCCGCGATGGTGCGGGCTTCCTTAATGAAATCGGGCAGGTCATTTTCGGCCAGGTGGGTTTGCAAGACTTTAATGGCGACGGTCGTGTTGAGATAGAGGTGCTCGCCAAGGTACACATCGGCAAAGCCTCCGCGCCCAAGCTGGCGAATGAGGCGATAATGTCCGAGTTGTTGCCCTGCGCGGTCTGCCATACAATGTACCCCTCGCTCGCAATACCCCGTTTTCAGGTATACTTCTACTACTATGTGGGGAAAGCATCATTATTATTATATACCCGAATACACGCATATACAAGCGTTTTCTGAGGTAATTCGCGGGTGCGCCGGGCGCATCAGCGTTAAACCGTTGTTTTCGTCCTGGCTTGCAGGGACATAGTTATCGGGAGCGGGCGAAATTTGCCACACCATCCCTTCCTTGATAATGTAGAGCAGACTGGCTCTTTTGTTCGGAAATTGATGGCTTTACCCGTAAACTCCTACCTGGCTCTAATCGCTAATCATGGGGGTCTGGTGAAGATAGGTGGTATCCGTCGCCTGTTTCAGCAGAAAATCCGCCACGTCAGCTCGCGAGATACGAGGTCCTGTGTTAACTCCAACCCAACCTACACGGTACTTGCCTGTATGTGGTCCTTCGGTAAGCATGGGACCGCGCACTACTACCCAGTCGAGCGGGCTGTTCTTAATCACTTCAAAATGCTGTACGGCATCCCTTAAAACATGGCCTGATATGGTTTTCAAGGCGAGCTTAATGACATGATTCATGAACTTCGGCTTATCCTGGGGTGCATCTACCCCTGCTCCCGTCAAGCTTACCAGTCGTTTGACGCCATATTTCTGCATCGCTGCAACGACGTTGCGTATAGCGACTGTCTGCATATCTCTTGGAGAATCCTTGCGCTGACCCAGCGTGGAGATAACTGCATCCACTCCTTGCACCGTCTTATCAACGTCGGCAGCATTCATGGCGTCTCCCTGGATGAGCGTCAATCTCGGGTCTTGCACGGTCACTTTAGCCGGCGCTCGTACCAGGGCGACCACCTCATCATTTGCCGCGAGTGCCTGTTGCAGCACTTGCATACCGGTACGACCGGTAGCTCCAAAAAGAGCAATTTTCATAGTGTTCTTTCTTTCGTTCATACGTGTTAGTATGTAGACCAGTCGGTATAGTTCTTAGAAAAAAAAGAGATGTGGCACTCTTTAAAAGATCATTCCGGTTTACTCGCTACTTACGCTCTTGAGCAATGGTGCCAGTACGTCAGCTACAAGTCTAAGCGCATCTGCGTTATGGTTAGTGCGGCTCAAGATGATGCCACCTTCAATAGAGGCGGTGATAAAAGTAGCTAACTGGCTGGCTTTTGTTCCAGCATAGCCGCTTGCCAGCAATTTTTCCTGGAACGCCTGCTGCAATGAGCCATAGGCTTCACGGCAAACCTTGTTCAAACGCTCGCTTGAAATTGCTGTCTCCATCGCCACAATCATCAATGGCCCTCCAGTGTGATAGCCTGAGTCCTCGACATGAAAGGCAACGGTGCGGATAAATGCCGGAATAAGCTCACTAGCGTCTTGGTTACCACTCAGTTCATTCTTGATGCGTTCAGAGACAATGCGCCCAGCTCTATCGATGGCCTCGGCAGTCAGTTCCTCTTTGCCTTCTGGAAAGTAATAGTACAGCGATCCTTTAGGCGCGCCGCTCTCCGCCAGAATTTGGTTCAAGCCGGTGGCATGATATCCCTGAGCCTCAAGCAATGCGCTGGTTGTTTCAATGATTTGCTCGCGTACAGGATTCATCTTTTTTCTCCTCTTCATAGTATACAGACTGATCTAGATATTCGTCAAATCCCGATAGCGCATTTTTAGGATAGTTTCCTGACGCATATGGAAGAAATTTTCGATTTTAGCCGCAAACTAGAAAAGAAACTCAGTCAACTAAGTTCAGTCTTCAGCATCAGGGTTGTATCTTCTATGACGTTGCTCTCTGAAGGCATCTAAGTCCGAACGGCAAATCAGATAGCGGCCAAAAATATTTTCAGTAGCATGTAGCAATTTTCATAATTTCATGGGTGAAAACTTGACAATTATATGAGTGATCGGTTATACTGAGAGGGAAATTGTATTATTGGTCCTTTTCATAGGGGAGAAGGCTTGCCATGACGGAACCACCTGTCCCACCTAAAGCCCTTTCAGTAGACCAAAGAGCGCAGGCACACGCTCGCTTTATGGTCATACGTCCGGCTCTGGAAGATGGCGTTAGTCAGGCCCAGGTGGCACGTACTCATAGTATTCCTCCCAGCACTGTGCATCGGTGGGTCAAGCGCTATCGTGAAAAGGGCATCGCTGGTTTGGCGGACGCAGAACGTTCCGACAAGGGAACGTCGCGTCGCTTGCCCCCGGATGCCATCACGCTGGTGGAGGGGCTGGCCTTACAAGCCCCTCCGCGTTCTGTCGCCGCTATTCATCGTCAAGTGAGGGCGATTGCACGAGAGCAGGGATGGAACCCACCCAGTTATGCTCGTGTTCGTCAGATCATCCAGAACTTTATCCCCAGCATGGCTGCCGCCGGGTTAGCCAGTGGTCGCCGTCAGTTAATCGGGATGCTCATACCATCGTTTAGCTGGCCGCTCATTCCAGAATTGATGCGTGGCGTGGCTGATGTGCTTGAGGATACCAGTTATGAACTGGTGTTGTATAGCATTAAAGATACTGATCGCGAGCAAGATCATAGCGAGGTAATCAACCGTGTGCTGGCGACGCAGTTGACAGCGGGTGTGCTGGCGGTATTTCCCGGCACGGCCTCACCGGAGTTGACCCGTCTCTATAAGCAGGGATTCCCGGTGGTTATCGTGGATGATCAAAGGGTGCAGACGACTCCGTCGGTCGGCGTTGATAATCTGACGGGCGCGTATACAGCTGTACGGCACTTAATTCAGCTTGGTCACCGGCGTATTGCGCATATCGCGGGACCTGCGGCGTATCGAGCTTCGCACGAACGTCATGAAGGCTACCGCAAAGCCTTACTCGAAGCTGGCATCACCCCTGACCCCGAACTTGCGCTTGAGGGCGATTTTATGCCTCCAAGCGGCCGCGCCTGCGCCAGTAAACTCCTGTCCATGCCAGTGGAGAAGCGGCCCACTGCTATTTTCGCGGCAACCGACCAGATGGCCTACGGAGTGATTGCGGCGGCTGAAGAATGCGGGCTGTCAATCCCACGTGATATTGCCCTGGTGGGATTTGACGATGATTCTCCCTCTATCCATGTGCATCCGTCGCTCACCACTGTCCACCAACCTTATTATAAAATGGGCGAACAGGGCCTGAAACTTCTGCTCACTCTACTCGACGCATCGCGTGACAATGCAGGCATCACAAGAAGCGCCAGCAAAGCCGTGGAAGAGACGCAGCCAACTCGTATTCTGCTTGCGACCAACCTTGTAGTGCGCGCATCCTGTGGAGCGGATTTTCAAATCCCGGTTTCGACAGATATTAAAGAGAAGAAGATCAAAAACAGATAAGCAGAGAGAAATGGGGATATAATGAGCAATGAATTTGTAGAAGCTTCCTCCAGGGCAAATGGAAGCAGATTGCTGGATATTCGTAATCTGAGCGTCGATTATTATGCCGCCAGTGGCACTGTTCACGCTCTAGATAATGTGAGCTTTACACTGGATCGCGGGCAAATTCTCGGACTGGCGGGCGAAAGCGGTAGTGGCAAATCGACCCTGGCCTACGCCATCACGCGGTTACTGCGCCCACCGGCGGAAATTACAGGTGGACAGGTCCTCTATTATCCACGCTCGAAGGCCGAAGACGATGTGCGCATGGAACGTCTATCGCGCATAACGAAGAAGAAAAAGGGTGCGGGTAAGCTCGGACTGCATGAGGATACGCCGGAGGCCGTCGATATTCTCTCCTTCACACCGGGTGAACTGCGCGCGTTTCGCTGGAGCGAACTTTCGATTGTCTTCCAAAGCGCCATGAATGCCTTGAATCCGGTAATGAATATCGGGTCGCAGATAAACGATGTACTAAGAACGCATCAACCCAAAATGGGGCCAGATTCACGCAAAACGCGTATAGCAGACCTGCTGCGGCTGGTGGGTATCGCGCCGGATCGAATGCGCAGCTATCCGCACGAATTGAGCGGCGGAATGCGCCAGCGCGCTATTATTGCCATCGCCCTGGCGCTCTCGCCGGAACTTATCATCATGGATGAACCCACGACGGCGCTTGACGTGGTGGTGCAGCGTGAAATTTTGACGGAGATTATGGGATTGCGCGAGCGGTTGAACTTCTCGGTCATCTTTATCACGCATGACCTTTCGCTGCTGCTAGAGATCGCGGATACGATTGCCATTATGTATGCCGGGCGTCTTGTGGAGACGGCAACAAGCAGTGAATTGCATCGCCAGCCGCGCCACCCGTATAGTTTCGGGCTATTGAACTCGTTTCCGACCATACATGGAGCGCGCCATCAGATGACCGGCATCCCAGGTTCGCCGCCCGATTTACGAGCGGCGCCGTCCGGCTGCGCGTTTCACCCACGCTGTCCCTGTATATTCGAGCCGTGCGCGACGGTTATACCAGCACTTCGCCCGTCCGCGCCTGAGACGCCGGGGCAACTGGTAGCCTGCCATTTGTATGATCCCACATTGAATAGGAGCGAAGAACTGCCCACGAACGCGGAATTTGAAGCGAAATACGGGGTGTATTACGAGGCGTTGCAGGGAGTGAGGAGCGTTGAATGAGTATAGAAAATGACACGGCCGATTTTCCAACAGTGCCGGATACAACAGGCGGCGATGGGCGTTCAGACGCGCCTATTTTAGAAGCGAGACATTTGCGCAAGTATTTTCCTCTGCGGGGGGTCAAGCTGTTTGGTTCTAAAAGTGTCGTTCACGCGGTCGAAGATACCTCGCTCGCGCTCTACCCGGGCCGCGCGCTGGCGCTGGTGGGAGAGAGCGGAAGCGGTAAAACGACGATTGCGCGTTTGCTGGCGCGGCTCTATGAGCCAACATCTGGCAGCATCTTGTTTCGTGAAAAGCCGGTGCAAGGTTCGTTTGGGCTCAAAGAGTATCGTCGCCATGTGCAGCTTGTGTTTCAAGACCCGTTCTCTTCGCTTAATCCCGTGCATGATGTGCGCTATCATTTAGGTCGTCCTCTGCGCATCCATGGTCATGTGCGTAAATCAATCCAGGAACGAGAGCAGATTCTGACACTGTTAAGGCGGGTGAGCCTGAGTCCCGCGGAGCAGTTTATTACGAAGTTTCCGCACCAGTTGAGCGGTGGGCAGCGGCAGCGCGTGGCGATTGCGCGTTCGCTGGCGACTCGCCCCAATGTATTACTGGCCGATGAACCGGTCTCCATGCTGGATGTCTCGATTCGCCTGGATGTGCTGAACCTGCTACTGCGCCTGAAGGACGAGGAACATCTTGCTCTGCTCTTTATCACGCACGACATCGCCAGCGCGCGTTACTTCGCAGAAGATACGCTGGTCATGTATGCCGGTCAAAGTGTCGAGGGTGGGCCAAGTGAGGAAGTGATACAACAACCCCGGCACCCTTATACCCGCTTGCTGATCTCTGCCGCGCCAGACCCTGAGCGCCTGGGGCCGGATGGGCAAAAGGCCGCGCCGCTTCCGGCGCGTGGAGAGATACCCAGCCTGATTCACCCGCCGTCCGGCTGCCGCTTTCACCCGCGCTGCCCGCACGCCATGGAAATTTGCCGCCAGCGTTTCCCCGGACGCACCGATCTCGGCGGAGGCCACTGGACGCATTGTTTTTTGTATGGGGAAGGCGGTACGGGTCAGGTGGGTTGACCAGGGCGGAGGCAAGCCCCGCCCGTACCCTACTACGAAGGGGTTGGCGAAGCCGTACAGGGTACGGGCGGAGCTTGCCCCCGCCCTGGTCCGCCCTCGTATCCATTTGAGAAGGAGATAGCAATTATATGGCGCGTATCAAACTGGCGTATATCGGCGGGGGGAGTACGCGGGCGGCTGGCACGATGGCTTCGCTTATCCACCAGGGAGAAAATTTCGATGGCTCTGAGGTGGTTTTGGTCGATCTTGACGAGGAGCGATTGGGTATTGTGCAGACCATCGCGCGCAAGATGGCACGCGCCAGGGGCCTGGATATCACCTTCAGCGCCACGACGAACCGACGCGATGGGCTGCGCGATTGCGATGCTGTGCTGACGAGCTTTCGTGTGGGTGGCTTCGAGGCGCGTTACCTGGATGAAAGCATTCCGCTCAAATATGGCGTGATTGGTCAGGAGACACAGGCGCCAGGTGGATTCTTTATGGCGCTGCGTTCCATTCATGTGACGAAAAGTATTATTGAAGACATGGAGGCTGTCTGCCCCGGCGCGCGGCTCTTTAACTATACCAACCCCATCAATATCGTATCCGAGGCGGTCACGCACCATACCTCGATTCCGGCGGTTTCGTTGTGCGAGGGACCGATTATGATCAACCGCGAGTTTGCCGGACTGGCTGGACTCGATCCCGACAAGCTTGATGCGGTTTCAGTGGGGCTGAATCATGGCTCGTGGACGATACGCCACACGTACGAGGGACAGGATTTTATGCCGATGCTGCGCGATGCCTGCGAGCGTATGCCGCATACGCCAGAAAATCGCGAGGAACTGCGTATGATTGAACTGGCGCTGATGATGGATGCGCTGCCCAGCCACTATTTCCAGTATTTCTACTTCAAGGACGAGATACTGGCGGAATTGCTGGCTAAGCCGACTACAAGGTCGCAGGATATTTTGGCGAAGGTGCCTGATTACTGGGCGCATTACCGCGAGCAAGCGGCGCAAGGCGTGCCTGAACTGAACCCCAAACGCTCGCGGGGCGGCATCCACGAGCTTGAACTGGCCCTGGATGTGATGGATGCAATTTATAATGACCGTAAAGAGGTCTGGTACGTCAATGTGCCGAATTGCGGCTCGCTGGCGGATTTCCCGGATGACCTGGTGGTCGAAACGCAGGCATTTGTTGATCGCAACGGCGTGAGGCCGCTAGTATTTGGACATATGCCGCGTCACGTCGTGGGCCTGGTCAAGATGCTGGGTGAATACCAGGCGTTGACGGCAGAAGCTGCCTGGTCGGGCAAGCGCCGCGATGCCATCCGCGCCCTTGCCAGTCATCCTCTCGTCTTTTCTTTGCGCAAAGCCGAGGCGATTTACGACGAAATGGCGGCGGCGCATCGCCAGTATTTGCCGGAGCGCTTGTTACGCTAGCAGGGGAATGGTGCCATTCATGCATTCCAGGGGAACCCCAAACGACAGGAAGATGAGCTGCTGTTTGCAGGAGGAAGGTTATGCGCTACGTGCTGGGTGTTGATGGGGGCAATACGAAAACGATCGCGCTGGTTGCCGCGCTGGATGGCACGATTGTGGGCGCGGGGCGCGGCGGCTGTGGCGACATTTATAACGCTCCGGTGAGCGGCACCAACTGGCCTGACCCGGCTGCCGCGGCCATCGCAAATGTCGAATTTGCCGTTGAAACAGCGCTGCGGGCGGCGCATATCCTTCCTTCCGATCTGCTGGCTGGAGTTTTCAGTATGGCAGGCGCGGATTGGCCCGAAGACTTCGCCCTGCTCAACTCTGCCATGCGGGTACGAGGTTACGGGCGTTCCATCAGTGTACAGAACGACGCGATGGGAGTGCTGCACGCCGGGGTTGCTAATAACGTAGGCGTCTCGGTTGTGTGTGGCACAGGAGGCGCAACGGGCGCGCGCGGCCCCGATGGTCGCACGTGGCACTCCAGCTTCTGGCAAGACCAGGCGCAGGGGGCCACTCAAATAAGCTCTCTGGCGTTGGAAGCGGTTGTGCGTTCCGAACTGGGTATCGATCCACCAACAACACTCAAGCAGCGCTTCCTTGAGTATTTCGAGCTTGAAAGCGTGGAAGAGGTATTACACCTCTTCACTGCGCGCCCACAGAACCAGTACGGGAGTATCGGTGGTATAGTACCTTTCTTGCTGGACGAAGCTGTGGCGGGTGACGCGGCTGCTCGCAAAATTGTACTCGAACATGGCCGCGCCCTGGGCGAATACGCCAGGATTGCCGCGCGTCAGGTCGGGATTGAGGGCACGCCATTCCCACTGGTGTTGGCTGGCGGCGTGCTGCGCCATCCCTCTACTCTGTTGCCAGATACTATAATCGAGCGTGTACAGATCACCTCGCCGGATGCGCGCCCGACACGCGGTCGCTTTGAGCCAGTAATAGGCGCGCTATTTACCGCGTTAGAGGCGGGAGGCGTGACTATCGACGATGCGCTACTCGGACGGTTGGCGCCGACCATTCCACCTTCGGAATTATTCGCGACGGTGCTTGAATACCGGGTGAAGTAGTGTGGAAAAAGAGGAGTCCACCTGACATCTTCCGACCATGTTACAAGCTAACCACGACTTCATGCAAAGGCTTCTTAGTAAGCGTAGGTACTGTTGCATTCGAGGCGGGAAAACCAACAGGAATTAGGTATTGGTAGGGAACAGGTAGATACTGTGATGGACGATGTGCATCAGATGCGGACATGCTTATCAATCCTTTTGCATATT
>JADEYI010001064.1_pt1 | contig 24779 bp, 29 predicted proteins | sample 8542331 | NCBI WGS metagenome assembly JADEYI01 (sample SAMN16510988, study PRJNA670497) | mine drainage metagenome | isolation source: biofilm near Copperflume 1 | place: Germany: Marsberg coppermine Kilianstollen | collected 2018-02
GGATGCGCATCGCAGGATGTGCAAAGTCCGGCGCCGGGCGACGCACTGGCGTGCCAAAGGCCCGGAGGCAAGAGATAACAAGCTACACGATGCTATTGTCAGGGGCGCGGCAGTCTGGGAGCCCGCAGAAAGTGTCGTTGCAAGGGTAGCAACAGGCTGTGGCACTTGTGCGGAATGTTGGATTCTGCCCAAAATGACATCCAGGTGGGGGGCCTGCATGCAGGCTCCCTTCTTACACAAACGAAATGCTCGGTATGTATGCACAGATCCACAAGGCTTTTGATTACAAAACGTTCATCTCCAGTCCTTCTCAAAAAATGGAACCCAACACCTGTGGTACCAGGATCAATCATACATAATTAAAATCAGCAAGTACACTATCTGAAATTGTCTTCACTGAGTTGCACTGCCAGGCAATGTTGCAAGTCAGCCAATATTGGCCCAGCAAATTCAGCCTGCATTGCCTGCACAACAGTGTAATAGTGCTTAGGCCGCCCTGGGCCAAGACTCCTAGCCGCTGCCGGCCGCCGCGGCCGCAAACCGCCGGGGGCACCGGATGACCCATACACGATGGCCCACTGGGTGGCCCCGAGTGTGTTCATAAATTAAGGGCCACGGCGAGCAGCTTTCAGGGCGGCAGTCTTTTCCTTCTTTGCTGCGATAATCACCTGTGACAATAGGGCAGCGTTGAATGTCCAGTTTCAATTCCAACTGTAGGACACTGTGACGAAGCCAAATTTAAATTAAACCTCAGGTTGCTAGTCTCAAAGAGGGAATAACTGCCAGTGGCAGGACCATACAGGCTATCACAGCATTGAACGAGTGGTGCATGCAAGGACCAAGCTCACCTCTCGCAGGCCCTTCACAAACTTCTCGCCGAGCCCTGCATAGGGAGTGTCACTGTCCAGCAGGCAGTGGAGCCATTTGTGTCCCTCCAGAAGCTCTGGGTGCTGTCTGACGGCAGCCGGACACTTCTCAAACTCATCCTGCTCCACCTTGGCTGTGTATTGCTTCACCACAAGCAGGAGCCCTGCATGTCAGCAAGCAAAATTTGCACTCAGTGGCTTTCACTCAGCACCACCCAAGTGTCATTGGCATGACTCATCCATGACATCGTTGAGGCTCTTATTCTCAATAAAAGCACTCTGTCATGTACCTGTTTGCTGACACGGAATCTCACCTGCATTCTGGCAGGGGTTTGCACATGCAGGCACCTCCGCCTGCTTGGTGCAATGCCTGTACTGTGAGCCCGGCAGGAGTGCAAAGGACCCGACGCCCAGAGGGTAATACAGGGCCCCATGCCCTCCCCAGCCGCCGTCCGGCCGCACCGGGGCGCCACCACTCTCCTTCATTCCCTTCCAGTCTCCAGGGCCCAGCACCTGGAATGTGCCCCCGGGAGCCCTCCTTGCATCACCTGCGCCATTCAACATCATGCATGTAAACAATGCAGATAGCAGAATGACACAGCCGCGCAGATTCACAGAGGCTAAGATGCGTAAAGGCAGAACGCAAGCAGCGAAGAGACTCTCGCACACACCATCCAAGAACTGGCAGAAGACCCCCATGTTTGGCTCATCTTTTTCCATGTGGGCGCCCAAGTTCAGCCCGATGCTTGGGCAGACCATGGTGTAAGGCACGGCACTCCCTGCTGGGCCCACTGAGCTCATCAGCTTCAGTTGCAGCCAGGCCTCCAGCGCCTCTTTCGCAGAGAAAGGACACGACGCACTGCATCAACACATGTGGAGTCTCCCGCGGCTGTGGTTTGAAGCAATCAATTTTGGGTATTAAGCACAAAAGAAGACATGGCATCTTGATCGGTCAACATGATTCCAAAAGAGGGATAAAGCTTGAAGAGGCTCACTTCACGAAGGCCCACACACGCGCACTCAGGTCATCCACTTTCTTCTTGGCGTCGCCCCCGGTCACCTCATGCACCTTCCTGCACAAGAATATGTTTTCATTTATTTTTATTAAAATCTGTTTAGTTTAGATGATGCCACATCCTGATTGGCAAAAGCAACGCACTAGCAAAGAGGTCCTTGGAATCTTTCAAAGCAAAGACTCGATATGATTTCACCTCAAACTTTGGGCACAACGAGAAATGCAGACCTGTGCACCGTACTGTAATGGCGGCTGTGCCCAAAGCCGGCGTAGCACAAGGTGCCGTCATGGGGGATTGCATTCCTCTGGGGAGCGGGCTCCAGAATTGTGCAAAGGTCCGCAATGGCGTGGCCCATTTCCAGGGCTTCCTGCACTGTGAAGACCTTTGCTGCCACACCATCCGGGACTGTGAGGGCCCGTAGTATGCTTGCGCGGTTCAATATGATGGTGGGCACCCCGATGAGGCCTCGCTGGCCTTTGTATACAGGCCAGTTGATTCCCTGTTGCCAAAAAGAGCACGATCCTGTCAGGACTCTGATGGACCACCATTGCATCAGAACACTGAGTCCAGTGTTTGTTGTTAATTCACTGGTTTCCAAAAATGCAGATGGCTAGCGCCGCACCTGAAGCAAATTCTCCTCATAAAGAACTTGCCAAGGCTTGGGCACCTTCTCAGCAAAGAACGGCGGTGTGTAGCCGCGTGGCGAGTCCGGGGGCGGTGGCGGTTCCGCAACTGTGCAGCCAGAATTGGGGTTGACATTCTCATTGCTGGAGACCCCAGGAAGCGGGGCAGCAGTGCCAGCCAAGACCTGCACCCAACGCACAATTCATCAATAGGAAGCATTGTCCACAAGGAATGATGCGTCACAGATCAATAATTGCAAAAGAGATCTTTCCAATAATTTAAGAACTCGCCCCTGTATCGGTTGCGCCCTTATAAACAATTATCTTAATAACGTGTCAAGGAGAGGGCATTGACCATACCTGGCTCTTATGCTTCCTCCAAGCCCAATCATGAGCATTGCAAAGGAACTTTGAGCCAGCCCGAATGCCTGTACAGCCTCTGAAAATTCTATAGTCGTAATATGGCAGCTCCAATAGACCTGGCCTGTACCTGTATTGCATATTGGGCCTGTCCCTTTGCCAGAATCTCGTGATGGGGCAACCATAGCAACTGGACACACCATGTATCTAGTTCCGAGTCCTGGCCTGTGTCCTTTCCCATCACATCACACCTGTATGTGAAAGCACACTCATCACCCGGGACGCCACGGACACTCTCATTTCCAAGTCAGGCATACGTCTATTTTTGGAGATACTGGGCCGGTGGAAAAGTCCCTGACTTGAGCCCCTCGTGTGCAATCTAGCATGCTATTGTAGGCGCGCAATCAGTGAGTTCGCCCAGTAGACCAGAGCACCGGACTCGTCACCTCCCAAAAATCGTTCAGATGGTGATCGAATTGCTTGTGTCAGAATCCAGCACTCGGTGATGTGGTCTTTAACTTGCAATCTAGCATGCTATTGTAGGCGCGCAACCGCAATTGGGGGATGAATACTGTGCTTGAGGGCGCATGGTGAAGACTGGGATAATGGCCTTGCACATGTATAAACATATATACTTAAGAGATACTTCACATTATTGACACTTGCAAGCTAAGCCTAGTCATAGTTCGCCTTCAGATCGCTTTCAGTTCCGTGACTGCGAAGGTCTCGGAATCCATTTTTTCGCCACTCATATCGCCTCAACCGTCCTGTACTTGAAGTTGATAAGCTCAAATGTATACGTGAAGGCTTCCGGGCGCATATTTTTACCACAGGAACTAGTACTGAAACGCAATACGTATGCAGCAGTACTGCCCTACGTACCCGCATCGCTGGGAACAAACCACATGTCACATCATCTTTTGATGGATTGTCGGTCTTGCGAGGGCAAAGCAGATTACACAGACTGATCATCAATGAGATTCAAGTAAGAATTTCCTCTCAACTTTGAAAGCACACGCCACTGACTCAGCCTTACTGCAGACCTTCAAGGCTTGCAGTTGCAGTCAGCAGATCAGTGGCAGCTGGCACCTGTCGAGCACACATTTTCACGGTTTTTGAGTCCTGCTAAGCGTAATAATTGGATGATAGACACCTTCGGGCCACAGAAAGGAAAGCAACATTCCTGATCAGCACTTTGTCGTAGGCAATAGTACTCATCACTGCATGAAAGGCGGCTCGGCTCAGCTTATTCATGAATATTGAAAAATGATAAATGAGGTCAGGCTGGCTCTTTCAGGCATATTGGAATTGAGCCCAAACGCGGAACGTCTGTGTTTTAGATTTCCAGGGATCTCCAGCATTTACCCCACCCTTAAGAAATTACAGGCGACCCAGCCTTGGGATTACCCGAAAAACGGCCTGCCCCTGGGATATCCTGGGTCTGCCAACACAAGGAATTCCCAGGACTGCTCTTGTTCCTAAAAAATCCTGGGAGCGTCGATGTCGAATAACACCAGGCTATTCTTACGTCCAGGAGTAGCTGAGAAATTCTAGTTCCAGAATTTTGTAGATTTACCCCACCCTCAAGAAATTACAGGCGACCCAGCCTTGGGATTTCCCGGAAAACGGGCTAGCCCTGGGATATCCTGGGTTCGCCGGCACAAGGAACTCCCATATTTGCTCTTAATACTGGCAAATCCTAGAAGCCCCTGACCGCAGAAATTGCCGGGATGTGCTGCCGCTGAGCAATTTTGAGCATGGTCAGACTGGGAATTCCTGGAAGTAAGCATCAAGACAGAACTTCTCATGCTTGAATGGCCCAAGATTTCCTGGTTCCCGTCGCCTGCTCGGGGCTCGCAGTCGTAAGTCCACCCAAGAGGCTACAAAAAACCCGAATCAATTGAAATCTACTGGGGTCACGGCCCCGGCTCCGTCCTAAAATCCTAAGGATGTGCCACAATAATACTTCTCTTGATGTTTCGAAGCCAAAGCCTATTCGTGACTCGAGGGATGTGCGAGATGCCGCGTGTTCCGGGACTGCGCAAAGGTCCCGGCTGTAAACCTCCTCACGCGGCATCACATTCCTGCCATGAGTGTCGAAGAATCATCGTTCATCGTACCTCGAGGCTAAAAGCTCTCGAAGAGCCATGTTCCGGCGAGAATGCTTATTTTTTGGGTCAGATATCACTGTACATTAGCAAGTACAAATACGTTGTTGTCAAGACACTTAGGGTTAGACATATAGGGTGACATTTGTACGAAGCTCGCAGTGCACGATGTTGTTCCCTTGAGCTAAGGTGGTCGCCGGTTCGATTCCTCCTCCTGCCTCTTTTTTTTCGTTCACTTTTTCATCCTTTTTTGCACAGTGGTGTGCTCGCAGCATGCAGTGGACAAGTACACATTCCCAGCAATTCCTGGAATCTTGTCGAGCCCAGGGATTCCCAGGTCCTAGGATTTTGCAAAGAAGCCCGGGAATTTCCAGGGCTGGGTTGCCCCAGGAAGTCCCGGGGCCGAGAGGAACATTTGAGATTTTCTAGTGACGGTTGATTTCTCGGAACTTCGCGGGCTCCCAAAGCAGAGACGCACAGAGTGGCTGCAGCCACATCTGCGGGGCCTGAAGGTCTGGTCTGCAGCCCATATGGTATCATACTAAAAGTATATGTCCAAGTGGGGCGTGCGTATCAAGGAACATACCGCCACCCCCACCACCAATCAATTCTCCATAACACAACAAGCACATGCATATCATAGCACGTACAATCAAGCAATCCCTGTCTCAGGCCAGTATCCCTCTGGTGCTGACACCTCTGGCCCGCCAGCGACGCAACACCCTGTGGGTCACGTCGAGGATATCATGCAGGTTATCGCAGTGTGGGGCAAAGGCAACTACGAAACAGCACATGGTGGTCACAACAGGCAATTGTTCGTCCAGGCACTCTCACGAAAGTCACAGGGCACCACATCTGCAAATGGCTGAGCGCAAAACTCGAAGTGCTGTCTGGCAGGATTACGAAGCCGAAACGACCACAGCTGCACCTCAATGTATCCCGCTTATCCTCCGTCTGCAACAGGCTGTGTCTGCCTCATGGAGGTGTGGGCACTGAGGGCATCGACAGCCAACGGTCACCCACACAATCCGCACACAAGAGGCGCACAGGGAAGCTGGACATGCAATACAAGGTGGAACAAGTGATACAAGGATACAATACACTATCGCAAAGGTGAAGGAGGCAGGAACGTGAGGGGGTGACGAGGGACAACAACGACCAACCGTCAGATGCGCATAGAGAGGTACTCGAACTGGAAAGTCTTCTTGTCTTGTCTTGAGGTTACAATGTGTGAGTATCCATGATCATGATAGGCTGCAGACTACTGTAGGCCCCGCAGATGTGGCTGCAGACGCCCTGCGTGTATACACATGGCCTCTGGCTTTGGGTTTGCCGACCATGTAATAAATAATAATAGAGAGAGAGAGAGGGGGGTTCTTCGGCATTACTAAAAGCAGGGGCAGTAATCTCATTCCTCTACTCCCCCTGCTATAAGCCCTGTCGACTTCGGAACGGCAACAGCAACTTCAGAATCATTGCTGTCGACCGTCGCAATATCTTGAATGATACCCAATTGCTCATGTGCTATTCCAAGATTGGTGACAGGATAAGAAGTCTCTGCCTTGGTGACGTTCGTTTCCCGGTCTGTACTTAGGCATGGCGTCGGAAGTTTTTCGCTCAAGGTGTTCTGCCAGAGGATGGATTCTTTGTATCTCAGTACTGACTCATCTGGCCATAGCAGATCTCTTGATTCTGCCAGATTATAAAGGCTTTATCAGAGTCCAGGAAGGGAAGTTTGTCGATGCCTTGTGCAATCGATTCCCTGTGACAGGCCTGAATGCGTAAGTCAGCTCCCCATCACCGTACGTTGTAATTATTCTGCCAACGTGTGATTTGACAACTCAAATAGGGCCTCTCGGTGCAGCTTTGCCGATTGAAGCAACATGATCAGAGGCTTTAGTAACTGGCTCTTGGCAAGTTCAGGAACCTGGACAGGGCCCTCAAACATAGCATGCCACCTCCACTCGACCTCGAAACATTGAAAGCCAACAGTCCTCAGCCCAACTTGTCTTGCTGCAGGTGGGACCTGATGGAATGCGGGGCGGGGTTCACATATGGTGCGGACACAAACTTGACTGGCCCCGAAGCAATTCGTTACACACTTCAAACAGCTGCGGAACATGGAATAACAGTTGTGAGGACATTTGGGCACGGTCACGACGCGTATAACTCCATAGTGCTACAACCAAGAGCAGGTAGGATACTCACTCAAAACCTCTTTGCTGAGCATCTCTAAAGATCTCAATTCAAGCTTTCATAAGAAGAAAATCATGGCGGCAGCTCTAGACGCGGTGTTGAGGCAGTATATCGCCACAGATTTATACTCCTCTATACTGCCACTCTTTCGTGGCATAATTGGCAGAGCACTGCTGAAAACCCAGCCTCCTTTCCCGAGCCTTGCCAATAATGGGCATCACCTGTTGCAGGTCTTTACAACGAGACGGCTTTCCGAGGCCTGGATTTTTTGCTTGATCAGGCTTCTAGAGCAGGTGTCAAGGTCATGCTGACCTTGACAAATAACTGGAAAACCTTCGATAGTAAATACAATGTACGGGTCTTCCACCTGTGCTTAACCAGCGTAGACTGTGCATTACACACTTTGCTTAAAGCCTTTCAGAAGAACAAACAAATCTAATTATCATATGAAATACTAAAAAATATGATGTGTCCGGGTGCAGTACGTAAGGTGGGCAAATAGAAGGGACCTTGATGCATTCTGGTGGGACGAAGATGTCAAACAGCTCTATAAGAACCATGTTGATGCCGTGACTTCCCGATTCAACATATTCAACGGTACGTGCATCAGGATTGAGAGTGTGGATGCCTGGCAAAATTTGAACCCCCCAAATTTTACTGATTTCCTGCATGAGCTCAAGCTTGAAGTCCTTTGCATTTAGGAAAGCAATATAAGGACGACAACACCATCTTTGCATGGGACCTGATCAATGAACCTCGGTGCAACTGCTTTCCGAGCAAGCTACCTCCCTCTACAGACTGGGATCGGTTGGAAGGCTCCTGTAGCCCAAGCTGCGCTGACAACATGACTGTAAGTGATAGCCAATAAAAATTAAACTGAAGCACCGTTGCTAAAGAACCAAAAATGACATTCCAAACCACATTGTCTTTGAGAGTTTGCAAGACCTTTGGTGCTTGTGCCTCCACAGTATGATGTGTTTCAAACTTGACGTTGGCAATTTCTGCAGGAGTGGATTAATGAAATGGCAGCGTACTTAAAATCAAAGGACCCCAATCACATGGCTACTGTAGGTCTGGAAGGGTTCTGGGGTGCTTATGCCCTTGAGGCAAAACAGTATAATCCACTCAATGGTCCACAGGGTCAGCTCAGCTGGACGTCCCTGACTGGCCAGAATTTTACTGCCCAGCACAGCAGCCCTTACATTGACTTCTGTGGTGCGCACTACTGGCCAGATGTCTGGGTAAGTACATTTGTTTGCTGCTTCATCACTGGGCTCCATCACTGGGCTCCTCAGCCAAATGCACATCCACTCCCATTGTGCAGGCTCACAATCATCTACGCTTCTGTGTTGAGCAAATTACTAAATTACAAGTTGATCCTGTTGCACTAATTTTGGGTTGTGCAGGGCGGCGACAACAACCATTCTTCCCTCAGCGAATGGGTCAGGAGTCATGCAGATGCATGCCAGAGTCTTGGAAAGCCATTTGTGTTGGAAGAGTTTGGGAAGACGGTGGCAGCAGATGCAAAATCAGCAGAATCCTGGAAGGCGCAACAATACCCAATATTTAGCCTTGCCTACTCTTCATACATCTCTAGCCTCAAGGATGATGACAATTACCAGGGTGCGCATACTGCCACCTTGCAATCTTGTGATGCCTGCACACCTGTATAAGAACCGGTCACTTGTCTGCAGGCAGTGTTTGTCATATAGTCATGATGAGACTTCAATAGTTGAGATGATTGACTGCTTGCATTTTGTTGAAAATTTTCTGCCTACAGGGACCATATTTTGGAAGTGGTCCTTGTCGCCCAGAAATCCAAGGGATGACTACTTGCAAATTAGTGCTGACGATTCAACTTTCATTGACATTATTTCGCCGAGCGCAAAGGAGGCAATTCAAATTACAACTGCTATGTCTCCGCTGGGGGGTTGTCAGAAGGCAAGGCCGGCTTCCTTGACATAGCCAATTGAACAAGTGGGAATGCACGCATATTTTGTGGACAGGAATGAGAAAATCATGTTTGCAGGGTACCTGGCCCCGCACCAATCACATGAAGGTTGATGCTTGGGAAAGAACTCCCAGTGACTGGCTACTGCGCAATGATGAAGCAAACCTATTTGAAGCTCAATCAGCTTCAACATTGGCAAAGAAGAAACATTACCTGGGTTCTGTACTTGCCGGGGAGGATGTGCCAACCGATATTGAGAATTTAGGGACACACGACACTCTTTTTAGCAAGGTAGGGAAGCTCTTAGTTCTCTAGCACCCAATCCTGGAAAAAAAGATGCATTTTATCGTGAAGACTGCACAGACGGCATCAGCTTCTGAATGATGCAAATGGACTCATTAGTGACTCTAAGATAATTGTCAATGAATCATGAAGCAAGCAATATGCAGTGCACTGAGCAGCAAGTGTGCCAGTCATCTTTGATTGCTTTGCCAACTTTGTGAGATGCTTTGCGAGGAGGCCCTAATTTCTCCTGATGCAGGTCGGAATCGATGATACAAAAGCAATGCTGGCATCGAAGGCGGCAGGTTTTCCAGCATCCAAGAGAGGTGATGCACATGGTAAGAGCACGACCCCTTCCGGTGTGTATGATAAGGTGGATATCCAAAGTCAAGACACCACTCCTGCCAATGGACAGCCTCCAAGGACAGAAAAGAACAGCAAAATGCTGGAAAACAGAGCTGGCGATAGTTTGGACTTTTGGAAAGCAGACAGTGAGGTCAAGGGCATAGGGGCGAGGCCACAGAAAACCCCACAAAATCCTGACAAAGCAGTGATGACAGCTCCTTATTATCTCTTACGCCACTACTGGTCTTCTGTTGCCTCTTTACTCGGCTGACACAAACCTGCGTTCAATCCATGTACAGAAGTGCCTGAAAAGCGTGGTATCTGAAACCATGGAACGTTCCTCTTAACATCTGATTTGCTCAAAGAATGCTGAAAGAATTATTGCAGTAAGAGATGCATATGAACGCAAGTGGAACCTCTTACATGTCACATGTATAGGGCCTTAGGGAATTGTGCTTGATTTGTATGTACAGGGTGACTCACCATGGGTTCGGAACCATGGATTGGATGCATTGTATGACATGCATCGGAGCAGTTCTGTTTTATTCTTCTTGACGAGTCATGTCACAGCCTAATGTGACACTCAGAAACATCTGATTGAAAAAGGGAAATGTAGGCAAACTTCGTTGAATGTCATGGCTCTTACTGTAGGCAGCCCGCTTTTCAAATGTTGTCCAGGGGCTCAGTGTTTTTTAACAATAATAATCCTTCGTGAGCGGCAGACTCGTAGCCCGAAGGCCATAGAGCATAGACAGGTCCGTCTGCAGCCGGAACCTGGGCCTTATGCTAGGCTGCAAGCCTGCAGCCTTGTCAACTCGCAAGTGCACCCATGAAACCTAGCAGGTCCACACCCCCTTCTTACACGGATGTTGAGGGGCCGTCCTTAGCAAACCACCCGAAACTTCAGGACGGATTTCGTCAGCGACAATGCGGGTGTCTCAGGGGTGGCCGCACGTCGAATCTACCCGAACAATGATCCGAAAAAGTTCCCTGATGTTCCAGGGGATCGAACCCCGGATCTAGTGAATAGACACCAAATCGTCTACCCACTGAGCGACCCGGGACGGGATAGTGTTTGCGCAAACTCAGGGACTCGGTCTTTGCTAAATCGTTAGACTAGGACAAAGAACTAGCTTGCATGTTATAATTATTATTATTATATTACAGTGTCGGCAAACCCAAAGCCCGAAGGCCATAGGGCATACACACAGAGTGTCTGCAGCCACATCTGGGTCTGGAGGTCTGGTCTGCAGCTTATTTGGTATCATGCTAAAAGTATATGTCCAAGTGAGGCGTGCGTATCAAGGAACATACCACCATGTTGCATGTATAAACTTCTCATGCACTGCAGTGTTCCATGGGCGATTTATAGCGGCAATATTGATGCATTCCTCTGGTCTAACTCGTCTCAGTTTTGCCCAGGACACTTATGTGACCGAAATCTGACTTTGACAAGCAGACTATGTCACGTGACACCTTGTCAAGGGACGTCCTAGGGGCGCCTGCGGCGATCTGCACCCCCCTCAGACGTCTAAGTTTGACAAGGTTTGGACGTCACCCGGCCGGACGTCTGGGTGACATCACATGAGAGGTGATGGCTAAAGAATGTATTTTAGTCACAGATGCGTGCCACACGTCACCCGTCACTCATGGACTTTGACATGTCTAGGATAGCCCCTTATTAGAGACGTCAGCTGCATGCCTGTGCCAAGTTAGTGTTGTGTCCTCATGATGCCCAGAAGATGCCTGATGTGTTTGATACTCAGTAGCCAGCCGTGGCCCCTTTCTGCCCGCAGACGTCCCAAGGGGTGCCGACATGCAAGCGATGCACATGGCGACTGTATGATTTGTGAATGACGCCATGCATGCAATGTAATGTAGACATGCATGCATAAGCGGCGAGATAACTGCGTCCACGAGATCATGCCATCTGCTGGGTACCCGTGCACTATTTACAGCCTAGTGTTACTGGTCTTCTTTAGAACATGTCACATGCATGCACAGAGCACGCTGTTATGTTACCAATTGGAAACTCAACAGGCGCCCAATGAGCAACAGTGTAACGGTGCGCTGCACTTGTTAGAAATAGAACAATCAGTAATCAGCTGCTGGGCAGAGCACTGTCATTGTCAAGTCATGAGACAACTGAGAGCTGTATAGGGGCACTCAATCTCGCAATGTTAGTAGCCGAGTCCCTTCACAAGGAGCATCACATATCTTGTGCTGTTTCTGATACCATGACCCCATGATGGGGCCAAGACTGAGATGCAACACAGCCAGCAGAGCTGCAGAAGCAGTGCAAAAGGCAGAGAAATGGAGAGCCCCTCCCACCCATCGCTGAACTGTCGACCATCATTGCTGAATCAGTGGGGTTGCTTTTGTCAGTACTGCCTAGTCGGGATTTCAGCACAGGATTGGCATTGACTTGGCTAGCTGCTTTGCTGCTTGTCCCAGCTGACACTGAAGTGCAGTCAATTTAGCGCTTCAATAGCGGAAAGGCGTGACTCATAGCCTCGGAGAGGCAGGCAGCCGACCTCCGGGGTTCGTATGTATTATACGGACCGGTGGGGAATTGATGCGCGCATGCATGCCCGGGCTGCCGGATCAGGCGCTGCTGGCGGGGATGCTAGTAGGCATTCGCCCGCTTCCGAGAATGTGGTCTGCCAGATTCATGTCGGAGATGCTCCTCGGGAGCTCCGCGGAGAGGCTGCAGCGCACAAGAATCTGTTGATGGTCTGCCACTCTGATGGTCTGCCGCCTTGTACAGGCACACCAGGGGGACTACACAGATGCAAATTCCTGATTATACTCCACTGGACACTGAATGCCCCCCGCAAGCAAGCTGTCCTGCCCCTGGCCAAGTGCCCTGAAGAAGTGCAGCCCCAACAGCTAATGCTGGCAGCAACTGCAAGACTGCAAACTTGCAACCACCCAGCGGTAGCATCGGGGTTGCTAGATATCCACGCAGAACAGATGTGATATCCCCGAAGGGAGCCAGCAAGGAAAGCCGCACCTCTCAGAGGAGGTGTGACGGGCCATTGCCAGCGAGGCATGCGTGTGGAAGTGGAGCATGGAGCTGTGGCGCTGGCGCTCATACAGCTGCAGCTGCTCCAGGAGAGTGGGCATCCTGCGCGGATGGTACGCCTCAGCAGACGCGGCCTGCTGCTGCTGCTGCTGCAGGGTGTGCTGCCAGCCGGGGCGCTCCTCTGAAATGGGCGGCTGCCCAGTCAAACCCATGGCCATGCTCCTGTCAGCAGCGCACAATAAATTAATCATCGGCACAATATCCTCGAGCCTTCTGCAGATCCCAAACTGCCTAGGACTGCTGAGGCAGAGAATACTCAACAAGGGATGCTGCAACACGACTCACATAGTGCTGGGTGAAGGAGCTCAGCGCTCACATGAAACAATCTACTAATTGAGGAGGCTTGCGTGTTAAAAGAGGTCCAAGGCCCATTGCCTGCCTAGTTGCTGAGCAAGAAAAGAGCACCGGGTATTCGTGGCATGCCAGCCTGCTCATCAACTGCCCATTACTCATTTCCCTACATGGCGATGCAGGGAGGGGAAGAGCTTCTGGCGGTGGGAAACACACATGGGGCTGGTCTCGTAAGTGGTGGTGTGGGAGGCCGGGGAGCTGGCATAGAGGGAGCTGTGCATGGATGGCGGCTGCTCGCGCGGCGACATCCTCCCCAGCTGCGGCGCGACGCCTGCACGCCAGACACCAAGAGCTCCCCTCAGCTGAAGGTCACACAAACCAGTCATACTTCCCCTGGATATTCCATGTTATTGAAACAGGGCCGCACGAGGCTAGCACTTTTCATCATGCGCAATGCCTTTTCTGCACAGTAGAGCTGCAAAGCATTCTGGAAAAATGCAGCCTATGCTGCGGCCCCGGCTGGCGGGGGCCGGTTCAAATACTGAGCAGCTTGCCCACGGTTGATTAGGCCTTGCTCGGATCTGGCGAGTCCAACAAGGGGTAGCCTTTGGCATTTGGCAGCCTTTGCTTGCAGCTTGTCTGCAGACACACCTTGCCTCTGGCAGGAAAGCGTGTAATAATAATAATAATAATAATAATAATAATAATAATAATAATATTATGCCGTGGCAAATCGTCCTGAGGCCTCAAGAAGGGCGGCTTATCTCCTCTCAGAGCCCCATGCAGAGTTGTCTTGTGTCAGTGCATGTGCGACTGAGCATAAATAGTCTCACCAGCAAGAAGGGCGCCTGAGGGCTGTACCAGGAACAGGATGTCACACCAGCACAGTGCATCTGTGACTACTGGCGGGCTATAAAGTAAACCCCACCTCAGTGTCGCGGTGCTGGAGCATGATGGCGGCCATGAGGGAGGGGCAGTCTACACCGGCGTCCTCTGCCGAGTACACGTCAGCGAACAGGGAATGCCGTCGCGCCGCGTGGCCCAGCGCCGACAGGCCATCTCTTAATAAACCCATGTGGGGCGCAGACCTGCAGATGTTGTCCTTGTGAGCCAGCTCCATAAAACAAGCGCCTGATCCTGACGGCAGCTGCAGAAGCATCGATGCCCAGCTGACTGACTGCCAAGAGGGCAAAGTGTCAGCTTAGGAGACATTCTAGGTTCCTGACACTGGTAACATTGCTGCCAGAATGGCTAGCGGTGTTGCAAGTTTGCACCGCTTGTGTGCCTAATACTTATGATAGCTACCTTTGGAAATACAGTTCGGGGTGGAAATCATGCAAGGCTCCCACGGAAGGATTGCCCAACTGCAATTGTCTAGTGTGGAACTTTTGCTTCAGATATGCAATTAGCAGGTGGGAGAATTGGGACAAAAGGCACCTGTTGCAGCTGCGCATGTAGTGGATGAGAGAGGAGGCTCCCCCCGCCGCTGACAACGGCCTCTGCGCATGCAGCGCTCAGCTGGCTGCAGATACACGCAGTACTGCAGGTCCTTGGCAACTGCCATCACCTGCGCACAAGATACTCACATGTCAGGTCACTAATCCTGCAGGCACTGAATTGAATTACTGGAAATTTCAAGTCATCTCTGACCTGGGACATATATGCGCCTCTACTGCAAGATCGATCAGCATAGAGCCATACTTCTAAGGACACTGTGCATCAAATACACTGCAAGTTATGTTCTCGTTAGTTTCTTAGTTTTGCAGAGATTATCTGCTCTTCTCATTCACCAGCGCCGTCTTTTGTTGTGGAGTTGGGCTTCTATGGAGAGCCTGAATACAAAATTTGGGGCAGAATCCATGACAGGCAAACTTTGTAGGCAGTCATATACAAGGTTGCCTGATTGAGGTGGAAGCTCTGCTGCAGAGTGTGCAGGGCTGCGGCCGTGCGCGCGGCCAGCGTCAACTGCGGGGCAGCTTCCACTTGCATCGCCACCTGCAGGCGTCTTTTGGCATCTGCCGCTGGCTTCAATCCCTTCCTCCGCTGCCCCGCCCCCCGCCACCTTGCCTACGCACGTCATGATTTGCCATGTCTGAAAGGCACCTTTCCCAGAACTCAAAAGAACAAAGGCTTTCCGGTCCCAAACGTTAGTTGTATTGTCTTCACGGTTTAGCTGTAGTTTCCAACTGCTCTCGCTGGTCGGCCTTATTATTACTTTTTGCAGTCCAGAGTGAAGCGCAACATATGCAGACAAAGGACAGTTTTCAGAATCAAGGCACGCTCTCGCATGGGTACGACACGTCAATGTACCTGGATGCAGATTGCACTCCGGCGCAGGCACGTGTAATGAAGCTGCGCCAGGAATCTCCGAGTTGTTGTCTGAATCGCAACTGCCGCTTGAGTCCTGCGTACATGGCGGCGGCGGTACGCTCTCTGGATGAGCAGTGTGGCCCGCCTGACACAGCACAAACCACACACTGCTCAGCAGCAATCTTCTAGATACAGACCTTGTGCGCAGACAATATAATGGATACAATATCCCACAGCAATTAGGCTCAAGGTACATATCAGCTCAGGGTGTAGGCTTGTGAACTTTTGCATCCCTGTTGTGATGGCATGCTGCAGGATGCAGGACTCATCTGGGTTCCAGCATCCAGAGTCATTGATCACAGGGCATTCTACACTAAGTAGTGTAATTGTCACTCCAGAGTCCCCCTGTTGTTACAAGGGGTACTTGACTGTACGCTGAGGGTGATACTTTGCTCCCCCTGATTATCAAGGCAGCCGGGGTGTGCGAAAGAAAGAACCTGAGGGTGAGAAAGCGACAGCGCTCCAGGGCGGTGCGTGCCCAGGGGGCGATGATGCGCATGGCAGCCGCCTTGCGCGCGCGTTTCACCGCCAGCCGCCGCCGGAACTCGCACCAAGCCAGGAAGCCCCTCTCAAGCGCCTGATTAGTCATACATGGCCCGTAAAATCAAGTACTGTACTTGCCATAAAGGGTGGTCAATGAGACCGTATTTCCCAAATAATGAAATCTCTGGTATTTTTAAGACCAGATTCAGAAAGCTCTCGGAAAGCCCTGTTCAATAGAGCATGACCCTGGTGTATTTGAAGTCAGGACGACCCCTGAAAGTTGCTTTGAAGAATTTCCCGTACCGCCAAGGAGGCGGATTATAGGGTGACTCCTACTACAGTGACACAAAATGCTTGTACATGGACCGGCCTGAACTATCTATTCTGGACGACTTGCTGCGCATAGAAAGTGTGAAATTGGCCCATGGCTGAATATCATAGCGAGTCACTAAATCACAGTCTACTGGAGTAGGTGTCCGGCCTTTCTTGCAGAAGGTTTGGTGAAGAGCAAGCGCCGCACCTGGATTTTGACGGTGGCTGCTATGCGCCTGGCGAATCTTCGGGCCGCCCTGTACATGTCCTTCATGGCCCGCTGCAGCGCTAGCATTGCCAGGTACCTGCAAAGAAAGCATGCTTACATTCGGCGCTACTGTAATCCATATTTTTGATCTCGTTGTTGCATGCTGTTCTTCCTGCCAGGAGGCAAGATGTGTCTTGTCGGCAAAGCTGCAACTAGACCTGCCGCATGTCGCCTAAGTTCTTGATAGACCCGCCAGAACCGAGCAAGCCCCAATCAATCGTGAGCACAGTACCAAGAATTGATACAGCCCCCCGCCAGCCGGGGCCAACAGTGCATCCTGCTGTTCACTTCTCTACAGGCCTATCACTTGGCTTCATGGATCAAGGCATGGCAGAAGGCAGGTTGGAATTGCGTCGCGCTCACTTGTTGCGTACCGCCGCCTGAATCACCACACCGCTGCGACTGCGCGCTGGACTCCATGCCCTGTGAAACAGAAAATTATGCAACGCCCATCAGATCAGCGTCCATTTCGTACCAACTCAACAGTTGATTTTTAAGATATTGCTGATAGTGAAAAGTCAAGTGTCATAATATAATATGCATGGCTAAGGGTGAACCGAGGTTACATCCTGTGTGCTACCTGACTTCTCAGCTTCTGCAAGAATACCGACACAATCATACATTTTGTACAGCTATCTGTTCTCTACTTCAATCTCGAGTTCACACATGGCAGGCTTGGCGTTACACTAGGTGACTCAGCAAGACTTTGCACAGCGGCAAAAACGATTCCTGCCAAAGCTGGTGCTCAGATGACCTGTCAGCCTTCGCACAAAACAAGAAACATGTCACAAGAAACATGTCTGCGACTTCATGGGCATCATAGGGGAGCCGGAGAGAAAGCTCACCGGGCTGCAGAACATAAACACACAATCCAGTAAGGTGAGTAACAGTAAAACTCACCGGGCTGCCCTCGGGTCTGGAGGTCTGCTCGCCAAACTGCTTGGTGAAGCCGGCGCTATTCCCTCCATGGCGGCCGGCTCCGCCCATCGCCGCCGCGTGCGCCAGCATGCCCATGTCGACTGAACGCCTGTACGCCGCGGCATTCCTGCCCTGAGGCTGGCCTAAAGGGGCGTTCACTCTCCGCGCCGCCGCCAGCGCCGCCAGAATCCTCGGGTCCAGGCCTGTGCAGCGCAATTTCAAAGTCAACAACACAAGCCGTCCAATTACAGGGCCACAGCATGATGTGCTCAGTTGAAAACATCCAGACACACCATCTGAGCTGAGAATTGCTTGTTCAGCCTGGCATCAGTGTCATGGTCCCTCCCTGGTCCTGTCTCATGTTTCAATGCGTCACACTTTGCTCCAGAGCCATAAAAAAGAGCAATCGAGGGCATCTGTTTTCTGTTGAGGCCGTGTTTTGAAAAGTCTGGATGCGCACCGGCGCTGCCATTGATCTGGGGTCCTGTTGTCCATGGACATGCGGCGAACGCCAGGCGAGAGTTGTTGCGCGCGTTCCCTCTGCCGTCCCCGTACCCACCATCGCCATTGTTGGGCATGCCAACACCTGCTGCCCAAGACACTAGAGAGAATCAGCACTGCCAGAAGACGGGGGAGTGTAGCTGCATTAAACTGCGTGCACAGAGTGATCTCCCCGAGAGTGAGTTCCAAGCAAGCTGACTCCCATTTTATGTGATCTGGCAAAAAGTGCACCTACTGCCAGCCACCACGAGAGGAAAAATAATTAAATGGGCAATCCACACAGCCTACAACCCATTCAGGTAATAAGTGTATTTTCTGTTCGAAAGGGCGCACCGCTATGGCTCAAGTAGGAGTCTTGGCGGCCCAGGTCTGACCCCATGCTGGCGTCAGATGACACGCCATTGCGCAGCACAGCATCAAAGGAGCTCCGCTGCAGCATCTCACGCTCCGCCTGCCATGCACATCGCACTTCAATAATCTTCGCTCAGATGCATGGATTTACCTTTCCTCGGATTGGATGCCAGGCTGCCCCGGGCCGGTGCGGCGCCAAATTGGCGGCCGGGGGCACCGGGCAGAGTGGCATTGCAGGTGGGGGTTGAATAGAGGTGCACGCCAGAGCTGCATCATCCCTGACACTTTTAAAAAGCATGCGAGCACAGTTGAGCGCACCGCAGTGGCCGTGCCCGCAGCCACGTTGCAGCCTGAGCCCACGCCGCCGCCGGAGCGAAGCCTGCATGCAAGTGCAGGAATAAGATCAGCAACATGGCTCACTGATCGGTGGTCCAATATTACTACAACCTTCTACAATGTGCCAGGCCATGACAGCAGAAGACAGAAATCTGGGCAGGAATTTCAAAAATTTGGCCCTGATGTCATGTCCGCGCCTTGGACTTGAACATGGTCTGCAGAGGACTGTACTGGCATCCTCCGTAGCTGCCATTGCAACATCCAGCAGCTTCCTCAGACAGGCTGTCAGCGGCTTCCTGTAGCACCTGCATATCAATTCCTGTAATCACCTTTGTAATTTCAATTTTAATTTTGACATGCAAAGCAGCCCCAGTAGCTGCCCTAACCCCCATCATGCATATACATAAGGTTAGAAGAGTCTTAGTGGGCAGCAGGCACTTGCGTGGTGATTGACAGATGGTCTAGTGTGATGGGTCTGGCCTGGGCAAGTGGCTTTGAAGGTGATTCAGCATGAGCAAAAGCTGCGCTATTTATTTAGCCATCAGGGCGGATCAAATCTTTTTGAAGGGATGGTCATTAAACGGTCAATTAAAAGAAGTGCCTTGATAGATGTGGAGAGTACCTGCACAGAGGCGGGAAGGGGGCCGTGCAGGCTGGGCAGGCCGAAGAAGGCCGCCTGCTCAAAGGTGGGCAGCTCTGTGGCGGCCCTGCCGGGAAGAGTGCGTGAGAGAGGTGAGGTTGCAGCAGCCGTGTCTGGTGCAGGCAGATGGGGAGCGCGTCATCCGGTGCTGCCTCCCTGCAAGCCGCAACCTCCTGTTTGGAGATGTTGAACTCTCTGCGCATGCACAGAACACCATGCAGATCATTACCGGGCTGCACGCACCGCTACATAGTCGTCGTGTTGCAACATATGTGCTTGCAGAAATATACTTTTGGGTGTTGGGGGCAGCGTGCATTACGCTCAAATCAGGCAGCATGCATGAATGGAGATGTCACGTGCCCCTCACCTCACACATTATATGGGCAGATGAAGTGGTTGAAGTAGAAATGGTCCGCCTTGGTAGGGTCCTCCTGTATGTACACGGGGTAGAGGATGCGGTCCGTCCGGACGACATCGTACCGAGATCCGCGCATCACACGGCCGTGCTGGCTACGCTCCCACCGCAGCCGTGCCATGCGCAGAGATTGGGTGGCGGCGGTGTCGGCTGCGCACACCTCGTACCAGCGGACAAAAGCCGCCTCCACCGCTTGGCCGGCTTGGTTGAGGCAGCGGAAGAGGAAGCGGAGCTGGCCGAACCAGGTTTCTCCGTCGTCCCCCCTGCAAATGCAATCATTGTGCTTGTCTATAGAGAACACAACATGTTGGACGCCAGCATAATCTGTTCGTCATCACAGCTGCGCATGCAATCACTGAATCCAAAGTGACAGGGAGAGATGATACACCCGTGAGGGATGCGGACACATACTTGATTGCCACGTTGTCAAAGCGCCTGCCCAGGGATCCCGCGTAGAGGGTGAGCCCAGTTTTGGCGGCCCCATGGTGCGCCTGGAATGGGATGCCCAAGCTGTTCACAGCCCAGATCTGCAGTCCAAACGCTCACAGCTCTCAGCTTTCACCGGAAGAGGAAAATCTTGAAGGGTCAACTGCATCCTCATAAATTTCCTTGAGCTTTTTGACATAAGGGGATCCCATATAAATAATTGCATGTAGGGGCAAGAGGTTGACCCTATCCCCATGCTGGGGCTTTGCAGACGCAGGCATGCTCTTGAGACTTTGGATAATCTAACTTTGCATCAATCAAAATTTGCAGGAACAAGTATCACCTTGTGATCTCTGCCGCCCGGTAGATCAGCTGTATTGAGCAGGCGCGCATTGGGCGGGTAGTCTAGCAGCATCAGGCCCAGGCAGCGCCTGACCTGTCCCAGCTCCGGCTGCGCAGCAGTCTGCTCCTCAAAGGCCGCTCCAGCCACTGACGGCGCCGCAGCTGCGTCATAGCATAGCTCCTCGGAGTTTGACGCCAGCACAGGGCGGCCAAGACTGGCCGCTTTCTGGGCCTGCATGGGTGCACAAACATGCCAATATGATTGCGCAACAATGATCATCACATTATGCCTATATAAACCTCTCTCTGTACATGTTATCAACCCTAAAAAAACCCCATCTTTGAATTCGGGGCATCCAATAGCTTATTGCCCCAGCAGACCCTGATGTGGTTGACTAGAGTGCAATTAGGGCCCACTGCTTGCAGCTGTCTGTGCTAGCCTCCCTGCCAGCACGGCAAGGGTAATCGGACAATGCGCCTAAGCTCTGCTGACAATTTGGGTGATCTTAAAAGCTAGAGGGACGGGGAGTCTTACTGCGCTGCTCCGCGTGGTTGTCCCCGCTTGCGCCTCGCTGTTGGCGGCGGCAATGGTGGCAGCTGCGGTGGCCCGCTCGCTTTGGTCCACCGTCTGCAGGGACATGCCAGTCAGAACAATAATATCAAGTATCTGATTCGGCGCACGCACACACATCTCAGAACGCTGTCAAGTTCTGCCATCAAGGCCCAGCTGCAGCCGGTTCCCGAGAGAGTGTTGAGTTGTGCAGCTTTTTCTGGCAACAAAGAAGTGCACCTGATCGATCCGGGTGTCTGCATGTCTGTTGGTGAAGGATGCAGCGGCGTTTAGGTCTCCATGCGCACGCTCGCCTGGTCCTGTAGAAGCGATGCCGGCTGAGCCCAGCTGCCGAATCAGATTCTCGTACTCTGGCATACGCTTGAACTTTGGAGTATTCCAGTCCGTGGCGCTGAGCCCTGCCAGCCCAGTGGTGCATGCCTCCTGTGCCCTTCACATTCACACAGGTGTCGCTGGTCTCCTTTCCCTCAATAGTTGGTGAGAACGCAGACGATTCTAGCACTCAAGCGCGAGTCCCGGGGGGTCGAGGATTTAGGCAGTACGGCACGTGGGCATGATGAGGTCACACTCACCTAATTCTCAAGCTGCGCAGATCTGCCAGGGAGGTCTCGGTGTGTTCTGGTGCATCGCGAAGCACCTGCCACTCCAGCATGGCTGCAAGACCACGGTGCAGCTCTAGGTGCACTTTTTGAACCGGCAAATGAAATTGTGTCGCATGCATGGCAGGAGCGACATCATCACAGGAACCCATCAAAGACTGCCAACTTCATTTGCTGAATGAAGATGGGATGTGAACTCACCGACCACGGCTGCGAGAATTGCTGGGATGCGCTCTGTTGAGTAGATGCTGAGCAGCAGCACCGGGACGCACTTAAATAACGTCGCCAATTCTGTAGCAGTGAACTTGGCCCCACCCCTCTTGATGTTCACTCCGCAAGAGGGAAGGCGCATGGAGGGGAAACTGGGACTGGCGAACAGCAGCCTGTTCAAGCTGACATGCTCATCTGCAGAGGTGCAGCGGACAAGGATCTCTAGTATGTACTCGAATAGTCCTCGATCTGTCTGGTGGAGTCGATCCGGCCAGACCAGGCTGTAGCAATTCCTGACATTGTTGAAACCTGCCATGGGAGGCTGCATCCACACAACGCCAGGTGTCAACTGTCTACATTCACAGCAGGTGTCCACACTTCCCACATGCTCCCACTTTGACAGCTGGCATGCAGATGATGGCCTCACAAGATCAAGGGTTGGGAGCTGAGCAGCAAGATATGATGCCATGCATATCGCCCCTGACGACAATGATAGGACCCTCACCAGTCTGGCCATTGCTAGACCTACGCCAAGCAGCACACGCCGAGCGCCGCGCCGATCCCCTGCTTCCATCAGCTCCTTCGCCTCTCTCATCTCCTGCAGCACGACACGCGTGGCACTAATTAGAAAGGGCTGCATGCTTATGGCAGCATCCCTTTGCACAACAATGGTAAACTCGTGATGTGCAATGTCGTAGATAACAGGCAGGACTGCTTAGATTGAGATAAAACCACCTTGCTCATGGCATGTTCTGTGCGGGGCGCATGTTCTGCGTGAGGGTCGCTGAAGTTGTCTTTGTGAGCCATGGTCGTGATGTCTGAGTAAGCCAAGGGCCAAGACATGATGAGAAACACCAGGTTGGCCTCCTTGATGTTGCAATTATATGCTGCTGGGATGGGATAGAACAGACGCCGCCGGCCGTCGCGGCACTGTAGCACAACGCCCCTACAATGCACATTCATCTCCATGTTCAATATGCAAGCCCGATAAATCCTGCTAGACCCTGCCTACAAAGGCACGCTTGCATGCATGACTCAGATCTCACATGACACGTGGCATAATGCAACTCACTTAAAGCTGAGGTCCTTGAAGGGCTTCAGCATCATGTCCAGTGCCTGCGCCTTCACGTCGCGTGACAGGGCCACAAACCTGGCAGCACATCATGTTGTTAGTACCACAACGCTATTGCAACACAGTGATAATATCACTGCTCATTAATTGCATGCAGCATTGCTGGCATGTCTATCTTGCATCTGTCTTGCACTGATGCAAGACAGGTGCAGGTCTGTAATGCAAGCCTATCTAGGCGACTGTGCAGCTCTGGCTACATATCTCTGGAACACCACTTTTTATCTGTGTGCGAAGACACAAGCTCTGAAGCGTACCCCTCGTCGGTGGCTGATGAGAATCCCAGCTCCTCCCAATCGAGCTCTGGCAGCATGCCGAATCGCCGGTACGCCAGTTTCTTGCGCATATTCTCCATGGCAAAGGAGCCAATGGTGACCAGCAAGGGGTGCATGTGGAGCACTGTCTTGTCCCTCAGCTCTGCTCCGTCGCTGTAGTAGATGATCGGCAGCACATGGGCGTCTGGATTTAGCACACGCAGCGCCACCTGCGCATCAGCGAACGAACACAGTAAGGCGCCCTGGAGGCCCCACCTGTCACAAAGTCCAGAAATGCGCAAAGTGCCAGAGAGGGAACGCCGATTGCTTGCAGACCAGATCTGCATGGAACATGCACCCCAAATTTCTCGAGTTGAGCATTTATGGTGCACGGTAAACCTTATCATCTTGATTGATCAGGGATGCAGGGGGCAGGTGCACCACACGAGGTCGCACCTCCACTTCATGCATCCACATCCCGGTAGAAATGTCCACAAGGAGACGCTCTCCGTTCTCCTCCAAACGGCGCGCCTCAAAGTGCATTCCCTCAGCCTGGATTTGACAGGAAATGTATCGACATGAGCTCGCGCCTCAGTGCCCTATGAAATTAGCTCACATGTTCAACAGAGTTGATGACGAGGGGAGAAGGGCGTTCACCGCAGAACTGGTCACCAGCTGTTGGAGCACCGCCTTTGCATCGCACTTTTAGCGCACTTTGAATCCTCTTGACGCTAGATCTGCTGGCCTAACCTTTGCCCGGACGGTCTTTGTTACAAATTCCTGCGCACATGCTCACATAGTAATGCCTAAATTCTGAAATAAGGTGGAGGAGGCAAGGGCAATTTGCACGCCGTATGCAACACCAGATGGCTGTTGCTATGCAGTCATGCCGCTGATGCCAGAAAAAGCTTACCCAGTCTCGGTCCAGCACGGCGCGCATATCTGCAGCATTCTTCCATGGTATGCACTGGGGCGTCAGCTTGCCCTCATGGATGAGCCTGAAGAGGCTGTTCACATCAGATGTATGAAGCTTGTTGAGGATAGGTACAAGGGCGGCTTGCTCTGGACGCAGCTGTGCTACCAGCAGATCATCAGATTCTGGACCCCCGCTGTCATCGCCTGGGATGGGTGGGGAGGGGCTGTGCGCGAGGTTGTACAACTGCGACACTCCCGTGCGAGGCACTCCCCGCCGCTGTACCCTGTCTGTGGGCTCCGGCTGCATCTGGTTGCCCACCCCTGCAGCAGCTGCCGCCGGTCCTTGAGCATCCTGCATGAGGGCATCGTGCGGGGCAACCTCCTCCTCCACAAAGTCTGAGGTTTCTGATGGCTGCGATGCAACTGGCGCCAAATCTTGAGCTGCTTCATTGACATGGCTGTTTCCTGCTGCATCATGTGCGCCTGTCCAGAACCCAAACATAAAAGATTGAGGCAAACTATGCATTTCGCGCTGTCAAGCCTGCGGAGGATGTGGCTACTGCTCAAGAAGTGCCCATGCTATTGCAACATTCGCTCCTGCGTTTGCATCGTCAGC
>JADEYI010001065.1_pt1 | contig 24774 bp, 21 predicted proteins | sample 8542331 | NCBI WGS metagenome assembly JADEYI01 (sample SAMN16510988, study PRJNA670497) | mine drainage metagenome | isolation source: biofilm near Copperflume 1 | place: Germany: Marsberg coppermine Kilianstollen | collected 2018-02
CTGTGATCGCGTCTGCTGTCAATCCGCGGCTGGTCAGATATTCCCGCGCGCGCGCCGCCTCCGGCGATTGCAACTGCTCCTCAAAATAACGACAGGCCTGGTCGTGAATCTCCAGCAGCTTCGAGCGCAGCCGCGAGGCCTGCGCTTCTTCCGGCGAGGAAAACTCCCGCTTCGGGAGCGGAATGCCGCATTTTTGTGCGACGGTGCGGACGGCTTCGGGAAAACTGACGTTTTCCATCTTTTGGACGAAGGTAAAGACATCGCCGGACTGGCCGCAGCCGAAGCAGTGGAAGAACTGCTGCGCGGCCTGCACGTTGAACGATGGGGTCTTTTCTTTGTGGAACGGGCATAGCCCCTTGAAGCTCTGCGCGCCGCCCTTGGTCAGGCGCACATACTCTCCAATAATGCGGACAATGTCCGCCTGCTGCTTCACGGATTGTGCGAAACCGTCGGCCATGAGGATGATAAGTGAAGTGTATCGAGAATGAGGTGGACTTACGGCTGAAGCGGAATTGCGAAACGTTACAAGCCGCCATACCAGTCGTAGCCCAGATCAGCCCAGTAGTCCGGAGGCTTCTGGTTGGTGTAGGTGATCTTCGCAATCTGTTTGATCTGCTTGTAACCGTATTTCAGCGGAGTCGAGAGTCGAAGAGGCGCACCGTGCCCGGGGCTGAGTGGCTTTCCACCCATGCTGTAGCAGAGCAATGTCTGCGGGTGCAGCAGTGAATCCATGTCATAGCCGGAGTAGAAGTCGCCTTCTGAGGTTTCCATCGCCGCATATTTCGGCAGAGTGCCATCGACGTTCAACTTTGGCGGATACGCCTTAAGAAAGTCGCTGAATCGCACCCCTTCCCACTGACAGATCTGGCTCCAGCCTTCGATACACTTGAATTGCGTCACCATCTCCCTGCGCGGCAGCTTTTCGATGTCAGCCATCGTCAGCAGAATTCCCGGTGTCTTGGTCATGCCTGTGCTGGCGGGAATGGCCTGCTGGGCAGCGCTCTCGCTTTTTACGTCCGGACCCTGGGAAGCGTCAGGTTGCGTGGAGACGTCTGTCGAATCATCCGACGACCGGTAGCTCCACAGATCCACATCCGGGGTGAACTGCGGATAGCGTTCGGGGTGGTCGAGCCCCACCACCTGAAGCCGCCAGCTATCGAGGATCATATCCTCATCGATACCGACATCTCCGTTGACTCGCAGGAGGGTCGCCTGGCGCTTGCTGTAGGTTGGCGCCAGCACCCGGTCATGGAACAGCGCCTGGTTTACGTCGGCGTTCCAGTTTTCCGCCTCGCGCAGCGGTGTTTGCAACTGCTTGGTCTCCGGCGCGTGGTCGAGCCATACATATGCGCCGACGGCTGCGAGCGCGGCGGCCCCGCCAACCAGGAAGCTGCGGCGAGACTTGCGGGCCATGCTGCGCCGTACTTCTTCATCCAGTCCTTCCTGCGTTTTCTGTTGCGGTATATTCGGCGAGCTCATGGCTACTCCTTTCCCGCATCAGTGCGTGGCACAATCTGATACCCCGTGACCATGCTGCGAAAGTTGTTCCACCCGGCAAGAGCCACCTGTATCAGGTGGATGACGAAGAACAGGCAGAATCCCATGGTCAGCCAGAAGTGAAACCAGCGCGCCATTTCGTATCCGCCGAGCAGCGTGGTGATCCAGTGCAGCGTGGTCGGTTTATAAATCGCCAGTCCCGTCAGCAGTGAACCCGCGCCCATCAGCACGACCGTAGTGTAGGCAATCTTCTGCGCGCCGTTGTATTTCTTCTGCGGCGGCAGGCCTCGGCGAAGATGCAGGTCGTGCAGCGTCACCAGCCACGCCTCCCGCAAGGAGTGCCGGTCCGGAAGGAACGATCGCCATTCGCCGGAGAAGGCCATGTACAGTACGTAGATCAAGCCGTTGATGGCGAAGAACCACATGAAAAAGAAGTGATAGCCGAGGCCGGTGGACAGCTTGAAGGTGCCGTGAATCGTGTTCCAGAAGCTGTCGGGAAAAAGTCGCACCAGGGTGTGATGGCCCCAGCCGATGCGATATACGCGTCCGATATGACCGACGTATGGAATCGAGTCCGCCCAGTAAATCAGCAGGCCGCTCCAGATCATCGTGAACAGGATGGGGAAGTTAATCCAGTGCATCCAGCGAATTGCGAGTGAATGTTTTGCTACAAGCTGGATTGACGGCGTGGCAGGCGACTCAGCTGCGATGGGATCAGAAGCCGCCACTGGATCGGAAATGCCTGTATCAAGAGGATCGTCACTCATCTCTAAGCCCCGTAAGCTCCAGCCTACTCCCGCTTTGTATTCTTCTGCCGAATCTGGCGCGCGGGAATCCCCGCGCTCACGGTTGACGGTGGCACGTCGTGTGTGGCCACGCCCATTGCGCCCAGCATGGCGTCTTCGCCAATCTTCGTTCCCGCCAGCACGGTGGCGTGATAAGTAACGCGGGCACGCGGGCCAATTTCTGTAGGGCGGTTGGTAACGTCGGACGCGTCGGTGATGTCGTGCGTGTGGGAGTAGACATTCGCGTAGTCGGAGATCGAGGATCCCTGCCGCACGATGATTTCGCCGCGGTCATCGAGCAGGACATATTTGTGGATGGTGCAGTTATCCTCGATGGTCAGGTTGTAACCATAGGTGAACTCCACGCCGTGAAAGATTTTTACGTGCTTGCCGATGTGCTTGAAGATATGGCGGCCCATCATGCAGCGGAATCGAAAACCCAGCCAGTGGTTCAGGCCAACCGGGGAGCGGTCGAACATCTGCCAGAACCAGATGAGCGGCTTGACGGCGGCATATTTCTCCGCGTCCACGTCACCGTAGTACTCCGGTTCCAGCGTCACGTTGCGCGGATCCAGCGTGAGCTGTAGCACGTTGAAGGGCAGCTCGGTCACCATCGTAAAGTTGAGTTTGCCCCCGTGCGGACGGCCCAGATAGAGCTGATGCAACTCGTCGCGGACGATCTCGGCGCGCAGCTCCGGTTTATGATGACGTGTAAATTCCGTATCCAGGTGGGCGATCCAGCGCGTGAAGGCAGCTTCGGCTTCGGGTGTCGGTTTCAGTTCACGATACGGGTAGCGGGGCATAGGAATTAGTGTAATGCGCCTGAAAATGTTGCGTCGAAGGAGAATTCGGTTGCCCGTATCTACTGGCATTCTCACCCAGGTCTCAGAGGCGAGACCCTTCGACAAGCTCAGGGCAGGCTCTGGGGCATCCGCAATCTACTGAATAGCGAACACGGCGTAAACCGTTGCGGAACGCTCAATCTCCCTGGGGTTGATGGCGAGTGGCGCTGGTTCCATTCCCGCCCCGGATCCCGTACCCATGCCAGGCGACATCGCACGCATCATGATTGGCCGGGACTCCGCGGCTTGATTGCTGGCGTAAATCAGATCCCCAAGCTTGATACCCAGTCCCTGCGCCATCTGCGAGGCAATGGCGCGTGCGCGGGCCAGCGCTTTTCCGGCGGCCCTGGCCTCCAGTGCATTTTCGTCCGCGACACTCCAGTCAATCTGCCCGCTCTGGTTCGCACCGGCGTTCACGGCGCTGTTCAGAACTTTGGCGGCATCGTCAGCCTTGGTTTTCGCGGTCCAGCTCTGGCGCAGCTGGAACTTCTTTTGGGCCTGCTCCGCTGGCGGCAATTTTTCCAGTTCAAATTGCGGTGTTTCAGAAAGATTCTGCGCCTCACTTTGGAGCGCAGATTTGCTGATGCCTGACCGGGTCAGAGCTTTGGCAATCGCGTTCGAGATTTCCGAGCCTTTGGCGTAGGCGGCCTGGGCATCCGGCGCGTAGGCCACAAACCCAACATGGACTGTGGCTGTATCGGCCAGCGCACTCGCGGAATCCGAGGCGGTAATGGCAAGCGTGCGATTGTCCTTGTTGACCTGAATCTGCTGCGGGAAGGCGGGGGCCGCGAACAGACAGCAGAGACAGGAAACAGCAAAAATTTTTATGCTATTTGGACGAAATTTCATAGATTCTCCTTCGGTTTCCATGCGCCACAAGTCATTGCGCCACACACCATATATAGACACCAGAGACTGCTGCCGTCACGTTTATTTTTGCGGACTGCGTTCCGGCAGGCCGCCAAATTCCACCAGTGCGGCCAAGGTCCGCTGTGCGGCGCCGGAATCGATGGCTTGCGCGGCGCGCTCGATCCCGGCGCGAAAATCCGCCGCGCGTCCAGCCGCGATCAAAGCGGCGGCGGCGTTTATCAGGACAATGTCGCGGCGCGGACCGGTTTCACCGGCGAAGATGGCCTGCAGAATCTTCGCGTTTTCAGCGGCATCGCCGCCCGCCAGCGCGGAGGATGGCGCTCGTTGCAATCCAACATCTTCCGGGAAAAATTTCTGGATTCGAATTGCTCCATTTGTCACCTCGGCGATCTCCGTTTCGCCGCTGAGCGTGATTTCATCCAGGCCATCGGAACCATGCACGACAAAGCCGTGCCGCACGCCTAGTTGAAACATCGCCTGTGCAACCAGCGGAACCAGGTGCGCCGCATAGACTCCCAGCACCTGCGCTGGAGCGTGGGCGGGGTTGGTGAGAGGGCCAAGCATATTGAAGACCGTGCGGATGCCGAGTGTGCGACGGATGGGCTGCACCCGCTGCATGGCCGGGTGCATTAGCGGAGCAAAGAGAAAAACAAATCCTGTGGCGCGCATGCACGCAACAGCCTGCGCGGGGCCAAGCGCAGTGGGAACACCAAGCGCATCCAGTACATCCGCAGAGCCAGAACGGCTGGTCAGACTACGATTGCCGTGCTTGGCAATCTTCGCTCCAGAAGCGGCAGCCACGAGCGCGACGGCGGTCGAAATATTAAAGGTGCCGCTGGCGTCTCCCCCGGTGCCGCAGGTATCAACGAGCGTTGCGCGTTCAGCTTCTGTAAAAGGAAGTTGGACGGCGGTGGCACGCATCGCTTCGGCAAACCCAGTTAGCTCATTGGAGGTTACGTCCCGGGCGGCCAGCGCGCCTAGCAGTGCAGCAATCTGAACGTCGGGCAGTGCAAGCTGGGTATCCTGAAGGATGCTCTGCATGACGGCACGCGCGTGCTCGCGGCCCAGTACCGCGTGCTTTTCCACGAGATTCGATAGCGTTTCAGCCAGAAGCGTCACATTAGATTCCGTTCATATTTCAGCGGTTGAGTCCTGGCGGCCGCACACTAGGGTTTGCCCCGCTCCCGCTCGTCCGATAGTATCGAAGGTTCGCTGTCTTTTTGAATTTTTCCTGACCGAGCCGCATACATTGCGCCTCGGTCAGGAGCCAGCGGCCATCTATCACAGAGATATCCATCATGAAAATTCACGAGTATCAGGCAAAAGACATTCTTGCGAAACACGGCGTCGCGGTGCCACACGGCGAAGTGGCCAACACCGTAGAAGAGGCAGTCGATGTGGCGAAGCGGCTGTTCGCAGGCGGCGCAACCGGCGTGGTCGTCAAAGCGCAGATCCATGCGGGCGGACGAGGCAAAGGCGGCGGCGTCAAGGTCGCCAAGAACATTGCCGAAGCCGAGGAGTACGCCAAGAACATTCTTGGAATGCAGTTGATTACGCACCAGACTGGTCCGGAAGGCCAGAAGGTCAAACGCCTGCTGATTGAAGAGACAGCGCAGATCGACCGCGAGCTGTACCTGGGCATGGTGCTCGACCGCGCTGCGGCCAAAATGGTCTTTATGGCGTCAAAGTCCGGCGGGATGGAGATCGAGGAGGTCGCCGCGAAGACTCCAGAGGCAATTTTCAAAGAGTACATCGATCCGGCCACCGGGTTCCAGCCCTACCAGGCACGCAAACTGGCGTTTGCGCTTGGGCTGAAGCCGACGCAGATCAACCAGGCTGTGCAGTTTATGACTGGCCTCTATAAGGTTTGCATGGACACGGACGCATCACTGATGGAGATCAACCCGTTCATCACGACCAAGGACGACAAGCTGTTCGCGCTGGACTGCAAGATCAACTTTGACGATAACGCCATGTTCCGGCATAAGGACCTGAAGGAACTGCGTGACACGAATGAAGAAGATCCGCTGGAAGTTGAAGCGTCGAAATTCGCGCTGAACTACATTCGGCTCGACGGCAATATCGCCTGCATGGTGAATGGCGCTGGCCTTGCGATGGCGACCATGGACATCATCCAGTATGCGGGCGGTTCGCCGGCAAATTTCCTTGATGTCGGCGGCGGCGCGAATCAGGAGCAGATCGAGAATGCGTTTCGGATTTTGCTTTCTGACAAGAACGTGAAAGCCGTGTTCATCAACATCTTCGGCGGCATACTGCGTGTGGACACACTAGCGCGCGGCGTGGTGGAAGCAGCCAAGAAGATGAATGTCAAGGTGCCAGTGATCCTGCGGCTCGAAGGCACCAATGTCGAGCAAGGACGGGAAATATTGAAAGAATCCGGTCTCAATTTCCTGATCGGCGAAACCATGAAAGACGCAGCAGAAATCGCGGTCAAAGCAGCGAAAGGAACCAAATGAGCGTACTGGTCGATAAAAATACACGCCTCATCGTGCAAGGCATCACCGGCAAGGAAGGAACCTTCCACGCCAAGGGCTGTGCCGAATATGGCACGAACGTCGTTGGCGGTGTGACCCCCGGCAAGGGCGGCACTACACATGAAGGCTGGCCTGTTTTCGATACCGTGCAGCAGGCCGTCGAAAAGACCGGCGCGAATGCTACAGTCATCTTCGTTCCGCCACCGTTTGCTGCGGACGCCATTTTAGAGGCCGAAGATGCCGGACTTCCGCTGATCGTGTGTATCACCGAAGGCATTCCCACGCTGGACATGGTGCGCGTGTGGGAAAAGCTGAAGCATTCGAAGTCGCGGCTCATTGGGCCAAACTGTCCCGGCGTCATTTCTCCGGGGAAATGCAAGATCGGCATCATGCCCGGCCGCATTCACAAGGAAGGCTCGGTCGGCATCGTTTCCCGCTCGGGAACGTTGACGTATGAAGCGGTCTATCAGTTAACGCAACGCGGGATCGGTCAGTCCACCGCCATCGGCATCGGCGGCGACCCGATCATCGGGACTACGCATCTGGATGGAGTGCGGCTATTGAATGAAGATCCCGACACCGAAGCCATCATTCTGATCGGCGAGATCGGGGGGACGGCGGAAGAGACTGCCGCGGATTACGTGAAGCAGTATGTCAAGAAGCCGGTCGTTGGGTTCATCGCAGGACAGACGGCTCCACCGGGCCGTCGCATGGGTCATGCGGGCGCGATCATCTCCGGCGGCCAGGGCACGGCAGCGGACAAGATGAAGGCGCTCGAAGCGGCGGGGATTCATGTCGTCAAATCGCCGGCATTGATTGGGGAAACGCTGGCGCGGGTCATTGGGAAGGCATAGGGGTCAGACTCAAGCTGTAGTCGGATGGCAAAGCGAATCATTCAGAATGAAGCGCAGCGGAGTGAAGAATCCAGAGAATATCCGCTTCATAATTGCTGCCATCACCTTTTGGATTCTTCACTTTGCTCAGAATGACGGGCCTTATTTTTTACAGAATTTTACCCACCAATCCAAGGAGAATTTCTTTGCAACGCACGTTCAGCATTCTCAAGCCTGACACGGTCCGCAAGGGCCAGACCGGGGCCGTTCTCGCCATGATGGAAACCGCCGGTTTCCGCATTGCAGCCATCAAGAAACTTTCGATCAGCAAACAACAGGCTGCAGGATTCTATGCAGTCCACTCGCAGCGCCCGTTCTTCGATTCCCTGACAGAATTCATGTCTTCGGGTCCGATTTTCGTCCTGGTACTGGAGAAGGAAAACGCCATCGCCGACCTACGCAAACTAATGGGAGCGACGAATCCAGCCAATGCGGAAGAGGGCACGATCCGCAAGAAGTTCGCCGGCAGCATCGAAGAAAACTCCATTCACGGCTCTGACGCGGAGGAAACAGCCGCGTTTGAAATTGGCTATTTCTTTGCTGGATATGAGCTAGCCTAGAAAAATCAGACTCTCTGCAAATATGCCCATCCTTGTTATTTAGAGGATGGGCATATTTGCTGGGCAATTATGGCTGCCGACGAATTTGTATTTTAAATCCCGGTCTTCGTATCCGGAAAGCATCCCAAGAACAATCCAGACAGCTGTCCGGATTGTTGCGGAACATTTCGGGAATTTGTTTGAGCGGAGAAGGAAGAAGCGGACAGGAAGAAAGGCTCAGAGATGGGGGGAGGGCCTAAGATCCAATCCGCTTTAGGGTGATCTTCTTGTAGCAGTAACCGTATGTCAAGGTACTAAAGTAGATGTCCTTTAGTTACCTATAAATATGATCATTTAGTTACCTATGAAATGGGTTGTGAAAATGTGGGCCGCGACGCTTTATCGGAGTGTCGTCTACTTTCGGGGAAGTGTTCAGCTTCCCGAGCCGAATTAGCGGTCCGACCGAGAAACCGAAATTCTGCTGGGCGGTGCCCCCGTAGTGCGTCAACAAAAGCTCAGGCTGAGCGCGAAAAGCAATTCGCGGGGAATAGTTGTAATCGAACGTCCCGCCGATCGCTCCGGCGAATGTCCACTGTGTAGCAAATAAACCAATCGTCTGCGGGTTCAGCCCATGTAGAGTCGCCGCATCAAAGATTCCATACGCGTTGCCGAAGAGTGCGTGAAAAGTGCCCGATGCTTTGGCTCGGCGGTATATGCGGTAGGATGGGCCGGCCATGAAGTAGTACTGCATAATACGTGGTCCGGTAATGGTCGGGTTCTGATAGCAGCTCTGCGAAAATGGCGGGCAGGTCGGGTCATACATCCCACCATTCGCGTTCGGAAACACGCCGGAAGTGCCGATGTATTGCCGGGCATCACCGGTCAGGCCCCAATGCCAGCCGAACCAGTACGTCGCGCCAGCTTCCCAACCACCCATGTTCGAACGCTGGATCAGCGCCGGTCCAGCAAGAAAATTAGTGTATCCCGCGCCAGCATAAAGATCCCAGCGATGGTTGTAATAAACATTCGGGCCAGAGGGCGGCGGCGGCGGAATATAGTTGCCGGTGCTGACGTTATGGCCTTTGGGATTGTTAATGGCAGGAGCACTGCTGCTGTCGGTAGAAGGATTGCCAGCGGGAGTGTTGCCGTTGGCCTGTGCCAGCGCAGCCAGAGAAGATCCAACCAATACAGCGCACACAAAGATTCCTACCGCCAGGCGGATAACCGCCTGAGGAAGAAAGCGAAACAAATTCATCCTGATCTCCAGTCTTCAGTGTATCGGAAGCATCCGGTTTCGTGTGGCCTACCAGCGGGAAGAATGTTTACCGCCCCTTACAGCTTTATCGATAGACGCGTTGCAACAACAGGGCCGATACCCGGATCAGATCCGCTTCGGTATCCACGCCTATGGAATCGAACTCGACCGGCTCGATATAAATGGGAATACCGTTTTCAAGCAACCGCAGCTGCTCGAGGCGCTCGGCTGCCTCGAGCTTGCTAGCGGGCAAACTGGGGAAACAGTCGAGGATGCGTTTGCGGTAAGCATACAGGCCAAGATGCTTCCAGTAGCCAATACAGCCTCGCCCGTCCCGATCCCAGGGAATCGGAGCGCGGGAGAAATACAGCGCCCTCCCCATGCTGTCGGCTACTACCTTTACCGCATTCGGATTCGCAATCTCCTCCACGGGACACGGCGTCATCACAGTCGTGACATCCGGCGCCTGCGTGGATCCACTTGGAGCAAATGGCCGGAGCAAAGCCTGAAAATGTTCGCGGCGAAGCAAAGGTTCATCTCCCTGGATGTTGACGAAGATCGTATCGGGTCCCACGATATTACTTTCGTCCGCGAGCTGGCAGGCAACTTGATGCACGCGATCGGTACCGCTGGCCAATTCCGGCGGAGTCATTTGCGCCTCCCACCCATGTTTGTGGCAGAGTTCCAGGACTGCCTCGGAATCGGCGGCGACGATCAGCCGGCTGAACACGCCGGCGCTAACGGCTGCGTCGTGCACCCAGGCCAGCAATGGCCGACCGGCAATCTCCCGCAACACCTTGTTGGGCAAACGCGTCGAGGCCAGCCGCGCCGGAATCACGCCGATCACCTGTGGGAGCAACAGTGGCGGGTCAGAGAAAGTCATGCAAGCCAAGTCTAGAGCAAAAGCAGGGTAACGATAAGGCGGCGAGACTCATGATGCGGGGTTTTCCCCGGGTGGAAAATCCTGTCGAACGCGATCGTTCCACATTACACCTACCCTGTTTTTGCTTTCATCGACACCAGCGGCACGTGGAATCATGGATTCGATTCGATCGGCTCAGCGCAAGATGCATGAGCTACAATATTCTTGTTGCGAATGGGCGATTTCTGCTCGATCTCAGTCTCGCGGCGGGGACCTCTCGCGCTTAGCGATTCACTCCCCAATCATGCCTGGCGGCGTAGCTCAGATGGTTAGAGCGACGGACTCATAACCCGTAGGTCGGTGGTTCGATCCCACTCGCCGCCACCAAAAAACTAGTCTCCTTTCATCCCTATCGATTGCGAATGGTATCAAGAGCAGCCATAAATCTCCAGCGGCAGTAGCGGGTTTATGCTTCACCCTATCCAGTTGAGCACAGGAATGGAGGTGGCTCAGAAGACGCGGCGCTGTGTTCGAAGCAATCCGGACGGCGGTCAGCTTGATTTGTTCCTGGAGTGATACGTTCAGCCAATTTGAGAGATGTCTATCGAAATTTTCCTACCGATTTTTGCGTGTCGCTAAAACCTATTAGCGGCTCCTCTGTACCAGGCGCAATTCTGCGTACATACTTAAGTACATGATAAATAAGAGCGTTATTGTCGTAGGCGCCGGTCCGGGCGGGCTTGCGACAACCATGCTGCTTGCACGAAGAGGCTTCAAGGTTCAGGTGTTTGAGAAGGCTGACCGCGTTGGCGGTCGAAATTCAGAACTTGTCCTGGGCGACTATCGGTTCGATATCGGACCGACCTTCCTGATGATGAAATACATTCTGGATGAGTTATTTGAAGAGAGCGGCCGCTCCATCGACCGATATCTGGATTGCCGCCTTCTGGATCCCATGTATCGGCTCTATTTCCCGGAAAAGTCGATGCTGGTTCGGACTCGCCCGGACGACATGCGTGCTGAAATTGAGAAGACTTTCCCGGGAGAAGGAGCAGGTCTCGATCGGTTTCTATCAGCAGAAAGTGTCCGGTTCAAAAAGCTGTACCCCTGTCTGCAACGCGAATACAGCAGTCCTGTCGACTTTCTGAGTCATACCCTGCTCACCGCATTGCCGCATATCGCTGCGGGCCGCTCGCTGTACGATGTTCTTTCTGCCTACTTTCGATCAGAAGAACTCCGCCTCGCATTTACCTTCCAGTCCAAATATCTGGGTATGTCGCCGTGGGACTGCCCCGGTCTGTTCGCCATGATTCCTTATACCGAGCATGCGCACGGCATTTACCACGTTATGGGCGGCCTTTGCCGCATCTCAGAGGCGTTTGCTCAGGTTGCCGTTGAGGAGGGCGCGGAGATTCACACGTCCTCCCCAGTCTCCCGTGTGGTGCTGGACGGCCGGAAGGCCTGTGGCGTAGAACTTGCCGACGGCGAGGTCATCCCCTGCGACGATGTCGTCATCAACGCCGATTTCGGCCATGCGATGAGCACGTTGTTCCCAGAAAGCTCGCTTAACAAATACAAACCCTCCTCGCTGAAGAAGCGCGAGTTTTCCTGCTCCACTTTCATGATCTATCTGGGCCTGGACCGGGCGTACCCAGAGGCCGAGCACCACATGATCGTCTTCGCTCAGAACTATAGACAGGGGATGGAAGACATTACGAAGAATAAATGTATTTCGGACGATCTTTCTCTTTATGTCCGCAATGCCGCGCCGCTCGATCCATCCTGTGCGCCAGCCGGCCACTCCGCGCTCTATATTCTTGCTCCTGTGCCGAACAATACAAGCGGCATTGACTGGAAAAAACACAAAGCCGCCTATCGAGACCGGATACTGCAACTGGTTGAGGAGCGGACGCCGTGCAAGAACATTCGGCAACACATTCGCGAGGAACTGATTATCACTCCCGATGACTGGGGTCAGCGCATGTCTGTCTTCCTGGGAGCGACTTTCAACATGTCCCATAGCTGGAATCAGATGTTGTACTTCCGCCCTCATAACCAATTCGAGGAATTCGATAACACGTATCTGGTTGGCGGCGGAACCCACCCCGGCAGCGGACTGCCTACCATCTTCGAGTCGGCCCGAATCTCTTCCAACCTGATCTGTCGCAAGTATGGCGTTCCACATCCGGAGCCAAAACCGTTCGCCGAGGTCGCACTGACTTGAAGGAAGGAGGCACAGTACAAGCTCGCATGGAGAAAGGCCGCCGCGCACAGGCCCAATGGGCCGGATTGAGCGTCGAGCGACGTTGCCGTACGCTTCGGCGCTTACGCAATGCGATCGCGGCCCAAATCGACGATATCGTTGCCATTATCTCTGAAGAGGTTGGGAAGCCCCCGCTGGACGCACTTACCGGTGACGTAATGGTGACGCTGGAACAACTTCGCTATTACGAACACAGTGCTGCTCGAATCCTGAGGCCGCGCTCCGTCGGCAAACCTTGGTTCATTTTCTCTGGCACACGTTTCATTGAGTCAAACGAGCCTCACGGCGTTGTTCTCATATTCTCTCCCTGGAATTACCCATTTCAACTCGCCGTCACGCCGATGGCGACGGCCCTGTTTGCGGGAAATGCCGTGCTGCTGAAATGTTCCGAGCGGACGCCTCGCACAGCCGCGATGATCGCCTCACTTTGCCGCGAGGCGAACTTGCCGGACGATCTGGTGCAGGTCACATGCGAGCCTCCCGATGCGGCTGCCGCACTTATCGATGGCTGTCCAGATTTTGTCTTTTTCACTGGCTCCACCAGGAATGGCCGCATTGTCGCCCAACACGCCGCAGCCTACCTGATCCCGGCAGTGCTGGAACTGGGCGGCAAAGACCCGTGCCTCGTATTCGCTTCCTGCGACCTTCCCCGCGCCGTGGAGGGGGCAGTATTCGGCGCATTTTCCAATGCCGGACAAGTCTGCGTCGGCACCAAGCGAATTTATGTCGAGCAGCCGATCTACAAGGAGTTTATGCGCCGTTTCCTCGACCGCATTGGCAATCTTCGAATCGGCGCCACGCTAGATTCAGACATGGGCATCCTCAGTTTTGAATCGGATCGCCAGCTTTTTTCCCGCCAGATTGATGAAGCTCTCGCTGGAGGCGCAACCCTGCATACCGCATGGCAGCGGGATTTGAAGCCCGGGCCACCGGTGGTGCTGACCAATGTGTCAACCGAATCCCTTCTTATAACGGAGGAGTCGTTCGGTCCTGTGGTCTCGATCGCACCATTCAAGGATGAGGCCGACGCAGTTCAGCTTGCCAACTCTACCCCTTTCGCGCTCAGCGCAAGCATATTTACTGGCGAAAGTGCCCAAGGGGAGCGTATCGCCGCGCAACTCACCTCCGGGACCTGCACGGTGAATGACGTCATTCGCAATATTGGCAATCCGGAGGCATCATTTGGGGGAAACTATGCCAGCGGGTACGGGCGTTATCACGGGCCAGCAGCATTGCACACGTTTTCACGCACAAAAAATATTATGACAATGGCCCGGCTCCGCAATCCGGAGATTCACTGGTTTCCCTTTACTCCGCGCACTTTCCAGCGTCTTCGCAATCTTCTGCTTTTTCGTCATGCAGGCAGTTCGCTGCCAAGGCGCATTAAAAATTTGCTCCAGCTTCTCATTCTGGTAGCTTCCGTCTGCACTTGCGCTTTTGCGCAAACCGGTTCGTCCGCTTCACTCTCTCTCGACATAACAGTGCCGACGGGCACAGAAGGAAAGGAGATCGCATATCTCGTTTTTTCTTCCCCCGATGGCTTTCCCGGGGATGTCGATAAGTCTTTTCGGCATGGTTTTGTGCGGGTCAATTTATCCCAGACGAGTCACCAGAGAATCGATCTAGGTCCGCTTGCAGCAGGCCGTTATGCTGTGTCCGTCTATCTCGATCTCAATGGCAATCGCAAGCTCGACAAAGGATTTCTCGGCATTCCCAAAGAACCGGTTGGCACATCCAACAACCCTAAAGGCCATAGAGGTCCGCCACATTTCAACGAATGCTCGTTCATCCATGGGGCGGACACGCAGATCATTCCCATCACGCTCGTAAAGTAAGTTTGAGAGGACCATGAAAGCATCAGTAACCGGTACGGAAAATGGCAAGCGGGTCGTTGTCATTGGGGCTGGCCTGGGAGGCATGACTACAGCAATCCAGCTCGCGCGTGCCGGCTTTCAAGTCAATCTGCTGGAAAAAAACGGCAACGTCGGGGGCAAGCTCAACCTGCATCAAAAAGATGGGTTCAGCTTCGACACGGGACCTTCCATCTTCACTCTTCCTCAAGTCTTTCGCCCTGTTTTTGAAGGCGATGGGAAGCATTTGGAAGATTACATAACACTTCAACGCGTGGATCCACAATGGCGAAACTTCTTTGAAGATGGCCGGGTCATCGACCTATGGGAAGATACCGCGAAAATGCGAGAAGAGCTCAAAGCCATGGGCCAGGATGCGATCCTGGACTACGAGCGCTTTCTGGAATACTCCCGCACTCAATATGCAATCGTGGAAAGAGGCTACTTCGCCCGCGGTCTCGACACGTTCTGGGATTTTGTTCGCTTCTACGGCTTTCGTGGAGGACGCAACCTCGATTACATGGGCACGATGGCCGGGGGCATTGCTACGCGTGTGCACGACCCATACCTGCGCGATATTCTTGAATACTTCATCAAATATGTTGGTTCCTCTGCCTATGACGCTCCCGGATTTATGAACCTTTTGCCGAACATTCAACTTGAGTTCGGATTGTGGTATGTCTTCGGGGGGCTCTATCAACTTGCTCGCGCCTTTGAACGGCGGCTGCAGGAAACGGGTGTTCGTCTCCACCTGAATCATCGCGTCGTCGGCATCGAAAAAAACGGCAGACGCGTTACCGGCGTTCAGGCTGTTTCCGGCGATGGTGCGCAAATTTACTTTGAAGCGGATTATATCGTCTCCAATATGGAGGTCATTCCCGCAAACGAGCACCTACTGAAAGAACCTCCCCGGGTTATGAAAAAGCTCGCCCGGTTCGAGCCGTCATGTTCCGGTATCGTGCTGCACCTAGGGCTCGATCACATCTATCCGCAACTTGCGCACCACAATTTTTTCTTTTCGGGCAATCAGAAGGCACACTTCGATCGAGTTTTCCATGAAAAACGTCTACCCGACGATCCCACCATCTATGTAGTTGCGCCTACACGCACAGATTTATCGCAGGCCCCGCCGGGCTGCGACAACATCAAAATACTTCCCCACATTCCTTACTTGAATGATCAGAACCCCTACACCCGCGAAGACTGCATAGAGCTCAAAAAACGCTGCCTCGATAAACTGGAACGGATGGGACTGACCGATTTGCGAAAGCATATTCTCGTGGAAGATTTCTGGACGCCGTTCGACATTAAGGAGCGTTACCTCTCCAATCGTGGCTCTATCTATGGAGTTGTCTCGGACAGACGCCGCAACTTCGCCTTCAAAGCACCCAAGCGAAGCGATATCTATACGAACCTTTTTTTCGTCGGCGGCAGTGTCAATCCAGGCGGCGGAATGCCCATGGTCACCCTCTGCGGACAGCATGTTGCGAGGATTGTGATCGAGCAGTCGGAAAAGGCTTGACGGTGTTTGCATTGGAGGTGCTTTGCATAGGGGGCCTGCTCGCGGGTTTTCTCCTGCTTCGTCACATTCCTGCAATTCCCGAGCTGGTCCAATTCGATGAGGACTGCATTGACATCTCCGTCATCATTCCGGCCCGCAATGAGGAAGCAAATCTCCCGGTACTTTTAAGCTCGCTCATGCAATGCAGACCGTGTCCGGCGGAAGTGATCGTCGTGGACGACTGCTCTACCGATAACACGAGCGCAATTGCATCCGCACACGGTGCGAAAGTTGTCACGCTCACCTCGGCGCAACCCGGGTGGCGAGGAAAAAGCTGGGCATGTCACCACGGCGCACTCGCCGCGACTTCGGGGACGCTTCTCTTCCTGGATGCCGATACCCGTTTCGCCACAGGGGGTTTGGGAAGAGCCGTCACTTTTTTTCATAGCCTGCCGCCTGAAACTGCGCTTTCCATTCTTCCCTTCCACACACCGCAGAAACCGTATGAGGAATTATCTCTGTTCTTCAATCTTCTGATGGCCATCGGCGCCGGAGGTTTTAGCGGTCTCGATAGACCGCACCTCTTCGGCCAGTCTTTATTCATAGGCAGTGAACTCTATCTACGCGCCGGCGGGCATGCTGTAGTTCGACAGCATGTTCTTGAAAATTTCTACCTTGCCGCCCATATCCAGGCTATAGGCGGAAACAGCTGTACAGCGTCCGGGCGTGGAGCACTTCTTATTCGCATGTTCCCGCATGGCATTGTCCAACTCTGCGAGAGCTGGGAAAAGGGATTTGTAACGGGTGCCGGCGCCACATCGCCTGTGGTCCTTCTCCTATCTATATATTGGCTGTCGGCGGCGGCATACGTATTTCCGTTCGCCTTGGCGCATATGGGAATTCCGGATTTCACAGCCGTTACTCTCTATCTGGCCTTCGCGTTACAAATCGCGTGGCTGTCCCGCAAAGTCGGCAGCTTCCGTCTTACCACCGCACTCTTTTATCCCGTTCCGCTCCTGTTCTACTTCATCCTCTTTGGCCACGCGGCATGGTTGCGGTACGCTCGTCGCCCGGTAACCTGGAAGGGACGCCGACTTTGAACGCCGCCGTTCTGACAGCCGATATCCTCGGCTGGCCTATCCTGCAACTGTCAATTTCCCGTGCGAGCCTGTATTTGCCCGAGCGTTACTTTGCCCCCAACAGCTCATACTCTGGATTTGAATCGCGGGAAATCAAGCTCTACCGGCAAACGTTTTGCATCAGAAAATGGAAACATCTTCTTCCGGACGGATCGGGCTGGATCGGCGGTGCGTTTTCGAAACAACACCTGCTGTCGCATAAATCTAACTACCTGTTGCGTTTTGCCCTGGAAGCGCGGCGCGGCGAACTGGCCCATTGGTGCATGCTGCTCTGCTTTCCGATTTTTTATCTGTGGAATCCGCCGTGGGCTTCGGTGATTATGACGATTTATGCGCTGGCGGCGAACCTGCCCTGCATAATCGTCCAGCGCTACAATCGGATCGTGATTTTGCGAGATCTGTGCAGCCAAAAAAATTGAGCCATGGCGTGAGACAGTGTACCGATCCTCGATTTTGAGAATCATTTCCGCCAGATAGTCCGGTCCGACGCCCTGCCGCTAGCCAAATCACGGCGGCTTCATTCCGACTGGCGGAAGCTGTACACTTATGCCAGCGTGCCCCTGGACACGCACACATTCGTATGCCCAAAGCCCTCAAGCTCTCCCTTCTCGCAATCTCCGTGCTCCTGATCGTGTTTGTCTTTCTTGGCGGCATTCTACCGGGGGGCGTTCGCGCCGGCACAGACGCAAATGCCTACCAACAGATCGAGGTCTATAGCGAAGTCCTCCAGCACATTCAAAACGACTACGTTGTCACCCCGAACATCCCGGACGTGACAACCGGCGCGCTGCATGGCCTGCTGGAAGGACTGGATCCCGACTCGGGCTATTTGACTCCCTCAGAATTCAAGCAGTATCAGGCGCACCAGAGCGACACCCCTGCGCAGATTGGCGTCGATATTTCCAAGCGCTACGGCTACGCAACCGTGGTTTCCGTCGTTCCCGGCAGCCCCGCCGACAAGGCCGGCATCATTGATGGAGATGTCATCGAGACCATTGGCAACCAGGGCACGCGCGTAATGCCTTTACAGATGATTCAGCTTGCTCTAGGCGGTCAGCCCGGCAGTACAGTCAGCTTCTCAGTGATTGAGCCAACCAGTGCGACGCCCGACAAAATGACTTTGACCCGCGCTCTGGCGCAGTATCCAGGTCTGCATGCCGACGAATACGAAAACGGCAGCATCCTTTACCTGAAGCCTTACGACCTGCAAAAACAACGCGTTGACGAATTACTGACACGGATCGATCAGGCAGAGAAACGTGGAAAGCAGAAAATCCTTCTGGACCTGCGAGATGTAACCGATGGCGACATGGAGTCCGCAGTACGACTTTCGAGTGCGTTTCTGAAGACCGGCACAATCGCCACGCTGGAAGGGCAAAAAGTTCCCAAACAGACCTGGACGGCGGACACTAAGGATTTTGTGACTGCCGCACCCTTGATGGTCCTGGTGAATCACGGAACGGCGGGCCCGGCGGAGATCGTTGCGGCGGCGCTGAAAGACAATAACCGCGCTCAGCTGGTAGGGGACCGCACCTACGGATCCGGATCGATACAGAAACAGATACCACTGCCCGACGGCGCAGTGTTATTTCTGTCGGTTGCGAAGTATCGCTCGCCCAGCGGAAATGTTATTCAGGACAATGCGGTGATGCCGAATGTTGTCGTGGCAGAGAACGAAGCCAACCTGGGAACGCAGGTGACGACCGGACCGGTGACAACGCCAACCGCCCCCGCAACCGCTGCCCCAACAACAAAACCCGCACCCACGGTTCAGCCGGACGATCAACTGAATAAAGCATTGCTGCTGCTGAAGCAGCAGGCCGCGTAGGAATTTTGTGCAGTTTGGGGTGAGTGGTCATCTAGGAAGCTTCCACTACACCCAGTAGGATAGTTACGTCGGCGCGAATTGACCCCACGCCGCATGAGACTGCCCTTGGCATTTACACCAGCAGCCAACAAGCCGTTTCTCACTCGCCGCGAGCCCGCTCGCCGTGCGGACTTTCGTCCGCCTTCCCGCCGTCGCAAGCAACTGGCCAGCTCGGCAGTCTTCGCAATTCTAGCGGTCATGGCGGCCCTGTTCGGCTCTCTTGGCGGTTTGCTGTTGATCTACACGGTCGACCTTCCTCAAATTCAGGAACTGGAGCAATACCGACCTAATACAACCACTGTTTTGTATGACATTCACGGATCGCAGATTGGCTCTTTTGCCCTGGAACGCCGCATCGTAGTCGGTTATACGGACATTTCGCCGGTGCTGCGACACGCAGTCATTTCCATTGAAGATAAAAATTTTGAGAGCCATTGGGGCGTCAACATCTTCCGGGTCGCTGGCGCGGCTTACCGCGACCTGACGTCTGACCGGCGTGCACAGGGAGCATCCACCCTGACCATGCAGCTGGCAAAAAACCTTTTTCTGTCTCCGGAGCGTTCCTTCCGGCGCAAGTTGCAGGAGGTGCTGCTCTCCATTCAGATTGAGCGAAACTTTACCAAGGAGCAGATTTTTACCCTGTACGCCAATCAGATTTATCTGGGCCAGGGCGTATACGGGTTTGAGGCAGGTTCCGAGTACTACTTCAGCAAACATGCGCGTGATTTGACACTGCCCGAGGCGGCCTTGCTGGCTGCCCTTCCTCGCGGTCCCTCGTACTATTCACCGGTTGCCCATTCAGAACGGGCGCTGGATCGCCGCAATCGTGTGCTGAATTCAATGCTGGAAGATGGCGTGATCACCGCGCAACAGGCGTCCGACGCGAAGGCAAGTCCGCTCGGTCTTCACATTGAACCTCCTCCGAATACTGCCGCCCCTTGGTTTGTGGAGGAAGTACGCCGCGAACTCGACCAGAGATTTGGCTCGGACATGGTACACCAGTCCGGCCTGCGCGTAGATACAACGCTGGATCTGCCACTGCAATTGACAGCCAACCAAGCTGTGCTGGATGGGCTGGCCGCATATGAACGCCGGCACGGCTGGCACGGCGGGCTACTAAATGTCATCGCAGCAAGCAATTCCGTCGACACATTCCATCATCCTGACTGGATCGCTAGTCCCGCACCGGGAAGCTACATCCACGGCGTTGTCACGGAGGTGCTGCCGTATGAAGTAACCGTCCGTATTGGAGAAAATCAAAGCGCAATCCTGGCGCCGGAGGACTGGGCCTGGACCAAAAATAAGCTCGCGTCAGATTTTTTGAAAGTTGGGGACATCGTCTACGTGAAAATCGCACCCGCAACAGCGGGTGATCTACTGCACGCCACGCTTGAACAGGACACAGGCGCCCAGGCTGCCCTGATGGCCATCGACAATACCAGCGGAGACGTGCTGGCCATGGTGGGCGGGCGCGACTTCAATCTTTCTCAATATGACCGCGCTACACAGGCCGAGAGGCAAACCGGCTCCTCTTTCAAGGCGTATGTGTACACCGCCGCCATGGAAGCAGGCGCGAAGGCAGACAGCACTATCGTCGACGGGCCGGTTACGTTTCATACAGCGTCCGGCCCGTACACCCCGCACGATTATGAAAAGCGCTATCTTGGCACCGTCACCCTACTGCGCGCCTTCGCTGAGTCGCTGAATATTCCTGCTCTGAAACTGGCGGATCGTGTCGGCATTCGCCGGGTGATCGACACGGCGCATCGCTTCGGTGTCACCACGGAAATCCCTGCCTTTCTGCCGATTGCACTGGGGGCAGCAGAAGTCAGCCTGGAGGAGCAAGTCGGAGCTTACAGCAGTTTTCCCAATGACGGCATACGCATGACACCGCATTTTATCCATAAAGTGACGACAGCCGAGGGAGAGGTGTTGTGGGACGATACACCCAATCTGCATGTGTCGACAGATGCGCGCACGGCGCGTGAGATGATGCCGCTGCTCGAAGCTGTCATCCACCAGGGTACGGGAACGGCAGCTAGCCAGCTCCATCATCCGCTGGGCGGAAAAACCGGCACCAGTAGCGACTTTACAGACGCCTGGTTTCTCGGCTTCTCTCCGTCCGTGACCTGCGGCGTATGGGTGGGATACGACAACCGGCAAAGCCTGGGGGACAAAGAGACTGGCGCCCGAGCTGCCCTGCCAATCTGGATTGATTTTATGCGTGCCGCCATTGCCGACCATCCGGACGAAGCATTCCCGGGAGAAGCATCTGCATTGCCGCCGGCTTCCACTGCGACCGTAAAACATCCATAATTTCGCGCTCTCAGGCCACGGCAGCTATCGTTCCAATGCTTGATGACTGATTCACTCTTGGCCTGAGAAGTGGCGCTGCGGACAAGAAGGCATCAGGAAAACATCTCCGCCAGTGACACTATTGCCCTTCATTTTTGCTCAAAATAACTTCCATTCAGGCCTGTGCAGGGACGCCGTTCCGTGAATCAAGCAATTGCATCCTACTCAGTAGCAGGTAAATTTTCACAGTATAGAGGTGCGCACCATGAGCGTGGAATCGATCGAAGAACTTTTTTTAGACGAGCTGAAGGATTTGTATTCGGCGGAAAAACAGATTACCAAGGCATTGCCGAAAATGGTCAAGGCCGCATCCGCATCTGATTTGCAAGACGCATTTTCCAGTCACCTGGAAGAAACCAAAGGCCACGTAGAGCGTCTTGAAAAGATTTTTGAGATGCTGGGAAAACACGGGGCCGGCAAGATATGCGAGGGCATGAAAGGTGTGCTGGAAGAGGGATCGGAAATCATTGGAGAGACTGAAAAAGGACCCGTGCGTGATGCGGGGCTTATTTCTGCCGCACAGCGCGTCGAACATTACGAGATGGCCGCTTATGGCACCGTGCGCAGCATGGCACAACTGATGGGCAAGCACGACATGGTCGAGCTGCTGGAAAAAACGCTTTCCGAGGAAAAGAGTGCGGACGAAAAACTGACCGGCATCTCCGAAACCGTAGATCGGCAGGCACAGCGGGCTGCATAGTTGGAAGTCTTAAAATGCGTCGTCTTGCCAGTTCCGAGACGACGCATTTTTGTGTCTGATTTTTATTCCGGCCGCGCTGTCGCCCTATAGAGCGCGAAATAATGCCGCGCACGGACAATGTCGTAACCAATCTGCTGTTTCAACGCATCCGGCGAGGGCCACGTCATCTCTGGGCGGATACGATCTAAGAATCGCAACCGGATAATGGTCTGCTCATCCAGGGCGAAGGGATGAAAGTTCAAAATGTGACTTTCAATAGCGAAGGAATTCCCTCCAAATGTTGGCCGATTGCCGATGTTGGTCACCGACTCAAACATCTCCCCATTCGCTTCCAGACAAGTAATGTAAACTCCGTGAGCGGGAACCAACTCGTCATACTCGGCCAGATTGATAGTCGGCACCGTGTAGCGCGATCCATACCCTCTGCCGGATGCGGGGTGCGACCAGATCTCAAAAGGCCGGCCTAAAAGCTGCCGTGCGACGCGCATGTTCCCTTGTGCAATGGCAGCTCGGACAGCGCTGCTCGAAACCTGTACGCCGCGCCACAGCGTGGGTCGGTGAACGCGTGCGACAAAACCCAGTTCCCTTCCCAGCAAGCTCAACTCATTGATGTCGGCGCTGGCATCGGCGCCAAAGCGAAAATTCTCTCCCTCCTGCACTTCCACGGCGCCAAGAGCATCGCATAGTATTGTGCGAACGAACTCCAGAGCGGTCAGACGGGAGAGTTCATGGGTGAACGGAAGGACGAGAACGGCATCGAGCCCAGTCTGCCGGAGCAGGGCCAGCTTTTGGTCAAGCTGAGTGATGAGCCGAAGTGGAATTTGTGGACGCAGAACGCGCGCGGGATGAGGATCGAAGGTAACGGCAACCGAATGTGCCCGTAACTTTTTTGCGCGCTCGATGACTTCTACAATGACTGACTTATGACCTCGATGCACGCCGTCGAAATTTCCGATGGTGACCACCGAAGGACCGTAGTGCGCGGGGATTTCCTCGACTGAACGGAAGACCTGCATAGCTATAGCTCAAACGGAATGCGCAGCCCGTCATAGGCCAGCCGGACGTTGGCGGGCAACTCATTTTCGGTTTCCACATGGCCCAGATCATGAGACATGTGGGTAAACCAGGCGTGGTGTGGACGGATCTTCTCAACGAATTTCAGGGAGGTCTCCAATGTGGAATGACTTGGATGCGGTGTGCGACGCAGAGCATCGAGAATTAGAACATCCAAATTCTCGAGCAACGCAAAACTGGATTCCGGGATATCGCTCATGTCCGTGAGGTAAGCCGCGTTGCCGAAGCGGAAACCAACCGTTGCCAGTGCGCCGTGGATCAGGGGCACAGAAATAAACTCGGCGCCAAACAGGCGGGTGCGCGCCTCCAGAGGAAACAGCGCGACGCGGGCTTTGTGAGGATATTTGCTGCTCTCTGAAAATGTGTATTCGAAAACCGTGCGGAGCACCTCCGCCGTGGCGGCGTCGGCGTACAACGGGACCTTTCCGGGGCCCTTGAAACTGAGCGGACGCAAGTCGTCCAAGCCTAGAATATGGTCCGCATGCGCATGTGTGTAGAGCACCGCATCGATGCGCTGAATGTGCTCGCGCAGCGCCTGTTGGCGAAAGTCTGGCCCGGAGTCGATGAGCACGCAGCGCTGGTTATTTTCTCCGGTAAACAGAACGGCAATGGACGGACGGGTGCGGGAATCGCGCGGATCGATAGAAGTACAAACAGCACAGTTGCATCCCAGCGTGGGAACGCCCATTGAAGTGCCGCTACCTAGGAAAACGATCTCTGCCTGCATGGGTGCCCGGTCGGCGCGCCGCAATTCCTATTTCTTCAGCGGTTGCGCCGGATTCGCCGCATTACGAGCGATGGCGTTCGTGATTTCAAGAAACATCATCCGCAGCTCGAACAAGGCGCTTTCGAGCAGACGCTGCTCATCCTGCGTAAGATTGCCTTTCGTCTTTTCAGCCAAGACCGCCAGCAGATCAATGGTCTGGCGCGCGCCCATGAGGTCAATGCGCGGCTTCTCGCCCGGCTGCGTGCCTGCACCTAGACCCATCATCGCGGTCATATACATGGATTGCACCAGATGTTCGAATCCTACCGGTCCGAGGCGGCTGGAGTCCGGGGCTTTGGCACGCAGCAACTCATCCAACTGCTTCGTAGTTTGCTGATAGGCCGCGTGGGACTCAGCCGTTTCCTGTGCAGTCGGGCCGGGAGGCATAGCGTCCTCCGCCATATCTCCCACAGGCGTCTGCAAGGAATCTGGCGTGTCCGCCGCTGATGGTGCGGCTTTCATTTGCGCGGCATCCCGGTGCTCCGCCTCCCTGCGGCTTGCTTCCAGTCTGCCCGCTTCCTGGTCTGCTGCGGCTTCGGGACGAATTTCGCCATCTGACGATATTTTGCGGCGGTCAATAAATGCAACTTGCGGTTCTTTCTCTGGCATATGAAAACCTGTTCCTTCTAGCAGTTTACTTTGGATACGACTGTAGCAACTTCAAAGCTGGACTGATGGAACTGCGAAGTCAAATGGCAACGCGCAGGGCTGAACAGCGTTTCCGTCCGCCGTCAGGGTTTGCTTTGTCTCCAGTGCTTCGCGGCGAATGTAGCCGAGAGCCAGGATCTGCTCCCCCGCAGACGATACATTTACACGGACGGCGCTGGTGATTTCACCGACCTGTTTGCCATCAGACATTATGGGCGTTCTGGGCTGCACTGGATTACCTTCGAACCGAAAGCCATTGAATGTACGATGCACATTGCCGCGCGAACGTATGCGCTCCACAATCTCCTGCCCCAGATAGCAGCCTTTGGTGAAGCTCAGGGCGCGCATCTGGTTGGTCTCCTGCGGCAGGTCATGATCGGTAATATCCACTCCATACGCCGGTGTTCCTTCCAGAATTCGCAACTGCTCGACAGCATTCACGCCGCAAGGCGTGGCACCCACATCCGTAAGAGCAGCCCATAATTCACCGACAGCATTCGATTCTATCCAGATTTCAAAACGAGGCACGCACGGACCAGGAGCAACACTGATCACAATTGCATGATTGTGCCA
>JADEYI010001066.1_pt1 | contig 24752 bp, 23 predicted proteins | sample 8542331 | NCBI WGS metagenome assembly JADEYI01 (sample SAMN16510988, study PRJNA670497) | mine drainage metagenome | isolation source: biofilm near Copperflume 1 | place: Germany: Marsberg coppermine Kilianstollen | collected 2018-02
GCGCTACGAGACCCTGGTGCCGAAGCTGCTGCTCACCCTTGCGATCTTCTTCCTGCTCACCGCGCTGGTGGTGCGCAGCATGACGCGCTCGCTGGAGCGGCTGTCGCGCGCGGCGCGCGCGCTGGGCGAAAACCCCGAGGGCCCGCCGCTCGATCCGAGCGGCCCGCGTGAGGTGGCGAGCGTGATCGACGCCTTCAATCGCATGCAGTCTCAGGTCCGCGGCTACGTGCTCGAGCGCGCCCGCATGCTCGGTGCCATCTCGCACGATCTGAAGACGCCGATCACGCGCATGCGCCTGCGCGCCGAGATGCTCCCGGACGGCGCGGTGAAGGACAAGTTCGTGCGCGACCTGGACGAGATGGAGGCGATGGTCGGCTCGACGCTGGAGTTCTTCAGGAGCCTGGGCAAGGAGCCGCAGCGCCAGCCGCTCGACGTGGCGGCGCTGATCGACAGCCTGTGCGAGGACTGGCGCGAGAGCGGACGCGAGACCAGCGTGAGCGGCGCGCCGCGCGGGCCCTACAACGCCCACCCGCAGGCGCTGCGCCGCTGCCTCAACAACCTGATCGAGAACGCGCTGCGCTACGGCGAAAGGGCGGACCTGACGATCAGCGACGACGCGCGCGCGCTGCGCATCGAGGTGCGCGACTGCGGCCCCGGCATCCCCGCGGACCAGCTCGAAACCGTGTTCGAGCCGTTCTTCCGCCTCGAGGGCTCGCGCAGCCGGGCCAGCGGCGGGGTGGGCCTCGGCCTGAGCATCGCGCGCAACATCGCGCGCTGGCACGGCGGCGAGGTCAGCCTGCGCAACGCCCCCGGCGGCGGCCTGATCGCCGAGATGACGCTGCCGCACGAGCCGGCGCCGGCGGCCTGATCAGCCGAACAGGTCGGCCGCCTCGCCGGCCGCCGCCAGCGAGCCCACGCGCACTCCGAGCAGGCGCAGCCTGCGCTCGAGCGGCGCGCGCCTGAGGCATTCGCCCGCGGCGCGCCGGATGGCGCGTGCGTCGTCGGTGTGCGACTCGAGCGTGCGGTCGCGGGTGAGGGTCTGGAAGTTGTCGTAGCGCAGCTTGATGCCGACGCTGCGGCCGCGGTAGCCCTTGCGCCGCAGGTCCTCGGCGAGCTTCTCGCACAGCCGGGTGAAGATCGCCGACAGCGCCTCGCGGTCGCGCCGCGGGTGCAGGTCGCGCTCGAAGGTCGTCTCGCGGCTGATCGACTTCGGCTCGCGCTCGGTGACCAGCGCCCGCTCGTCGCGTCCGTGCGCCGCGTCGTGCAGCCAGGCGCCGGTGCCGGCGCCGAAGCGCCGCATCAGCAGCGCGCGGTCCGCCGCGGCGAGCTCGCCGATGCTGCGAATGCCGAGCGCGGCGAGCTTCTCGCCCGCCTTCGGCCCGATGCCGTTGATCCTGTTCGCCGGCAGCGGCCAGATGCGCGGCGCGAGGTCGCCCTCCTCGATCATGGTCAGGCCGTCTGGCTTGTCGAGCTCGGAGGCGATCTTGGCCAGCAGCTTGTTCGGCGCCACGCCGATCGAGCACGAAAGCCCGGTCGCCTCGCGCACCGCGGCCTTGATCGAGCGCGCGGCCTCCCGCTCGTCGCCGCCGTGCGCGCTCAGCTCGATGAAGATCTCGTCGATGCCGCGGTCCTCGATCTGCGGCGCGATGCGCGCCACCGCCGCCTTGAACAGGCGCGAGACGCGGCGGTACTCGTCGAAGTCCGCCGGCAGCAGCACGGCCTGCGGGCACAGCGCGGCGGCGCGCGCGAGGCTCATGCCCGAGCGCAGGCCGAAGGCGCGCGCCTCGTAGGTGGCGGTGGTGATCACGCCGCGGCCCGAATAGTCGGCCAGGCGCGCGAGGCCCCGGCCGCCGCCGATCACCAGCGGCAGGCCGCGCAGCTCGGGGCGGCGCAGCAGCTCGACCGACGCGTAGTACGCGTCCATGTCGAGATGCGCGATGCGGCGCGCGGCGCTCATGCGGTCAGCCGCCGGTACAGCTCGGCCAGCTTGGTGGGCAAGCGGGCTACGTCGGCTACCACGGTGTAGTTCACCGCGCCGTACATGTGCGGCAGGTACCCGCTCGCCGCGCGGTCGATGGTGATGCAGAACGGATGAACGCCGGACCGCCTGGCCTCGATCAGCGCCTGGCGCGTGTCTTCGATGCCGTACTCGCCGCGATAGCCGTCGGAGAAGTCGTCCGGCTTGCCGTCCGACAGCGTCAGCAGCAGCCGCGTGCGCGCCGGCTGCCGGGCCAGGATGCCCGACAGGTGCCGGATCGCGGCCCCCATGCGCGTGTAGTCGAGCGCCTGGATACCCGCGATCCTTTCGCGCACCGCGAGGCCGTAGGGTTCGTCGAAGCGCTTGACGCGGTACACCTCGCAGCGCTTGCGCGTGAGCCCGGAGAAGCCGTAGATCGCGTAGCGGTCGCCCAGCGCCTCGAGCGCTTCGCACAGCAGCACCAGCGCGTGGCGCTCGCAGTCGTTGATCCAACCCTTGGTCGAGCCGGACATGTCGACCATGAACAGCGCCACCATGTCGCGCTCGCGCCGCGCGCGGCGCACGAACAGTCGTTCGCCGAGCTCGCCGCCGGCGGCGAGCTCGGCGCGGGCACGCACCAGCGCGTCGAGGTCCACGTCCTCGCCGAAGGGCTCGCCGCGCAGCCGCCTGTCCTCGCCGCGCAGGGCCTCGAACGTGCGCCTGAGCTGCCGGATCTGCGGCCGGAAGCGCTCGAGCGCGGCCTCGACGAACGCCGGATCGCCCGGCTGCACGTCGCGCTCGCGCAGCACGCACCAGTGCCTGCGGTAGTGCCCGCGGCGGTGGTCCCACTCGTCGTAGCGCAGCGCGCCGGCCTCCTCGCCGCCGTCGGCGCGGTCGGCCGCGGCGGCCGCCTCCCGCGCGTGCGCCGGATAGGGGCTCTCGCCGGCCGGCAGCAGGCAGTCCGCGGGCAGCTCGCCGAGGTCCTGCCGCAGCGATTGGACGAGGCGCTGCACGTCCTCCGGCGGCGCCGCAGCCCCGCTTGCAAGACTTTCGCCGTCCAGCGGCGGCAGTCCTTCGTCGCCGCGCTCGTCGCTCCAGTGCTGCAGCGCGGCACGCAGCGCCTGCTTGTCGCGCGCGACGCGTTCGTCGCGCACCGCGAGCGCGCGCGCCGGGTCGAGCGTGCCGAGGAACGGCCAGTCCGGCGCCCGGGCCGAAGCCGGCAGCCGGCGCAGCGCGGCCAGGCTGTCGGCCGCGCTCGCGCCCGGCGCGCGCAGCCGCTCGCGCGCGGGGCCGAACTCGGCGCCGAGCGCGGGCCGCGAAAGCGCCTCGAGATCGCGGTGAAGGCCCGGCAGTTCGTGTTCGAGGCGCGCCGCGAGCCGCAGCGCCTCGAGCAGGTTGAGCAGCTCAAGCTCGCGCGGCGTGCCCGAATAGTCCGCCAGCGCAAGAGCGAAGCTGCCGAAGCGCGTCTGCGCCCACAGCAGCGCCGCGCTCACCTTGTAGACGCGGAAATTCTCCGCGCGCGAGGCAAAGAGCGTTATCCGCTGCGGCAGGAAGAGCGTGGCGCTGTCGGTCCAGGCAGTCTCGGCCGGCGCGAGCTTCAGGCGCCGGCCGGCCAGGCCGGCGACGAAGGTCTCGAGCACCCCGGCGACTTCGGCGAAGCTCACTCCCCAGGCGCCCTCGCGCGCGCGCTCGACGAAGGCCGCGAGGTCCTTCAGCTCGGCGCTCGCGCGGTACAGGCCCTCGCGGTCGTACACATCCATCGCCGCCAGCAGCCAGCGCTCGGCGCCGGCGTAGCCCAGCTCGCCGACCGCGCGCGCGGCGAGCCCGGCGAACTGGTAGGCGAGCTCGGGGCTGGACTTGGCGGCCACCCCGGCCCAGCGCAGGACGAAGTCCTGCAGCGGGCGCGCCTGTTCGGCGAGCCCGCGCGCGAGGCCCGCCGCGGTGCGGCGCGACGACAGCACCGCGCCGACCAGCTCGTCGAGCCGCCGCTCGAGCTCGGCCGCGCCGAGCGGCGGCTCAGCGGAGCCGACAGGCGACTCAAAATACCGAGCTGACGAGCTCATTGAGCGCGGCGAGCATCTCGCGCTCGTCGCTGAGCGCGAGCGCGACCGCCCCCTCGCAGGCCGTGCGCGGCGCCACGCCCTGCGCGATCAGCTTGCCCGCGTGCACCAGCAGGCGGGTCGAGGCGCCTTCGTCGAGCCCGTTGCCCTTGAGGTTGCGCGTCATGTGCGCGAGCTTCACCAGCGCCTGCGCGGTGGCGGCGTCGACCCCGCTCTCGCGCGCGACGATCGCCGCCTCGACCTCGGCCGCGGGGTAATCGAAATCGATCGCCACGAAGCGCTGGCGGGTCGACTGCTTGAGCTCCTTCAGCACGCTCTGGTAGCCGGGATTGTAGGAAATGGCGAGCATGAACTCGGGCGGCGCATGCAGCACCTCGCCCCGCTTTTCGAGGAACAGCGCGCGCCGGTCGTCGGCCAGCGGGTGGATCACCACCGTGGTGTCCTTGCGCGCCTCGACGATCTCGTCCAGGTACAGGATCGCCCCGAGGCGCACCGCGCGCGTCATCGGGCCGTCGACCCATACGGTCTCGCCCGCGGTCACCAGGTAGCGCCCGGCGAGGTCGGCGGCGGTCAGGTCGTCATGGCAGGAGACGGTCACCAGCGACCGCCCAAGCCGCCACGCCATGAACTCGACGAAGCGCGTCTTGCCGCAGCCGGTGGGGCCCTTGAGCAGCACCGGCAGCCGGTTGCGCCACGCCGCCTCGAACAGCTCGACTTCGCCGTGCAGCGGGCGGTAGTACGGCTCGCGCTCGAGCCTGAAGTCCCCCTCTTGCGCCATCGACCGCCCAACGCCCGGAAAGAGTTTGATTCTAACGCCCGCGGCTCGGCTAGACTACGCGCACGACCTTCGCCACGAGGATCGCGCCATGGCCGACGAGCAACCGGAAAAGACTCCGCTGGAGAAGCTCAAGATCGTCGTCTCGCAGCTCAAGGAGATGGAGCACTACGCGCGCAGCAACATGGAAAAGCTGTCCGAGATCTGGCTGCTGCTGGAAGAGGACTTCAGGAAGCACAAGGCGCTTGCCGAGCGCGCGAACGACCTGCTCAAGGCCGAGGGCGCGCTGGAGGATTTGCTCAAGCTCGTGATTCAGGAATTCGACAAGCAATGCGCCGAGCTCGAGAAGAAGCCCTGAGCCGCGCGCAAAGCCCGGCGATGCACGATATTGCAGGCCCCTGTGTACGAACGGGCTGCGATACAATTCCGCGTCGCCAATAATAATAAGACATCCACAATAGTTTCATCCTGAGGAGGAATTCATCATGCACAAGCATCATCGCGTCCTGTTGGGCGTCGCAGCGGGCGCCATCATGGCGGCGCTGTCGTCCGGCGCCGCGGCGCAGCAGATCACGCTCAAGCTGCACCACTTCCTGGGCCCGAAGTCGCCGGCGCAGGTCAAGATGCTCGCGCCTTGGGCCGAGCGGGTCGAGAAGTCTTCCGGCGGCAAGGTCAAGATCGAGATCTATCCCTCGATGTCGCTCGGCGGCAAGCCGCCGCAGCTCATCAACCAGGTGCGCGACGGCGTGGTCGACATCGTGTGGACCGTGAACGGCTACACCGCCGGCCTGTTCCCGCGCACCGAAGTGTTCGAGCTGCCGTTCGTGCACACCAACAACCCGGCCGCGACCAACCTCGCGATGCACGCGATGTACAACAAATACCTGAAGCCGGAATACAAGGGCGTGCACGTGCTGTTCCTGCACGTGCACCAGGGCCAGGGCATCCAGATGGTCGACAAGCCGGTTCATTCGCCCGACGACCTGAAGGGCCTGAAGATGCGCATCCCGACCCGCACCGGGGCCTGGGTGATCGAGGCGCTCGGCGCCTCTCCGGTCGGCATGCCCGTACCCGACCTGCCGCAGGCGCTGTCCAAGAAAGTGGTCGACGGCGCGTTCATCCCCTGGGAGATCATTCCCGCCCTCAAGCTGCAGGAGCTGATCAAGTACTACGTCGAGGGCCCCGACATGACCCGCTTCGGCAACACCACCTTCCAGGTGTCGATGAACCAGGCGCGCTGGAACTCGCTGCCGTCCGACGTGAAGAAGGCGTTCACGGTGAACTCGGGCGCAGCCTGGGTGCGCGAGGTCGGCCAGATCTGGCAGGAGGACGACAAGGAAGGCATCGCAGTCGCCGAGAAGGCGGGCGACACGCACATCGTTCTGACTCCGGCCGAGCTCGAGGCGTTCAAGACCAGGCTCGAGCCCGTGGTCCAGCGCTGGGAAAACGAAGTGAAGTCCAAGGGCATCGACGGCGCGACGCTGGTCAAGGTCGCGCGCAAAGAGATCGCCAAGTACTCGAAGTAACCCGGTGGACGGTGACGCCGCGCACGCGGCGACGGAGCCCTCGGGCTTCGTCGCCCGCGTGATCGAAATCTGGGCGCTGCTGGGCGGGGTCGTCCTGCTCGGCATCGTCCTGATGACCGCCTGGAGCGCCACGCGCGGCTTCCTGTTCAACCGCCCGCTGCAGGGCGACTTCGAGATGACCGAGATGTGGGTCGCGGTGGCGGTGTTCATGTTCCTGCCCTACTGCCAGCTCACCGGCGCCAACGTCACCGCAGACATCTTCACCGCGCGTGCCAGCCCGCGCACCGTGGCGCTGCTTGAGCTGGTGTCGGCGCTGGTGGCGCTCGGATTCAGCGGGCTGCTGCTGTGGCGAATGTACTACGGCCTGCTCGACTACCGCGAGTACGTCGAGACCACCACCATCCTGCACGTACCGATCTGGTATGCCTACGTTCCGGCGCTCGTTTCGCTCGCGCTGCTGGCGCTCGCGTCGCTGATCTCGGTCAGGAACACGCTGCGCGCGTGGAAGCTCGCGCGCTAGAAGGAGAGATCGCTTGGATCACGGCCTGCTGCTAGGGCTGCTGGGGCTGATCGCCCTGGTGGGGCTGATCGCGATCCGGATCCCGATTGCGTATTCGATGATCGTGGTGGGCGCGGCCGGCATGATGGTCCTGGGCGATCCGCTGATCTTCCTCGCTCAGCTGAAGAACCTCGCCTACTCGCAGTTCTCGATCTACGACCTGTCGGTGCTGCCGATGTTCGTTCTGATGGGCAACATCTCGACCCGCGCCGGGCTGAGCCGCGACCTGTTCCGCGCCGCCAACGCCTGGCTCGGCTGGATGCGCGGCGGCGTCGCGATGGCCGCCATCGCCGCCTGCGCCGGCTTCGGCGCCGTGTGCGGCTCGTCGCTCGCCACCGCCTCGACCATGGGGCAGGTCGCGCTGCCCGAGCTGCGCCGCTATCGCTACAGCCCTACGCTCGCGACCGGGACGCTCGCCGCGGGCGGGGTGCTCGGCATTCTGATACCGCCCTCGGTCGTGCTGGTGGTGTACGCGATCGTGGTCGAGGCGAGCATCGTGCAGATGTTCATCGCCGCGTTCGTTCCAGGCGTGATCGCGGTGCTGTTCTTCCTGATGACCATCGCGATCTACGTGCGCGTCAAGCCCGACGCCGGCCCCCCAGGCGACCGCGTTTCGCGCAAGGAGTTCATCGAGGCGACGCTGCGCGTCGGCCCGGTGGTGGCGATCTTCGGCATGGTGATCGGCGGAATCTACTTCGGCCTGTTCAACCCGACGCCGGCAGCCGCGATCGGGGTGTTCCTGGTCGCGGCATTCGGAATCCTGCGCGGCTCGATACGCTGGCACGGGATGAAGGTGGCGCTGCTCGACACGGCCAAGACCACCGGCATGATCTACCTGATCCTGCTCGGGGCCCAGATCCTGAACATCTTCATGGCGCGCGGCGGCGTGCCCCAGGCGGCGGCCGACATGATGCTGCACTCCGGCCTGTCGCCGATCATGATCCTGATCGTGCTGCTGATCGCGCTGATCTTCCTCGGCTGCCTGATGGACAGCCTGTCGATGATCCTGCTCACGATCCCGTTCTTCTGGCCGGTGATCTCGGGGCTGGACTTCGGCATGAGCCAGGAGCACCTCAAGATCTGGTTCGGCATCCTGGCGCTGATCGTGGTCGAGCTCGGGCTGATCACGCCGCCGGTCGGGATGAACGTGTTCGTGATCAACGCCCTGGCGCGGGACGTGCCGATGAGCCAGACCTTCCGCGGCGTGATGCCGTTCTTCATCGCTGAGCTGTTCCGGGTGGCGCTGATCGTCGCCTTTCCCGCGCTGTCGCTCTGGCTGCCGAAGCTTATCGGCGGCGCTTGACCTTCGTCGCCTTGCGCGGGCGCGCCATGCCCGCCATGACCTTGAACACGTCGGTCTCGGTGATGATGCCGACCAGCTCCTTGTGCGCGTTCAGCACCGGCAGGCTGCCGATGTGCTTGAGCACCAGCTGGCGCGCGGCGCTACGCAGGCTGGCGCGGGGCGAAATGCAGGCCACCGGCGCGCGCATGATCTCCTCCACCGGGACCTCGGCCGGGCCGAAGTTGGCCGCCGCGAGCAGCAGGTCGCGCTCGGCGACGATCCCGACCACGCGGCCGCGGTCGACGACCGGAAGGTGATGCACCTTGTGGTGGCGCATCAGGTCGAACGCGGCGTGGAACTCGGTGTCGCGTCCGACGGCCGTCACCGGCTGGCTCATGTAGTCGCGGACCAGCACGCTAGCGGGCGGAGTGACCGGCCAGCTTGACTTCGACCTTCTCGCTCGCGTCGAGCGACGCGTAGTACTTGCGCAGCACCTCGAGCACTTCGGGGCGGCTGAACTCGGCCGGCACCTCGGCGCCCTCCGAGAGCCACTTGCGCAGCTTGGTGCCGGACACCAGCAGGCGGTCCGCGTCGCCGTGCGGGCAGGTGCGTGCCGAGGCCATGCCGCCGCACTTGTAGCACCAGAACGTCCAGTCGATCTTCAGCGCCTGGGTCTGCAGCGCGTCCTTCGGGATCCGGTCGAAGATATGGTGCGCGTCGAACGGGCCGTAGTAGCTGCCCACCCCCGCGTGGTCGCGCCCGACGATCTGGTGCGAGCAGCCGTAGTTCTGCCGGAACAGGGCGTGCAGCAGCGCCTCGCGCGGCCCCGCGTAGCGCATGTCGAGCGGGTAGCCTGCCTGCACCACCGTGTTCGGGTGGAAGTACTTTTCCACCAGCAAGGAGATCGCCTGCGTGCGCACGTCGGCCGGAATGTCGCCCGGCTTCAGCTTGCCCAGCAGCGAATGCACCAGCACGCCGTCGCAGACCTCGATCGCGACCTTGGCAAGGTACTCGTGCGAGCGGTGCATCGGGTTGCGCGTCTGGAAGGCCGCGACCTTGGACCAGCCCAGCCGCTCGAACTCGGCTCGCGTCTCGGCCGGCGTCATGAACAGCGCACCGTAATGCGCCTTGAAGCCACCGTCCGAGAGCAGCTTCACGGGACCGGCGAGATTGACCTCGGCCTGCTGCATCACCATCTTCACGCCGGGGTGCTCGGCGTCCGTCGTCGTGAACACCGACATGCATTCGTGCGCCTTGTCGATGCGGTACTTCTCGCTCACCCGCATCGTCGCCAGGAGCTCGGCCGAGTCCGGATCGACCAGGGCGATCTGCGCGCCCGTCTTGATCCCGTGCGCGAGCGCCTCGTCGACGGACAGCGTGATCGGGATCGGCCAGAACAGGCCGCTGGCCATGCGCATGCCGTCGCATACGCCCTCCCAGTCCGCGCGCGACATGAATCCGTCGAGCGGGGTGAAGCCGCCGATCCCGAGCATGATCAGGTCGCCTTTCTCGCGCGAGCTGACGCGCACCTGCGGCAGGGTCCTGGCGCGCGCACGCTCGGCCGCGAGCGCCTCGCCCGCGAGCATCAGCGGTTTGAGCGAACCCCCTCCGTGAGGCCCGACTAGGCCCGGCATGGCAGTATCCTTCGGTGTGGCTTGAGGCAATTCTCGGCAGCGTACCGCCCAGCGGCAAGCCCGATGTTTTGATTTTGCGATAAGCGCCCCTGATTCGGCGTTCCGCGCCCGGGACGCTTGCTACACTTTCCGCGCCACCTCACAGCGCTCCGCCTCATGACCAAGCAAGCCGCCATGCCCGCAGCGACGCCCAGCCACTGGCTGGTCTGCATCGCGAACCTGCCGATCGACGATCCGGCGGCCCGGATGAGGATACTTCGCACCCTGGAGTCGCTCGGCGCGGCGGTGATGCGCGAGGGCGCCTACCTGCTGCCCGACGGCGCCGAGAACCGCCAGGCGCTCGGCAGGCTGGCCGAGTACATCGGCCGCAACGGCAACGTCGCGCACATGCTTCACGTCAAGGCCGCCTCGCCGGCCCAGGACGGGGCCCTGCGCGGGCTGATCGACCGCTCGTCGCGCTACGACGAGCTGATCAAGGTCGTCGACGGCCTCAGGCTCGGCTACGGCGTCTCGGATCCCGGCGCAATCGCGCGCGTGCTGCACAAGCAGCGGCGCGAGTTCGAGACCATCGGCGCGCTCGACTTCTTTCCCGGCGAGGCGCGCCAGCGCGCGGCCAAGGCGCTGGACGACGCCGAAACGGCGGTGCGCCGGCTGTTGTTCCCGACCGACTCGCGTCCTGGCTTCGATCCGGACGAGCACTTCCTCGGCCGCACCTGGGCCACCCGCAAGCCGCTCTGGGCGGACCGGCTCGCCTGCGCCTGGCTGATCCGCCGCTTCATGGATCCCGAGGCGACGCTGCTGTGGCTGGACAAGTCGCAGCCGCTCCCGGCAGGGGCGATCGGCTTCGCATTCGAAGGCGCTCGCTTCGCCAACAGCGGGTCGCGCGTCACGTTCGAGGAGATGCTGGTGCGGCTCGATCTCGCGGACGATCCCGCATTGCCGAAGATCGGCACCCTGGTGCACTACCTCGAGGTTCGCGGCGCACCGGCGCCCGAGGCGGCCGGCGTGCAGACGCTGCTGCAGGGCGCCATGCGCCGCGCCGAAAACGAGGACCAGCTTCTGCGCGAAAGCGAAAAGACGTTCGACCTGCTCTACGACGCGTACTGCGACCCGCCGCCGCGCTAGTTCCGCTTCGCCTCGCTCGCCTGCTGGCGCTGCCGCGAGCGCAGCTCGCGCAGCCGCGCGTCGACCGCGGAAAGCTGGTAGAAGTCGCCGTCGCCCGCGGACTGAGCGAGCTGCAGCTGCTCGATCGCCGCCGGCAGGCTGCCCTGCAGCACGTACACCTCGGCCTGCGCCTGGTGCTGCAGCAGCCGCTTGCCGAGCGCGGCGTAGGTCTTGGCCAGCAGCATGTGCAGGTGCTCGTCGCGGGGGAACTGGCGCAGCGGGCCGAACAGGGCGCCGAGCGCATCCTGGTTGCGGCCGGCGTCCTGCAGCGCCTCGACGTAGGCGTAGGTCAGCGGCCTGTTGTTGGGGTAGCGCGACAGCCCCGCGCGCAGGATCGCCAGCGCGCCCGCGCCGTCGCCCTGCGCCTGGCGCACGCGCGCGGCGAGCCCCTCGATCATCCAGCTCGCCACGTGCAGCCCGCGCAGCGTCGCCAGCTGCGCCGCGGCATCGGCACCGCGGCCGGCGCGCAGCAGCGCGACCACCAGGCCGTAGCGCGCCGCCGCCTCGCTCGCGTAGCGCCGGTCGCGCAGCGCGTCCTGGAAATAGGTCACCTGGTCGCCCGCTTCGCCCGTCTGGGCGCGCAGCTTGGCGCGCACCAGGCCGAACTCGATGCTGTCCGCGTGCTGGTGGTAAGGCACGTGCGCGGCGCGATTCTCGGCGTCGGCGATGCGCTCGGTGGTCACCGGGTGGTCGCGCAGATAGGTCGGAACGGTGCCGTCGTCGGCGAGCCGCGTGTAGCGCTGCATCTTCTGGAAGAATTCCGGCATCCCCTGCGGGTCGAACCCGGCCGCGACCAGGCGCTGGAAGCCGATGCGGTCGGCCTCCTGCTCGTAGCTGCGGGTGTACCTGATCTGCGCCTGCACGTTGCCCGCACCCGCCGCAGCCACGGCGCCCGCCGCGAGGTCCGGGCGCGAGTTGCCGAGCAGGATCGCGGCCACCATCGCCGCCATCGTCGGCAGCTGCATCTGCTGCTGCTGGCTGAGCAGGCGCGCGATGTGGCGCTGGGTGACGTGCGTGATCTCGTGCGCCAGCACCGAAGCGAGCTCGGACTCGTTGTCCGCGATATTGATCAGCCCGGTGTTCACGCCGACGAAGCCCCCGGGCAGCGCGAAGGCGTTGATCGCCGGGTCGCGCACGGCGAAGAACTCGAACTCCTGGTTCGCGCCGGGCAGCGCGTCGACCAGCTTGTCGCCCAGCGTGTCGAGGTAGTCGGTGATCTCCGGATCCTCGACGTAGTCGGGGTCGCGCCGGATGTCGCGCATGATGCTCTCGCCCAGGCGCCGCTCGGCCTGCGGCGACAGCGCGATATCCGCGGCCCCGCCCAGATCCGGCAGGTTCGGGGTCTGCGCGGGCGCGCGCAAGGGAACGGCGAGGGCGATCAAGGCCGCGAGCAGCAGCGGCGCGGAACGACGCATGCGATTATGATACCTGCTGCCGGGGCAAGTTCCCGCCGGGAGGCCGCTCTGAAACGAAAGCTGTCGCGCAAACTCAGCCACTTCGATGCGCAGGGGCGCGCGCACATGGTCGACGTCGGCGCCAAGGCGCGCACCCGCCGCGTCGCGGTCGCCTCCGGGCGCATCTCGATGCGCCCGGCGACCCTGCGAACGGTGCTCGAAGGCAGCGCGCGCAAGGGCGACGTCCTCGGGGTGGCGCGCGTGGCGGCGATCCAGGCCGCGAAGCGCACCTCGGAGCTCATTCCGCTTGCCCACCCGATCGCGCTGACGCGGGTGGCGGTCGAGTTCGAGCCGGACGCGGCGCGCTCGTCAATCGCGCTCAATGCGACGGTCGAGTGCCGCGGCCAGACCGGGGTCGAGATGGAAGCGCTCACCGCGGTCGCGGCGGGACTGTTGACGATCTACGACATGCTCAAGGCGGTCGATCGCGGCATGAGCATGCACGACATGCGCCTGGAGGAAAAGCGCGGCGGCAAGTCAGGCACCTTCCGCCGCAAGTGAACGGCGTAGCGCACGTTGTAGCGGAATAAGTAATTTTGATGGATTACTATTGTCGAGCATCGCGTCGTAAGTTAAGGTCATTTGACCGTCATTGATTCGATCCCGGGCGCCAGATCCGGGCGATATTCCGCAAGGAGGAGCGAATGGACGAAAGACGTAGAGTAGTGCTGCGCGGCGCCGGCGCCACCGGCGCACTGGCCGCGGCGCTGGCGGCGGGGCTGCTCAAGCCGGAGCGGGTGCTGGCCGCGACCTGGGACGAGAACGCGTTCAGGAAGAAGGACGTGGCCGACGCGCTCAAGATCATCGGCGCCGACGACGCCGTGGCGAGCAAGGAAGTGGTCCTCGACGTGCCCGAGATCGCCGAGAACGGCGCCGTGGTGCCGGTGGAGATCACCAGCCACGTGCCGGGCACGACATCGATCGCGGTGGTGATCGACAAGAACCCGTTCCCGCTCACCAGCAGGTTCGATTTCATGGAGGGCGCGCTGCCCTACGTGAAGCTGAACGTGAAGATGGGGCAATCCTCCAACATCCGCGTCATCGCGGAAGCGGGCGGCAAGCACTACGTCGCCATGCGGGAGGTCAAGGTCACGATCGGCGGCTGCGGCGGCTGATACAGAGGAGGAAAACATGCCAGGTCCAATGAAGATCCGCGCCACGCTCAAGGGCAGCTACACCGACATCCGGGTTCTGATGAGCCATCCGATGGAAACCGGACTGCGCAAGGCGCAAGGCAAGCTGGTGCCGGCGCATTTCATCGAGAACATCACCGTCAAGGTCAACGGCAAGACGGTCGTCAAGGCGCAAACCAGTCAGGCGATCTCGCGCAATCCGGTGTTCGCGTTCCGCGTCAAGGGCGGCAACAAGGGCGACATGGTCGAGATCGGCTGGGTCGACAACAAGGGCGAAAGCAACAAGACCGAAGCGGCAGTCGCCTGATCACGAGAGGAGGGGGAAACATGCTCGCACTTCGCACGAGTGCCGTGCTAGCCGCGGCCGCGCTCGCCATTGCGGCAGCGCCTGTCCACGCGCAGGACGAAAAGAAGGAGATCGAGAAGTACCAGAAGATGCTCGCAGAAGGCAGCCCGGTCGAGCTGTTCGAGCTCGAGGGCGCCGACCTATGGAAGAAGAAACAGGGGCCCAAGAACGAATCCCTGGAGAAATGCGACCTCGGCATGGGTCCGGGCGTGCTCAAGGGCGCCTACGCGCACCTGCCGCGCTACTTCGCGGACACCGGCCGCGTCATGGACCTCGAGTCGCGCCTGGTCCATTGCATGGTGACGCTGCAGGGACGCGACTACAAGGAGGCCACCAAGCGCGTGTTCGGCAACGCCGACAAGCCCTCCGAGCTGGAGTACCTCGCGGCCTACGTGGTCGGCAAGTCGCGCGGCGTCAAGATCGCGGTCAGCACCCGCAATCCGAAGGCGAAGGCCGCGTACGAGCTCGGCCGGCAGCTGTTCCACTACCGCGCCGGGCCGTGGGACTTTTCCTGCGCCTCGTGCCACGGGGTCGCGGGCAAGCGGATCCGGATGCAGTCCCTGCCGCTGCTGGACAAGCCCTCGGGCGCGCGCCGCACCTACGCCACCTGGCCGGCCTACCGGGTCTCAAACAGCCAGATGAAGACCTTCCAGTGGCGGCTGAACGACTGCTATCGCCAGATGCGCTTCCCCGAGCCTACCTTCGGCTCGGACGCGACCGTGGCCCTGACCATGTTTCTGGCGGTGACCGCCAACGGGGAGCCGTACGACGGCCCCGGCACCAAGCGCTGAGGAGGAAGACATGAAAAGCAAGAGCGTTCACCTTTTGCTCGGCGGCCTGGCGGCGGCGCTGCTCGCCGCCCAGCTCGCCTACGCCGACCCGACGCTGCTGGAGGTGCGGGCGGTGATGCACCGGGACTTCCATGCCAGGGGTCAGGCGGTGATGAGCCGCGTCGACCAGGACGATGTGCAGTATCTGTGCACCATCACGCGCGACAAGCCGCCCGCGCATCGCGTCAAGGAGATGGAAGCCGCCCAGCTCGCAATGATCCGCTACCCGGCGGACGGCAACTACATCGGCGACTGGAAGCGCGGCGCCAAGATCGCCTCCAGCGGCAAGGGCATGACCTGGAAGGAAAAGCCTGGCCAGAACCGGGGCGGCGGCTGCTACAACTGCCATCAGCTCTCACCCAAGCAGGAGTCTTACGGCACCATCGGGCCGAGCCTTAAGCACTACGCCAAGGTGCGTCCCGGGATCGAGGGCCAGAAGTACGTCTACGGCAAGATCTACGATTCGAAAGCCTTCAACCTGTGCACTCAGATGCCGCGCTTCGGCACTTCGCACTCGCTGACCGAGCAGGACATCAAGGACGTGACGGCTTACCTGCTCGACCCGGCCTCGCCGGTGAACCAGTAGCCGCGGGCGGTATCGAAGCAAGAGGGGCTTGGTCTAGGGTCTAGGCCAAGCCCCGTTTTTTTGTGAGTCGCTAAGCCATGCAAAGACGCGAATTCCTGCGCCTGCTCGCGCTGGCCGCCGCCGCGGGCGCAAGCCTGCGCCCTGGCGCGAGCGCGGCCGAGGCCGCGAACGAGCTCTATGAGCTGCCGGCCTTCGGCAACGTTTCGCTGCTGCACCTCACCGACACGCACGCGCAGCTGCTGCCGACCTACTTCCGCGAGCCGAGCTTCAATATCGGGGTGGGCGCCGCCGCCGGCCAGCCGCCGCACCTGGTCGGGGAGGCGTTCCTGAAGCATTTCGGAATCGCGCGCGGCGGCCGGCTGGCGCACGCCTTCACCTGCCTTGACTTCGAGGCCGCGGCGCGCCGCTACGGCAAGCTGGGCGGCTTCGCGCACATCGCCACCCTGATCAAGCGCCTGCGCGCCGCGCGGCCGCATTCGCTGCTGCTCGACGGCGGCGACAGCTGGCAGGGCTCGGCGACCTCGCTCTGGACCCAGGGCGCCGACATGATCGGCGCGCAGAAGCTGCTCGGCGTCGAGCTGATGACCGCGCACTGGGAGTTCACCTACGGCATGGCACGCATGAAGCAGGCGGTCGACAAGGAGCTCGCGCCGATCGAGTTCATCGCGCACAACGTCAAGACGGTGGACTTCGAGGACCCCGTGTTCAAGCCGTATTCGCTGCGCAGCCTGAACGGCGTGCCGCTGGCGATCATCGGCCAGGCCTTCCCCTACACGCCGATCGCGAATCCGCGCTACATGATGGACCAGTGGAGCTTCGGCATCCAGGAAAGGCACCTGCAGAAGATGATCGACGAAGTGCGCGCCAAGGGCGCCAGGGTGGTAGTGCTGCTGTCGCACAACGGCATGGACGTCGATCTCAAGCTCGCCACGCGCGTGCGCGGCATCGACATCATTCTGGGCGGCCATACGCACGACGGCGTGCCAGGCGCTACCGTGGTGAGCAATCCCGGCGGCAGGACGCTGGTCACCAACGCCGGCTCCAACGGCAAGTTCGTCGCGGTCATGGACCTCGAGGTCAAGGGCGGCGCGATCGCGGACTACCGCTACCGGCTGCTGCCGGTGTTCGCCAACCTGCTGCCGGCCGACGCCGCGATGGCGGCCTACATCGAGTCGGTGCGCGCGCCGTATCGGGCCAAGCTGGAGGAGAAGCTCGCCCTCACCGAGGGCCTGCTCTACCGCCGCGGCAATTTCAACGGCAGCTTCGACCAGCTGATCCTCGACGCGTCCATGGCGGTCAAGGGCGCCGAGCTCGCCTTCTCGCCCGGCTTTCGCTGGGGCACCTCGCTGCTGCCCGGCGATGCGATCACCTTCGAGCACGTCATGGACCAGACCGCGATCACCTACCCCTACAGTACCCTTACCGAGATGACCGGCAAGCAGATCAAGTCGGTCCTCGAGGACATCTGCGACAACCTGTTCAACCCGGATCCCTACCTTCAGCAGGGCGGCGACATGGTGCGCGTGGGCGGCATGACCTACGCCTGCGTCCCGCACGCGACCATTGGCTCGCGCATCACCGACATGCGACTCGCGGGCAAGCCGATCGAAGCCGGCAGGAAATACAAGGTCGCCGGCTGGGCCCCGGTGGCGCAAGGCGCGAGCGGCGAGCCGATCTGGGAGGTCGTGTCGCGCTACCTGCGCGAGCGCAGGACCATCCCGCCGCTCAAGCTGAACCTGCCGCGCCTGATCGGCGTCGACGGAAACGGGGGCATCGCTGTATAAGGAGGGCTAGTGAGCCTCCTGCCATGATCCCCCGTACCCGCCCCGGCCGCATCGTCGGCATCGTCGTCGTGCTCGCCGTTGCCGCGGCGGGCTACGCCTGGTACCAGGCGCGCCAGGGCGATGGCGCGCCGCGCTACCGCACCGCGCGGGTAGAGCGCGGGCCGCTGCAGGCGGTGGTGGTGGCGAGCGGCACGCTGAATGCCGTCTCGACCGTGCAGGTCGGGTCCCGGATTTCCGGCCAGGTGACGGAGATCTACGCCGACTTCAACACGCCGGTGAAGACAGGCGCGGTGCTCGCACGCATCGACCCCTCCGGCTATGAGCTGCGCCGGAACCAGGCGCGCGCCGATCTCGATGCCGCCAACAGCGCGGTCGCGCTCGCCCGCTCTCAGCTCGAGGCGCAGCGGACCGAGGCGGGACGCAGCAAGAGCAGACTGCTCGCGGCGCAAATCAGGGTCAGCAAGGCCCGCGTCGCAAGCGCGCTTGCCGCAGTCGAGCAGCGCCAGGCCCTGCTGCAGCAGGCGCAGGCGGATCTCGAGCGCACGACCATCCGGGCGCCGGTCGACGGCACCGTCATCCTGCGCAACGTGGACGCGGGACAGACCGTCGCCGCGGGTGCGCAAGCCCCGGCGCTGTTCGTCATCGCGCAGGACCTGCACGACATGCAGGTCGAGGCAGCCGTCGACCAGACCGACATCGGCCGGCTCAAAATCGGCCAGCACGCAAGCTTCACGGTCGACGCGTTTCCCCGCCGCAGCTTCACTGGCGAAATCAGGCAAATCCGGAAGTCACCGCGCAATGTGCGAAGCAGCGTCAGGTATACGGTGCTGATTGCGGCGGCAAACCCCGATCTCGCGCTGCTGCCGGGGATGACGGCCGATGCGCGCATTGTGGTCGATCAGCGCGAAGACGCGCTCAAGGTGCCCGATGCCGCGTTGCGCTTCCACCCTCCCGGCGCGACGGCGGGAAGCCGTGTCTGGATCCTGGCGCACGGCGAGCTGCAGCCGGTCGACCTGCGTCTGGGACTGAGCAACGGCACGAGCACCGAGGTGCTCGGCGGCGCACTCAAGGAGGGCGACGAAGTGGTCGTCGGCCTGGTCGGCGCCCTGCGCCATGAGTAGATCCGAATCCTGGCTCAGGGCGGGCACCGTGGCAGCGGCGATAGCCCTCATCGCCCTACTGACCTTCGTCCCGCCGGGAACGAACGATCTCTGGCTGCATGCGGCGATCGGCCACATCATCTGGACGGACGGCGAGATTCCGCGCACCGCGCTCTTTCCGTTCACCGAGGCGAGCCAATTCCCCTTCCATGCGCACGAGTGGCTGTCGTCGCTCGCGTTCTACTTGCTCGATCACTGGCTGGGCCACCGCAATCTCATCTTCGTGAAGGGCCTGCTCGGTCTCGCCCTGTTCGGCCTCTGCTGGCGCATGTCCTTCCGTCTGAGCGGAAGCCTGTTTGCGTCACTCGTTGTGTCGCTCGCCGCCATGGCGACGGAGAACTTCCGCTACTATCTTCGACCGGAGCTGTTCGCGCTTTTTTTCACCGTCATCATCCTAGGCCTGCTGGTCGAATTCCGTGCTAGCGGCAGGTGGCGCTATCTGGCGGCCTGCGTGCCAGTAGCGCTCCTCTGGGCCAACATTCACGGCTCGTTTCCTGTCGCGCTGGTCCTTGCCGCCGCCTTCGCGGCGGGCGCCGCGACCGAAGCCTTCGCCTCGACGAAGAACAGTCGGCTCCAGGCGTCAGCCCATGCCGCCCGGCCGTATTTGATTTGCGCCGTTCTGTTGGCCCTCGTCATGCTGTTGAATCCGTACGGCGCGCAGTTGTTCCGGTTTGCCTGGGACCTTGAGAACGCGGCCTTTGTGCGCTCGTACATCTACGAGTGGACGCCGACTCTGCATGGCCTGTTCGTCGGCTCGCGGGGTTTCTGGGCATTCATGCTTTTCCTCGCCTTCTCGGCGGTGGTGCTTTACTTCGGCCGGAGAGAAGTTCCCGTCTCAGGCTGGCTGCTATTGCTCGCTTTCGGCTACCTTGCGTTGGGCACGTCGCGCCACATCGCGTTCTTCGCCGTTGTGTCCGTCTATCCTCTTTCCGCGGCGATTCGAGGGATCGCCTCGCGCCTGGAACCGCTGCGCGTCGTGCGCGGAGCAGTGCTCGCGCTTGTCGTGGCGTGCGTGGGCCTGGTCGTGCGCTACGGCAACCTGTACGGCGGCTTTCCGTATCATGTGATTTCGAACAATTTTTCGCTGCTGCTGGTCGAATACCTCGACCGCCCGCAGCTGCGCGGCAACGTACTGAATTCGTACGCGCTTGGCTCCGAGTTGATTTACCGCTACTACCCTCGCTTGCGCCCGGCAATAGATTCTCGGGTGGACGTCTACGGCGAGAAATACTTCCTCGAACTGCTGCGTCTGAACAGCGACGAGCGCGCGCTCAAGGCATTTATCGCCCGCTATCACGTCGACTACATTCTCCTGCTGCAGCGGGACTTCGACCAGGGGATCCGGCGCATGCCGCACCTCCGGGACGACGGCTGGCGCGTCATCTTCACAGACGGCAGCGTAGTCATGCTTGGGCGTCCGGGCTAGCTGTCACGGCTCAGTCGGGTAGAAGCACGGCGCTTCGAGTAGTATCAGGGCAATGATGGTCCGAGCAGCCGGCACGATGATCCGTGCCGTACATGTGCTACTCGTCGCGGCGATGTTGACCAGCCTACTCCTGCGCAGCGGCATCGATACCTACACTGCCGTCGCCGCCTAGACTGCGGCCTTGGCGTACGTGGCGATGGCCGCGGACCGTCTGCTGCTCGCCGCCGCGGGCGAGCGCGCGCGAGATCGAGGCGCTCTAGCGCTTGCCCGAAACGAATCGATTTCCCGCGGCCGTCGGGTTCGAACAATCACAGGGTTTGCGGTATTCTCGACGCTTTACCTGATCGGCCAATTGCGTGTCGACATCAAACGCGCCGACGCCCCTTCGTGTGGCGGCAGTCGGTCTGGGATGGGTAAGCCTGCACCGGCACCTGCCGGTCATGCGGCGCGACCGCGCGTTCGATGTCGTCGGGGTGATCGATCGCCGGCCTGATCACGCCGGCGCGGTCGCGCGGCGCCTGGGCCTGCGCCGTCAGCACGCGGGAAATCGGCTGGCGGACGTGCCGTGGCTCGACGAGGTCGAAGCCTTCGTCGTCGGGACGAGCCCCGGCTCGCACGCGGCATTGATCCGCGAAGCGCTCGCCCTCGGCCGGCACGTGCTGACCGAGAAGCCGTTCGTCATGGATCCCGCCGACGGTGAAGAGCTCGTGTCGCTCGCGCGCGAGAAGAAGCTCGTCCTGGCCATCGTTCACAACTTCCAGTTCGCGCGCTCGACGCGCCGGCTGATCGGGGACCTGCAGGCAGGGCGCTACGGGGCGCTGCGGTTCATCCACGCGCAGCAGCTGGGCAATCCCTTGCGCCGGCTTCCATCCTGGTACGATGAGCTTCCGCTCGGCCTGTTTTACGACGAGAGCCCACACATGTTCTACCTTCTGCGCGCGCTGGCGCCGGCGCCGCTGCGGTTCCTGCGCGCCGAAGTGCACCCGAGCACCACCGGCAAGCGCACGCCAGCATGGATCTCCGTGCATTACGCCGCCGGGAGCGCCTCCATCCCGGTCAAGCTCGACATGGCATTCGAAGCTCCGCTCAGTGAGTGGCACGTATCGGTCGCCGGCGAGCACCGGCTCGGCGACGTCGACGTCTTCCGCGATATCTATCTCGCGCTTCCGAACGACGGCCTGCACAGCACCTGGCCGGTCCTGAGAACCTCGATCTCCGCCACCCTGTCGCACTGGGCGCAGCACTTGCTCAGCGGCCCGCGCCATCTCGCCGGCGCGCTGCACTACGGCAACGAAGAAGTCTTCCGCCGCTTCGCGGCGGCGGTCAGAACCAGGACCCCGCCCGACGGAATCTCGGGCCAGGACGCGCTCGCGGTCCTGCGCATGCAGCACGAGGTCATCGATCGCGCCGAGCGACTCACCGGATGACGACGAGCCGCGCCCTCTTGCGCAGCCTGCTTAGCGAGAACCCGTTTCAGCCGGCGACCAGCTGGTGGCGCGCGATCGAGCTCTCCGTCGTCATTGATTACGGCCTGCCCGCGGGGGAAGGCATGGACCTCGGCTGCGGCGACGGCAAGCTGATGCGCATCCTGCGCGACTCGTGCGGGGCCTCGCCTTCCCTGGTCGGGGTGGATGTCGACCCGCTCGAGACGCGCGACGCACTCGAGAGCGGGGTCTACCGGCGCGTCCACACGACCCCGGGCGATCGCGTGCCCGAGGGCGACGGCAGCTTCGATTTCGTCTACTCGAATTCTGTCCTGGAGCACATCGACGACATCGAGCCGGTCGTCGCGGAGGTGTCGCGGGTGCTTCGACCCGGCGGAGCATTTCTCTTCACCGTTCCTGCCTCGGACTTCCACGCCTGTCTCGCGGGGCCGTTGCTACCCTGGAGCGATCGGAGGCGATATCTTGAGCGCATCGACCGGCGCTGCGCGCACCGCCGCTACTGGAGCGAAGAACAATGGCGCGAGTGCCTGGGGCGGCACGGCATCGATATTACCCGCGCGGTCGCCTATCTGACCGCCCCGGAGGTGCAGCGCTGGGAAACCCTGTCACGCTTCACCGCCGGGATCCTGTACGCCGTCGTCGGCGAACGCATGCAGCCGATCGAGATTCAGCGCGCGCTTCGATTGCGCAAACGCCGCCTGCGGTTGCCGGCTTGGTTAGCCGCTTCCCTGGGCGGCGCGATTTCCGCCTGCGTCGGCGTCGATCGTCAGCAGCGATTCGGCTGCCTGCTGGTCGATGCGCGCAAACGCGCGTGAAATTCTTCACCTACGCCGTGATGGGTGGAATTTGCGCGCTGCTCAACCTGCTCGTGCTCTGGAGCCTGACTTCGGTGCTCGGCGTGCACTACCTCGTATCGACCATGATCTCGTTCTTCACGCTCACGCCGCTGGGCTTCTGGCTGCAGAAGCTGGTGACCTTCCGCACGCCCCGCGCCGCGGCGCCGGTGGAATGGCCGCGCTACTTCGTCACGATGGGCTCGAGCTTCGCCGCGAACGTCGGGCTCATGTACGTGCTGGTATCGCTGCTCGGCCTGTGGTACCTGGCCGCGAGCGTCGTGGTCACGCTGGCTCTGCTCGCCACGAACTTTCTCGTCAATGACCATTGGAGCTTTGCGCTGCGGCGCTGATCGCATGCGCATCACTCTGGTCACGCACTACTTTCCTGCGCATCGCGGCGGGATAGAAATCGTGGCGGCCGAGCTCGCGCAGCGCCTCGCCGAGCGTCACGGCGCGGACATCTCCTGGTACGCGAGCGACTGCGACGCGCCACCCCGGCTTGCCGGGGTCGACTGCGTGCCGTCGCGGTCCTGGAACGCGATCGAGCGCCGCTTCGGCTTTCCCTATCCGCTGTGGTCGCCCGGGTCGTTGCGGCGCCTCAGCCGCGCGGCACGCGATTCGAACGCCGTTCACCTGCACGACTGCCTCTATCTCGCGAATCTGGTGGCATACGGCGCGGCGCGCCTTGCGGGCCGTCCGGTGCTCGTCACGCAACACGTCGGCATGATCCCGTACCGCAATCCGCTGCTGCGCGCGCTGCAGTTTCTCGCCTACCGTCTGCTTGGGCGCATCGTGCTTGGCGGCGCCACGCAGGTGGTGTTCGTGAGCGATTCGGTCCGGCGCTATTTCGACGGGTTCCTGTCCTTCAGGTCGCCGCCGGAGCTGGTTTTCAACGGAGTCGATACCGGCGTCTTCCGGCCGGTCGACGCCGCCGCACGGCAGGCGCTGCGGGCCGCGCTCGGTGTCGGGCAGGACGTTCCGCTGCTGCTCTTTGTCGGCCGTTTCGTGCAAAAGAAGGGCCTGCCCGTGCTGCAACGGCTGGCCCAGATGCTGCCCGATGCGCGCTGGCTGTTCGCGGGCTGGGGTCCTCTGGACCCCGCGCGTTGGGCGCTTCCAAACGTAAGCGTCGTGCGCGGGCGCACCAGCGCCCAGCTCGCGCCGCTCTACCAGGCTGCCGACCTGCTGGTCCTGCCGAGCCAGGGCGAGGGCTTCCCCCTGGTGGTGCAGGAAGCAATGGCCTGCGGCACGCCGGCGCTGGTCGACACCCAGACCGCGGCCGGTTGCCCCGGCGCCGCCGGCGTGCTGCCCAGCGAGGACGTCTCGGGCCCGGAGGCGATCGCGCGCTGGGCGGACCGCATCACGCAACTGACCTCGGCCGGAGGCGCCGCGCAGCGGCTTCGCGCTTCGGTCGCCGCCTATGCGGCGGCCAACTGGTCGTGGGAGCGCTGCGCCGGGCGCTACGCCGAGCTGCTCGCGCGGTGCGTCAAGGGATGATTTCCAGGCCGATTTCCCCGGCACGCTGGTCGAGCGACCCGTGCACGCGCGGGCTGCTCGCGATGTGCGTGCTGATCGGCGGACTGTCGATCATCTTCATCCTCGATCACACGGGCTACCCGTTCGCACCGGTGCGCTTCTGGATCGCGAAGTATTTTCTGCGCACCCAGGATCTGACCGGATCGGCGCTGCTCATCGCAATCGCGCTCGCGGCCTACTTCGCCCCGGCGCGAAGCGCGGCGCTCGGATTCGTGGACGCCGTCTCCCGCCATCCATGGCGCACCGCGGCCATCACTTTCGTCTTGCTTTGCCTCGGCACGCTCTACGTCGAGCACAATCATCCTCTTGCCCAGGACGAATACGCGGCGCTGTTCCAGAGTCGGGTTTTCGCCGCCGGACGGCTCACCGGGCAATTTCCGCCGGACCTGATCGGACACCTGATCGCGCCGGACTACGTAAACCGATTCCTGTACGCGTCGTTCTCGACCGGACAAGTCGCCTCCGCCTATTGGCCGGGGTTCGCGCTGCTGCTCGTGCCGTTCAGCCTGCTGCACGCGCCCTGGGCCTGCAATCCCCTGCTCGCCTCGCTCGCCCTGGTGCTCATGGGCCGCCTCGCAGTGCGCCTGAGCGGAGAGCCCCGCGCCGGCGGCTGGGCGATGCTGCTCGCAATCGCGTCGCCCGGGTTCACGGCCATGTCGATCAGCTATTTCTCGATGCCCGCGCACCTGCTCTTCAACCTGGCGTTCGCCTGGTTGCTGCTCGAAAGGACGAAACCGCGCCTGTTCGCGGCGGGTCTTGCGGGGTCCTTCGCGCTGATTCTCCACAATCCCCTGCCGCACGCGCTGTTCGCCCTGCCGTGGATCGTTTCGGTCGCGCGCGGTCCGCAGCGCTACCGCAACCTGTTCGTGCTCGGCGCCGGGTATCTGTCGTTCGCGCTCCCGCTCGGCCTCGGCTGGCCCCTGCTGCTGGGCGGCATCCAGGGCCACACCTCGTACGGACTGTTTGGCGCCGACGCCATCGACCCCGCGCACCGCGTCGCGGAATTCTTCTGGAATTGGCACATCCAGCTGAGAAGCGCCATCGACCTGCCGAGCCTCCACATTCTCGCCGAGCGCACGTCGGACCTGACGCGGCTGTGGAACTGGGCCACCCCGGGCCTGCCCCTGCTCGCCGCGACGGGCTGGTGGCTCGGACGGCGCGATACGCGGGTTCGGCTGCTCGGCCTTTCGATGCTCGTCACGCTGGCCGGGTACATGTTCGTCTGGTTTTCCCAAGGCAACGGATGGGGGGCGCGCTACCTG
>JADEYI010001067.1_pt1 | contig 24731 bp, 37 predicted proteins | sample 8542331 | NCBI WGS metagenome assembly JADEYI01 (sample SAMN16510988, study PRJNA670497) | mine drainage metagenome | isolation source: biofilm near Copperflume 1 | place: Germany: Marsberg coppermine Kilianstollen | collected 2018-02
GTGGAGGCGAGGGCGGGGGTGGCGAATGATGGTGGTGCTTCTTTTCATGGTGGTGATGCTTATGATGATGGTGGTGCTTCACATCCATCCACCATCCTGCAGGCCATGAATGATCCGACTTAACATGGCTTTCCTGGTGTTGATAGTGCAGGATCAATGAATTTTTGTTGTCTCCAAGGCACAACTCTGTCCGGCAATGTGTGTATGGGGAAAATGTTGAGAAGGGAAATGGCAGACAAGCGTGCCTTCATGGAGCCAGGGCCAGCCATCGGCAGCAAGGTAGCTGTCGAGGCTGGCGCTGTCAGAGCCTGCTGCCCCGGTGAGGACGCTCTTCACCACACTCATTGGCTTGCGCGATGCATGGAAAGACGTGTAGCAGAGGAAAGTCAGCAATAGCACCAAGGCTTTGTGCGTCTGCGCAAGGCAAATGAACAATCAATGAGGTGGAGGCTGCAAGCCGCTGAGTCAGCAGCAGAGCATGGAGACAATTCGGTGTTGTGCATGAGGAACCTGAGATGATGTGCTCATTAATATGATGTTGCGCAAGGGAGGGATGCAAGCGTGCATTGTGGCCAAGCAGAGTAAGCACGACTCACTCTGCGGCTGAGTGTTGGCAGGCATTGCAAGCCCAGGGGCCCTGTGTCGTCATCTTCGGAGTAGGCGTCCGGATCTATGGCATCGCATCCTGATATTGATCCACTCATTTCGCTGACAACGCTGTCACGAGCAACGCTGTCGTGTATTAAATGAGATCGTGGAGCCTGATTGGCCTGCATCGCCCCTTGCTGATCTGAAAACCCACAATTTTATGGGCGTTCTTTTCAGGCGGTCTATCAATGACCTTATGATAATCTAAAGTCTTTGTTTGGCTTCATTGCCTCATGGCAGTCGTCGAACTGGCTGCTGTCGCATCACAAGGTTGAACTTCATTGCTATGCAGCAGATTAATCTGGTAGCGACATCACGGCGATCGGATCATCTTCAGTGCATCCAGTCGATCGTGCAAAGGACAAGGCAACAAGACAAAGTTATGCGCGCCCCTCTTCCTCTTATGGATGTCTCGGACGTTTTGTCGACAGTGTGAGATTATCCAGACTCTCGACCTGTAATGCATGCAACCTGGGCTGGTACCCAGGCAATCCACCACCTCTTCCTGGAAGAGTCTTCCATTACTTTGGGTTTGTTTAATTGGAGCCAAATAGATATTCCTGTGGTTTACCTCCAATTGAGTGGCGCTGCTAGCAATCTGCGAGCTCTACCAGAAAAGTAGTAAAGCCAAAAGCCAAAATTTAAACCCATTGGCAATCTTTGTTCAACAAGTGCTTTTGTTCAGCGCACGTGCTGCTCGAACCTGCTTGAAGCTGCCAGCTTTTCAGTGAACACCGATTGTCCAGAAAAGTTGCTATGTCACAAGATTACATTTGTACAAGAATATCTGATGCGCCAGCTCTCATCTATGGTTCTTCCCAGGTGCACATGCACTCTGCAGTTTACTTCAGCTAAATTCTTCGGACAATTGGAGACAAGTGGAGGGGTTGGACAGGTGCATGGATCAGGAGGCCCCTTGTCGGACACACAAAAAATCATCCTAATATTGGTCTGCAAGACTACTGTTCTGGCAATCGCATCCCAAAATCAATGCCGCAGTGGCATCATTCAAGATGGCCTGGTCATGAATTGCCGCGATCACCTGCCCTCTCACAATCAAAGAAGTGTATAGCAAAAGATTTCCGTGGCCTCTCATCTGGGCTCAGACTAGATCTCACCCAACATCTGATCCTTTATAAAAGTCTTTACAGCCCAACCCAGATACTATCTCCGCCTCTGTAGGATGACTTCTGTTGGAGTTGCATCATCATCATCAGGGACCTCTGCAAAACAAGACAGTTACCGTCAGAACAGAGCTGTTGAATGTGATATTGGTGGATGCACTTTGCAACTTGCGACTTCATGCAAGCCATGTGTGTGATGGCCACTCTCAGGATAAAGAGCACACTCACAGAGCACAGTGCTTGGTCAATATTCTGTGGTACCGCTGATCTGTGGGCCTCATGAACAGGCATTTTCATTTCACAAAGCGGAACAAGGGACAGCAACAAACCTTTCCGCTTGACCCAGTGGGCAATGCTGGGCGCAACAGACATGCTGTCTACCGTCTTGTTGCAGCTGTTGACCTTGCTGCCGATGTAGCGCATCTTTGTGGGCGAGTCTATTTTGTGCAGAATGATCCAGGGATCATTTGAGCAGATCTGCTGCTCAATGTCATCCTGCAGCTGGAATCGCGTGACTATCCGCTGCCCCTCCTTCCTCACAGGCGCCTTGAAACAGCAGGGCACCGCATATGTGTACATCCTGCGCATGGCATGGGTAACAGACAGCATCAGGTTTTGGACAATTTCATTGGAGGCAAATCCAGTATTGTCACATGCCCCATACAAAGGGGGCAGAAAGGGTGCACGCACTGAGGATTAGCCAAAGGGCACAGGGCACCTTTTGAAGTTGAAGGTAGGCAGCATCACGATCTCTTTGCTAGGCAAATGAGAAGGTGACTCACTTTGGGTGGTCAACATGGCGGAGGTCCATGCTCATCAGCCAGAAGCCCAGCGTGGCATCCTCGATGGGCGTGAACTTGAGCCGCATCTTGCTGTTCATGTCCAGCAGCATCTTGGCCACGTCGCCGCTGAGAATGTAGCCCCCGCCCATCATATAGTTGGGGTACGTCTTCAGGCCGGTGTGGTTGTAGAACACTATGTTGTTCCACTTGTGCCCCGGCTGCAGCAGCACCTCGCTCTCCGTGCACATCCTCCCCATGTACAGCCGCTCATTCCTGCAGTCCGGGCTCATGCACAGCAGCCGCAGCTGGTGCACCAGCGCCTCCACGTGCACGTACGCGTCATCGTCCGTCTTCAGGATGAAGCGCACGTCGTAGTGCTTGATGGCGTACTCCAGCACGAAGAAGGTCTTCAGCAGGATCGACTTGTAATTTGTCTTCTCGCGCACGAGCACGATGTCCCCGTGCTGCTCCACCTCCTTGGACACTTGAGGTGTCACCTCGTCCTCCGACAGCATGAACCGGCACACCGACACCCCCGGCACCTGGCATTGATTGGCCCATGCCTCCCGCACGGCCAGTCGCCTGTGGCGGTAACCCCTCCCTGATAGAATCCCCACAAACAGCAAAGTGTCCTCCAACGTGTCCTCATTCACCTGAACAACATTGGTAAGGCCTGAGATCCTTCTCAAGTTGGTCCTTTTTGCACTGCTTGATCTGATCAGTGCCTGATGGCATTCCAATTTTAAAGCAGCACCTTTGGCTCATAGGGAAAACTAGGAATCCAATTACGTGAAATATTGCTCACCCTCACTGTCTGTCCCGCAGGATCCTTCGAGCTGGCAGCGTCCAAGATGTTGTCCACTGTTGTAGAGGTGACTTTGTTGGCGAGGCGGAGCACGCCATCTGAAGGAACTCCTTCATTGATATTGGGAGCTGCCGGTGGACAGTTGCAAGTGACGTTTGTGCCCGGGGTGGTGCAGTTCTTCACAGTCTGCTGCGCTGCTTCAACTGTTCGGTACACTATTGTAGGAGCGGCAGGCTTGCGTCGGCTTACTACGGCAATCAATGCAAGAAGAAGTACGATAGACACAGTGATCTTCCAAACAATGCCACCCCAGCCTCGTCCCTTGGCTACTGCTGTCCCTCTCCTCTTGTGTCCCGGATCACTATACATCGTGTAGGTAAATAGCAAACCTTGCCTTTCCTCATTTTCTCGCGTGCATGTCACCTCAAGGATTCAAGAGAACACGATGCCGCTATTGAAACTGAATTTCTGAGGATGAAGAATTGAGATAGGAATGCAATTTAGGCGACAGATGGCAGGAAGGTAGCTGCTGCCCAAGCGGCAGGAACGCCTCGAACAGGCAATTCGAGACCTGTCGGAGGCGAAAGCCGCTTTGAGATGGTTCCTAGTTCCCATCATCCTGATTGAGAAAATCAGACATTTGAAATATAGAATCGTTGATCGGTCAATTCCTCTTGGAGTATATTAAATTTGAAACAGACAGGCCTCTCAAAACTTGATCTGTGTGATCTCAATAGCTTGTTTATGCTCAAAATTTGCATGTGATATATTGAAACTAAAGTTCCTTGATACATTCAAGGCCTGGAATTCCATAGCTGTCATTTGTTCACCTTATCCACGACATGGGCAAGAAGACAGTGAAGCCCAAGCAACCCGGTAGAAAGCAGGAGGAGAAGCCAAACCTCTTCGAGCACATTCACAACAGGAAAAAGTTCAACGTGCTCGGGAAGAAGCAGAAAGGCGAACGAAAACATGGGAAAAGTCGTTCTGATGCAGTCGACAAGGTATGTATATCATGTTTTGACCGTCCAGCAGCCTGTCTTATTGCTTTAGCACAACGTACTATCCATTAACGATCAAATCACGTATTGACGCATTATGTGTCGATTTGCAGAGGAACAAGACCCTGCTTGTTGAGTACAAGGAGCTTCGGAAGTCCAATGCATTTGTGGACAGGCGCTTTGGAGGTGAGGCTCTGAAGGCTTCTTTGTCGGCTTGTGCATTTCTCTCAGTGCAAGTCCAAGTCTTCTGCAGACTTGCTGTCCTGGATGATCTGTCTGCACTGGCTCATTTGGATTGGCTTGCCTTGCAGAGGATGACAGCACCCTCACAGAGGAAGAGAAGGCTCTCGCCCGTTTCCAAAAGCAACGCATGAAAGAGCTCTCAGGTAATTGCTGCTCAAGCAGAGCCCATGCCACGGGGTCAATGGTCCACAGGAATTGGGGAGAGTCAAGCTGAATATCTGCCCGTCATAAGGCATGTTGACGTGCATTGCAGGCGACAAATTTTCCCTGCCAGACCATGATGAGGAAGATGAGCTCACGCACATGGGGCGGGCACTCGCTGATGAAGATCTCAAGGTACGTCGCAAGCTAGGCTGCCCTTGCCAATGCTACCTCTGTGAGCCTTTCCAGCATGGTCATTGCGATTGTGCTTGGTGACCTCAAAGAATCCCAATGCTCGAACAGGTATGGGCGCTACGCGATGATTATGAGGAAGAAGATGGGGAAGGGAACTTGGACGACGCAGTGGTGCGCGACTTCCATTTCGGAGGTGGCTTTGTGCCAAAGCAGCAGTCACGGGAGACCACAGGGGCTGAGGCAGGGGATGAAGAGGCGCCAGAGCGACGCAGAACCAAGAGGGAGGTGAGCACATCTGCAGAAACGCCACTATTCAGTATCAGTGAATACATCAACTTCATGCGGTTCCAGGGTCCTTTGGCGGCAGCCAAGAGATCCCACATACCATGTTCAATATGTCTTTATGCTTTTCCTCATGCAATGCTTTGGCGATGCAATTCTGATAACGCTGGAGTGTGATTATACTTTGGTGCAGTGCAAAAATGCAAAGGATGTTATGGGCAGGTCATGGAGGAGGTCATGGCAAAGAGCAAGGCGTTCAAGGCAGCCAAGTCCCAGCAGAGGGACGAGGATCTGGAAGCGACTGAGGCTCTGGACACCAATTTTACCGGCCTGCTGGACGCTGGGGGCCTGGCCGGGCTGGTGAAGCCCAAGGGGGCGCGCCATATGAAGAAGGTAGCCGACAAAAACGTTGCGCCACCGGAGGGCGACGACGCTGAGTTCGACCGCTTCCGCCGCGAACTCATCTTCGAAGCCAAGGGCCAGGTTCGCCTTACACCTTTTAATATTGCATGGGGTGTGGACACAAGATTCTGGATCTGCATCCTGCTCTTGAGTGTCACATCTCTGTTGCAACACCAACCAGACTGCAGCTGTGGTGTCAGACAACATTCCCCCAGTTGCTGCAGAGATGCTGCTGCTTGACATCTGCCCACAGTTGAAGAAATTTTCTGCTCGTTAGCTCTAGCAAGGCAACAGGTGCGGTGAATGGACGCTGAAAGAGCGCTGCACAGAAGATGTCAAGATACCTGATCGCTGAGATGATGCGTTGACGGCTGGCAGGTGAGCGAGCGCACAAAGACAGCAGAGGAGCTGGCGGAGCTGGAGCGGCAGCGGCTGGAGGCGCTGGAGACGCGGCGGCTGAAGCGCATGCGCGCGGGTGCTGACGAAACCGGCGATGCTCTGGACGATGACGGCGGCGACGTGGTCCCGGCCGGCGGCTACAAGGCCCGGCGGCAAAAGCGCCAGAAGGGGCTGCAGCGGGAGCAGCACGGCCCGTCAGGTGGGCGGCAGATTCTCAGCGCTGCTGAATTTAACCCCAAATATAACTCATGGGCTACTTGGTGTGTGGCGGTTGCAGCTTCATTTGGGCAGTCAGGGGTGCTGAGGCTGCTTGCTTGTCCTTGTTATCCAGCCTGAGGGATTACACTGACATACTATAATTGCTGTTTTCTATGGTTGCAGGCGATGCGCTGGACGATGAATTTGAGTTCAGTGAAGAGGATGAGGGATCAGAGGAGGAAGAAGAAGGAGAGGAGGAAGAGCTGTCCAGGCTGGATGCCAGGAGGAAGCAGCGGGCAAGTGGCGGCGACGAGCTGCAGCAACGCTTTAAGGCAGAGTCCGCTGCCCTGTTGGAGAAATATGGCATCGAGGCTTCCGAAGCAGGTGATCCCTCTGCCAAGATACAGAATCACATTTTGGTGCCTTCCATTCCAAATGGACCTTACAACACCTAATCACCCCAATACGACTTCATCGTTTGTACTCTTGTGTGCCATCAGCCTGGAGGACCCGAGCACTGCCCATCCCTGATGCTCTGCAGCATGTGTGCATGAGCAACATCGAGACATTAAATGGCGCTTCCATTGCATCGCAGAAGAAGAGAGTGAGGAAGAAGATGAGGAGGATTCAGGCTCAGAGGATGCTGGGACTGGCGAGGAGAGTGAATTGGAGCAAGATGGAGAAGCTGATGTCGCCGCTTCTGAAGAAGCCAGCGATGAGGATGAGTCAGAGGAGGAGTCAGAAGAGGAGGCAGAGGGAGATGAATCAGACGGCGAGGGGCAGGAGGACGATGGAGTCCCTGCTGCGGGAGCTTTGGAGCAGGGCAGAGGTGAAGTGAAGGAGGCCGGCGGCCGCGTAGCATCTGGGCTGACGGCGAGCACATCAAGGGGGCCAGCTGCCGGGGAGCTGCCTTTCACGCTGGAGGCGCCAAGCAGCTACGAGGAGTTTGCGGCGCTGGTGGGTGGCCGTCCGGCAGACGAGCTGGGCCTGGCCGTCCAGCGCATCCGCGTCTGCAGTGCCGTCGCTCTCGCGTCCGGCAACAGGAAGAAGCTGCAGGTGACTTCCCATGCATCCTGCTCTTCCAGCAATTGCCACTGAGTGTTTACTTTTATGATGGCTCCCCACCATCTCGCCTTGCTGGTGTCTCAGCTGGCAGTTTGCCTGGGTCTTGTAGAGTCATGTCAGGCAGGTGTCACTCCACTGGTACCTAAATTAGCAGGATCCTTAGCTGGCAGGACCCGTTGGATCCCAATCAACAGTCTGTTATGCTGCGCCAGGTGTTCTATGGGATCCTGGTGCAGCACTTTGCCATGCTGGCGGGCGCAGTGCCGCTGCCCATGGCCCACCTGGACGTGCTGACTGTGCACCTGCTGGAGCTCACCTCCGACGTCCCCTTCTATGCTGCTACTGTCGCGCGTGCTCGCCTTGCGCGACTGCAGCAGCGCCTTGCTGCGGCCCTGACCAACCCGGTGAGCACAATCTCCTGCTGATTGGCCCTTTCTGGGAGGAGAGAGGTGTGTGATGCGGCAAGGCTTATAATATTTCAGGGTCATTCGCAGTGGTCACACTTGTGGAGTCCGCATGGCTTTGCTATGGCATATTGCAGATGTAAGGCCCTTCACGTGCCCGCCACACATTGCCACAGGATTGGCTTGATGAGTTGAGCATGTGAGGTCAGCAGCAGCACGGTGCTCATGCAGTTTTATGCTGAATCATTTCTACATTTGAACTTGAATTACAAGTGATGTGATGGCAGGCCACCTTTGTTGAGGGCGGGAGTGCGTGGCCGGGCGCCCGTTCGCTGCTGCTGCTGAAGCTGTGGGCGACGCTGTTCCCAGTCAGCGACAGGCGCCACCCGGTGGCCACGCCCGCAGCCCTGCTGGTGTCCGCGCACCTCGCCCTCTGCCCGCTCTCACGAGCCTCGGAAATTCCTCAAGGTCAGCTGGCCTCCCTCCTCCCTGTGCAACCATGGGAGCATCTCTCGTTCCCTGGCTCCTCATGCTTTGTGCCTTCACCCGCACTAGTCTTGTGGGGCACCACAACGCTGGCCGCTGCCGGCGCCTCGGTAAAAAAATGCAGTTCCTAATGCCTGAGGAATGAGGCTGAACGCTGGGTTGGTGGTGAATGTGGACAGGTCTCTTCTTGAGCTCTCTGGCGCTGCACATGGCCGCACCCGCCAGTCGCTATGTCCCAGAACCCCTCAACTTTGCGGTGCAGCTGCTGCGCAGCGCAGCAGCCCCGGGCAAGGCCAGCTCAGAGCCTCCGGCTGCAGCCTTCTCTGCCTCGGACCCCTCCGCAAGATGGCTTGCCCTGGGCCCTCGCAAATGGAGCGCTGCAAATGAGATTCAGCCCCTGGAGCTGTCCGCGGTGCTGACTAAGCCGGCGGATGATGCGTACTTCAGCAGCCCAGAGTTCAAGGCGAGCGCGCTGGCAGCGGCCATCGGCGTCGTCCGGCGCACGACAGAGCTGTTCACCGGCGCCTCGGCTCTGCCGGAGATGCTCGCCCCTGCGCAGAGCGCCCTGGAGGACCTGTGCAGCGCTGAAGGGCTGCCCAAGGTGCAGCACTTGCTCTCTCTTGCTTGCTGCATTTCCTCACTGAGCTGCATCATCCTGGTATTGCGTCTGTGCTGTACTCTTGCTTCCTCAACCCAGTGCTAGGCATGGCAAAATCATGAAAGACTGCATTCTTGCAGTTCCCTGCACTCGACCCAACACGGCTCCCAGCTTGTGGAGGATGTTTTATTGGAATCTACAGTGATAGAGCGATGGTGCTGCACTGCAGGCGCTTGAAGAGCAGAGGGGCGAGGTTTTGGAGGTAGTCAGGCGTGCCAGGGCAGAAGCACTGGCGAGCAGGCGGCCGCTGGTGCGCAAGGGTGCCGTGAAGAACGCGGAGGTGAAGCTGTTCAACCCGCGCTTCGAGGAGGACTTTGTGACCGGCAAGAACTACGACCCTGACAGGCGCGGCCCTGCCTCACTGTCCCTCGATTGCTTGGCCCCACTGAGTGCCTTTGATAAAATTATTTCATGATATCTGACTCTCTGCTCTGTACCGCTTCCTGAGACCAGCGATTCCAGAACTGCATGCCAGCAACTGTCAAGAGCATTCTCCAGCGCTGCAGGATGGGCTAATGCTAACTGCTGCGTCTCTCAATGCTGCCAGTGCAAGGACAGAGAACGGTCGAAAACAATGACACGGCGTTGCTTGGTGTCAAGTCCTTGAGAATCTTGAGAACGGGAGATAATGATGAGCAATTCCGCCAGAGTCTGACAGGACAGAGTGTGTGTGCGTTGAGCAGGGAGCGTGCGGAGCAGAAGAAGCTGCGGCGGCAGGTGCAGAAGGAGAAGCGGGGAGCAATGCGCGAGCTGCGCAAGGACGCCGTCTTCCTGGGGGCCGCACGCGATGCGGACGCGGCGGCCGAGAAGAAGGAACGCCGCACGAAGCTACGCGCAAATTTTGCCTTCCTGGAGGGCCAGGAGGCCGACTTCAAGAGCGGCGGCCAGGGCGGCATGTGGAAGAAGGGCGGCAATAAGAAGGCCCGGAACAAGTGATCGCTGCGCTTTGGGCGGTGTGTTGTCTTGCATGTGTCCTTTCTGTCTGCTGCCACTCCCAAGCTAGCTGCAGGCTATGCATTGCAAGTTGGTGGGTTGCAACTTGGTGAGATGCTGCCATGTATATCGCATGAACTGCTATGTGTATGCGTTCAGGAAGTGCAAGCTTGTCAAAGATCACCCCATGTTTGTCTGCTATGAAAGCTCCAGGGAGCAATGCGAACATCAGATTTGTTGTGCATTGTACGGCTGGCTTCCTGCTTGTTTGTATCTCTGCACAGGTGCCTCATAGCGTGAACACTAAGCGGAAAGACATTTTCACTTTCCTTTCCATTGCAAATCTACTAGCAATCAAGTGGATGCCAGGCAGTCAACACAATCTTGTCCTGTGATACCATGGTTGTTGTTTGTACATATTTCAAGGAGTCATGTGCATATTACAACATGTCCAATAAATTCCCTACATAGCCGTAGGGATGCTGATAGCGCGGTTACAGCAAGCACAGTCAGCACATCAATAGCATTTGCAGTGTTATGCAGGAGGTAATGCAGACAACCAGCACTGCAAGCGCCAGAACGGCAGCATGTCAAAGAAAGCACAGGCATTGACCCGTACATAATTTAAATGCAACTCCAGCCAGCTAGTACAGGCACCCTTGTTGCTCACAGTACGCAAGACATCATGTGCACACCCATACGGTGTCGAGTGGTCTCTGTAGGTCAGACTTCATTTGCAGAGCATCCCGCTCTGGTGTACTGTTGCCAGCCACATTCCAAATAATGGCCAAAGCAAAGCAACCAAACTGAGCCATAAGTCCCGCCCGGCCTCACCCAATATTGCCACTTTCACACCGCAAGCCTGCCAGCTTCAACATTTCACCAAGAATTGGAAAGAATAAGAAAAGATGAGCACTTTTACAGTCAGACCCGCTGTGATAATGCAGGAACACAGGTCCCCCAACCACACAAGTTCAACCCACAAGAATTCCATTACATCCAATTCTGCATGCTAGCAGCGCAGAGCTGTGACGCACGCCAAAAGGGCAAGCTGTAATGCGCTTGGGACGTCTCTCTTGGCTTCAGCTAGAACAACAGCACAAAGCCGCCTGGGGTCAGCAGCAGTGGGGCAGCCAGTGTGGCAGCAGCAACGCTGCGAAAGACTCCTCTGAAGGTGCTGGTGTCCCTGTCCAGAGCCACCCAGAGCCCCTTGTAGTGGCACACAACCCAGGTTGACACAATAACCACATCCTGGGGAGATGGGTTGTTGTCCATGATGATGAGCACTGCTGCAACCAGGTCCGCTGCATTCGTTGAAGCCTCAAAGCCCTGCAGGCTGCTGAGCTGGGTGAAGAGCTGCGGCATGAAATCGGCCCACAAGGGATGCTCGCTGATGGCCTTGCTCGATGTGCGCCCCAGCACCTTCAGGCACCTGCTAGCAACAGACGCAGTTGAGTGCTGGGAGCAGAGGCTGCATGGCATCAAAGTGCCCCATGACCCAGCTAGGCCGGTTTTCACACCCCTTTTTCATGTTTAGCAGGCCAAGCCGGCATGGAGTGTCCAGTGGATACAAATATGCACAGGCTGCTTGCACAGTCTGGTGCCAAAGGCAAGGCGAAAGCAGCCCATATGAATACTTATGCAGGAGTTTGCAATGCTGTTGAGCTACAGGAAGCTCTGACATGCCTGATATTCTGGCCCAGGCCCAGGAGCATGCTGGGTTTGATGATGTCGTTGCGGGCGGGCTCCAGGAAGAGCGTATGCAGCTGTGGCATGCCAGCGAAGGCAGCGAAATTGGAGGTGTCCCACTCGTCAAAATAGAGGCGCAGCTCGCGCAAGTGCTGCATGCTCCGCAGCGCTGTCATGTCCAGGTTGATGAACTCCAAGTACAGGCCCTCCAGGCCGTCCAGCTTGGGGATGCGGCGGGTCCAGCTCAGGCCGTCGCTCAGGGGGACGCTGTCGAGCTGCACCAGGCAACAGCTAAATTTTACCCTGGCATGCATCGAGCACGATGCTGGGCTGTGCGCTCTTTCTTTCGATGGCAGCTTACAACAGGTGATCAGGAGGGTGCGGCTTTCTGGGCTATCATCGGCAAGACAACAACCATCACGATTGTGGCGTGTACGCATTGTATCACTGTTCGCGTAAAATCTGAAAGCTCACCAGCTGGGACCACACGCCCAGGTAGTTGAGGACCGGGGCTTCTTCATCCAGGACCTCCTCGATCATGGAGCACAGGTCGAAATCGCTCTGGGCCTGCTCCATTATGCACAGCATCAAGCCCACCTTGAACACTTTTTCCTCCTTTTGTTGCCCCATCCATTGCCGCAGATCCGCCCGCTTCCACCACCATTCCCCGCAGACCAGCAGGAAGCTTCCGTTCGTTGGCTGCTCGAACCGGTTCAACCTGAAGCTGGGCAGCGTGGCCAGGTCATCCAGGAAGAGGACCACCGTGCAATTATCCAAGCGTGTCAGGTCTGGGAAGCCGCTCCATTGGCTGCGCTTCACGGTCAGGAATCTCGTCGTGCCATCACAGGCTTTCTGGAAGGCTTTCGACACGAGCCGGACGCGCACTCTGTCTTCGCCGTTGAGCAGGCAAACCACCTTCTCCAGCACGACGAGCGGGATCTCGCTGAAGCTCAGCGGCGACATCTCGGGGACTTTCTGGTTCCTTGTAAACCCGGTCTGGCTAGCAGATATCTGGATATGGGAAAAATATCTCCCACGTGGCACCTACCTGGCACGCCTCCCAGCCGCACACTGAAAACTGGTCGGAATTGCTTTTGAAGAAAGTGCACCTTGCTGATAAGTAAAGAGGGAGGCAGAAGCAATGTCTCTGTTTGCAGCTCCCTGAATATCCAACTAGTGTGGTACGCACATGGGGATTGGGAGGGCAATGGCAGTTCAGATTTGAGAATTTGAGAATTTGGGCAGGCCATAACACATTGCTGCCCACCTCCGTCTGCACCCCTTCAGTATTGGGCGTACTAATCAGGCAGACAGATATCCTTTTGGCGGGATTTTTGTTTTTTGATTGAGGTTCACTTATAAGTAAAAATGTACCAAGTGACCTCAATAAAAAAGCAGTGCATTTCAGCGCCGCGCCATCAGCATGATCATCGTGCTGCTGGGGCTACATCATGCATCCGGATCATCCACTTGTATTTTATGACTACTTCAAATCTTGCTTTCCCATTGCACCGCATGAGCACCGGTGCCGAAGGCTGCGCAGCCATTATTGTAGCTACATAGGATATCCATGAGGTAAAACTTGCCGGTAACTTGCCTTGAAGGCTAGAATACATCGATTTCTCCAAGATGGCCTTCGATGCCATCAGCAGTGCTGGGCAGTGCCTGAAATCCCATCCAATCAAACACAAGTCTCAAGCACGTTGCTATTACTACGTTGACACATGATGATATTGGAAACAAAGAGCCACTCGGGACCTCTCGAAATGAAAAAGCAAAACCATCAGGCCATTTTGTGCTCGGGCACGTGCGTGGTCTCAAAATCGATGTGCACAAAGGCACGGGCGATGTCCGGCAGGCGCTCAAGTTTGATCTGCAGCTCTTCGGCAATATTATGCGACTCTGCCACGGTCATCTCTGCTGGCAGCACTATGTCCACCTCGGCAAACCAGGAGTCGCCAAACGAGTACGACCTGCACACCACCACTTGCCACATCAACACCGATCTGCTCTTGAAAAATGATTGTAACAGAGATGAAGGGTTGTGGATTGAGCCTTCCAGTAAATACATGTTGTTCATCCAAGACGCTTTGACTTCAATGTTTTCCTCCGCACTAGCCACACTATCCAGCTGCATTATTCTTGCCCAATCCCCTTGTGTCACCATGCATGTCCCTGTGCTTCGCATACCAACAAAAGCTGTTGCTACAGGCTAGCAGTTGCGGTGGCTTGACCAGGAGAATAAACTCTTGGATCAGTCTGGAAATCCATGGTGACATCCAAGGCTGCGGTGGGATGTCAGGATGGCAGCAGTGACAATTAGCGGCGGCAGCACAGCGCACCTGACGGTGTCGATCTGGAGGATGCGCGGGTCGTGGTTCCAGCAGAGATAGGTGAGCTTCTGCAGGAACTGGGGCGAGGCCGACAGGCCCACCAGGTTCATCACGTTCAGGTAGGCCTGGCCGCCCCAAGCATAGATGAGCCAGACCGATAGCAGCATCGCCACCAACGGATCCATCCAGGCCGCCACCTTGTCCCCCAACAGCGCACCTGGGCGCCAGATATGTCTTCTTCAAAAACTAATGGAATTCGAAAACAGGGAAGGATCCACAAGGATTGCGCCAGTTTCTAGACTGAAGGGTTCAGGCATCTGAGTGGCCCAGCAGGGCAGTGCAGGCATGACATGATGCTGGGGTCACATATGCTGAGAATGAAGTTGAGGGCGAGGGAGAGTATGTGTCTCACCGGCAAGGCCGACAGAGTTCACCAGAACATCATTGATGTGGTCCAGCGCAAAGGCTTGCACAGAAGAGTCCGAGCTCTTCCGGCAGATAATGTACATACCCAGCTTCATGATGATCACGCCGACAGTGCCACCTGAGACAGGACCAGTACAAGCCTTTCGGTCACACATACCCCCTCTGGGAGATCCCAGCAGCAGGCACACTTGCACAGGTGCGATGGCAAGTCCCACAAACAGAATAATATCGTCAGACTGAATAATGCTCACCCACAACCCAGCCCACGTGAGGCAGCTCCGTGCGGGTGTGAGCCGCCAGCTGCCGGATGGCTTCCAAGATGACTGAGAACCCAGCTGTCCCCATGATGCATGAGAAGACAATGATCCCCAGAGGCTCCATACGGGCCTGCAGAACAGACAGCCCAATCCTCTGGCCCTGCTGCGAATGGCTATCTGCATGCCATGTCCTAGAACTGTCCAGCAAGCACTCACAAGAAAAGCAGTGCAGGTGTGTGTGGCAGACCAAGGGCAGCACCTGCCCAATGGGGAACTTGTATTTGTTCTTCCGCCTTTTGGCGATGGATGTCGACCAGATGATAAAACCTGAGATGACATCAAGGACCGCATCCAGGGTGGTGACAATGATGGACAGGGAGCCACTGATTGCAGCGATGCCCACTCGCACCAACAGCAACACTCTGCACAGCGATACAAAAAGTGTCGGTCCCAGCACGGTCTTGCAACACCACTTGACAGGTAACAAGAGTGTGTCCACGGTGCATTGGACGTTTTCCAAGTTGCCAAAGGTGCATCACATGGTTGATGTACTGGAAGTTTGAGATGTTGTAGCCGAGGGGGCCCTACATGTTTGATGCAAAGGAGAGCGACATCGCACGTCGATTCCTGCGTTCATCCGCCTCATCAATTGCATCTCCATCGTACTCTCCCGAGTGCAACGTATCCACCTGCAGTGATGAAATTTATCACACACACACACACACACTCCTGCATTTCTCCACAAGCCCTCCAAGTATTTCCCAGAGGTGCAGCATGCATGGGAAGCTGGTGTGCCGCATCAATTTAGACCTGCCAGAGAATGCTCTCAAGAGGTGATGCATGCGCATGTAGCGATGCATGCAACTGACCTCCATGAGCGAGTCAATGATGTCATTCTGCCGCCTGTAGAAGTCATCCAGTAGGTTTTGTTGGAACATGCGAGTCAGCAGCCCACTGGCCATCTCCCAAGGCCCTTGCGATTCTACTTGCTTCTTCAGCCCCTGCAACCATTCGGGTGTCAAGGGCTCCGCTGCGAGCAATCTGACAGACAATCTTACAGACGTGAAGTTGGAAATAGCGGAGTGGATCACCTCCAAGTCTCCAGGTGACATTCGCTTCTCTCCCCAGTTGATGCTGGGCACATCGCGGCCGCTGGTGCTCACTGTGGGGGCTGATTCCCCGAGGAAGGCAACAGTGGTCCCGTGAGTACCCTCCTCCAACCGTCGCAAGCCTTGCAATGGAATCCTCTCCAGATCTATGGAGTCTGGTGTCATCTTGTGCTGGGCCATCAACAACCCCAGTACCTGAACATGCAGGTATGCAAGCTGACGATCAATGCGAAGAGCATTGGGACAAGTCGTCTAGTGGGAAGGTAATCCATTATTTGTAACTGATGCAAGATGTCTGGCAGTCTCGTTTGGATGTCAACAACTATTGACAGAGATTTCTTGTTGGTGCCTGACTAGACACTCATCGCACCGAGACTGGGGTTAGCTGCCCGTCATTCCAGTCTTCCTATGCAAGATCCGCTGACCAACTGGCGCCCCAGAGTACTCCAATTGGGCAACTTGAAGCTGTTCCGGTGTGCCAAGGGATGGTTAGATGCCAGGCGAGGGTTTCCTTGTGATACGATGAGCCCGAGATCTTCACGCCAGCCACTCGCAATTATCTGGAGAATGGACACAGCAGGATTAACACACTGGCCTGGGATCGATTCTGGGATGAGATCTTCTTGAGGCGAACGGTTTCCCTGCAGGTTCCGTGCTTCTAGAACGAGGGAAAGACCAGGGCGTTATGGAATTGCAGCCCGGGGACTTTCAAGTCATAGTGGCGCGTATGCTGGCGTTCAGTTCTAACATGCTAGCAGTAACCTGGCAGCGTAGATTGCCCGTGTCCATGCTCTGCAGAATGTCAAGTCCTCAGTGAGGCAGTCAAGTGCCTGACTGGATCCAACAATTTCCTGAGAGGTCAGACGAAAGCCAGTCATCCCCTACTTCTGGTGGGTGCAGTGAAAAAGTCCATTGTTATTGCATGCCTGGAAATCGTGATCAAAAAGAAGGCATGAGCATGGAGTAATTAGATCATGCTGATTAATGCTTGTTGAAGCTCTGTCAAGCCCAGTGCAGACAAAAACTGATTCATGGAGATCTATACTTTGCGACAAGCTGTGTCGCCAGTGCTGCAGTAACGTGAATAGGGCAGCAATATATCAAGGATCTTTAATTTTGTGTTTTCAGGGGTTGATCACATTGTACTAAGAGGCTCCGGAGTCGGTACACGGAGGGCGAGGGGGAAGCTACCTTACCTTCACTTGGCCGGAAGGGCAAGCCAGCGACTATGGGTGCACGAGGACTGCAACTCGACGTAGCGTTGGTATGTCTACCACCATGCCCAAGGCAGACGCCTTTTCGTAAGGGACAGGCGAGAATCTGTTAAAATAAGGGAAAGGTTCTCTTCTGTCAGGTGGTGTTCAGCAGAAAGCATTCCTTTTGTGGAATTAAGTCAAATAATGCATGCAATGCTTTGAAACAGTATGAGACTTGTGAAGGACACCTTTTCATATGGTCTCGTACAATGGTGCAACCCCTACAATCCAGGATCTTTAGATTAGAGGGAACAGGAGGAAGCACAGACATTCACGTGGTCGCCTACAAGGCAAAATGTGCATGTCAAGAGCATATTCTTGAGAACGTGATCTGTGTGTGTTGCAGCTTTAAAAAGCAGAAACATATATTGAGATGCTGGTGCAGGAGGAGGATTATGGCAGCGAACCTGGAACTCCAACTCACAGCCAGGTAGGATTCAGAATTCGACCACAGGTTTCTGTCTGATGATTGTAATCGAATTCTTAAGCAAAATTGGATAACCATACTTACAATTGAGATGCTGTCGCAGGCTATGTCGCCTGGAGACTCATCCACACCCTGCACTCCGCATTTGGAAGCATTGGCTGGTCATACAAACAATTTTCAGGTGAACAATGCCTCAATTCTGATTTCACAAGCAATGTGGGATCTCTTCCTTTCAAGTTTGCTGTACAGCCTCTGTATGTTATTCGATGAAGGACAAAGGGAGCACTTCCTGAACCATTTACCTGACACACAGTAATGTTGCGCAGCTTGACTCCTTCAATCGAGCAGCCAGTGGAAAGGGCGGCAAGTTTGGCCGGCTCTTCAGTGGCAGGAAGTCCTCGCCAAAGACTCCCAACAAAGACTCCCCTGCCAAGAGCGACCCGCCCACCCCTTCTACACAGCCTAGCCTTTCCCTGGATGACATGCTCATCTACCAGCCGGTGTGGCACTCGCCCGGCATTTGCCCCATATTTGTTTGCACTACATGCCATGGACAATGCTCCTGAATGCAAAGACATTCGGCAGACAGGCATGGGCAATAAATGCATGACATGAATCCTCCTGGCTAATGACAATGGTGCATGCAGGACTGCATCCCCACCTCCCTGCTGAAGCTCAGCGCGGACAACGCGAGCCGGGCAGTGAAGATGTTTGCCGGCGTTCAAAAGTACATGGCAGAGAACGGAGGGGAGGTGCTGAGCGGCACCGCGCGCGCAGAGCTGGTGCAGAAGCTGCTGCACCAGGGAATCAAGCGCCCAGAGCTCAAGGACGAGCTTTACATGCAGCTGCTCAAGCAGTCACGCGGCAACACCACTCCCTCCAATGTGAAGGTGCACCCCTTCTCCATCTCAGCACACTGCTGGACACATCTTGTCCACCGTGCCACCATCGACCAACACCTTGAAGGCTGACCAGTATTGTGGGACTTGACTGTCGTCATCTGAGTCTGTGACTCATTACATGCATGGACATGGCTTTGCATGTGGATTGCGTGTGTTAGAAGACAGGCCTGCTGCTAATCTCTTGGCATGCAATTATTCAGGCCTGGGAGCTTTTTTTCCTGGTGGCCTCCACAATGCCGCCCTCCAAGGAGTTTGTGGGCCTGGTCAGCGAGTACGTGCACACAGTCGCGCATGGCGAGGCGGACGGAGATGAGGATGCGCAGAAACTGGCACGCCGCGCCTGGGGCGGCCTGAAGCGCTCTGCCAAGGCCGGCACACGCCGCACGGTGAGTGCATGCGCGTGCGTCCAACAAAATGACGCGGTTCTAACCCCTTCTCAGCTGCACTTAATCCATGAAGGAATGCACCCCAAGACAGCTTGCACGTGACAAATTCTGCTGGAGCTAGATGAAGCCCATGCCTACAAACTGCAGCTCTGGATCCATTCCCTGAACTGAAGGACATCTGTACGGGGGGCACAGATGAGCATGTGCTGATTGTGCAAAGCTGTCTGAGTGCAGCTGCCGAGTGTGGAGGAGATTGAGGCGCTGCTGGGGGACCGCAAGCAGACAGCAATTGTCTTCTTCCTGGATGAGACCTTTGAGGAGCTGGAGTATGACGCCACCACCACAGTGCTGGAGGCTGTTGAGTTCCTGGCCGGTGTCATCAAGCTGCAGAACTACCAGACCTTCACCCTGTACGAGTGCAGAAAGGTGCGCCAGCCTCTCTTGGCTTGCAAATTTCGCAGGTGTCATTGGGCACAGCAAGCCATGCATGCATGAGAACTTGACCATGCATGCATGCAGGAAAATGACGGATGCTGACTTCTGGCGAAATTGCTGAAAGGCTAGGTGCCTTATCAAGAAATGCCAGACAACTCTGACAGAGTAACATTGTTGTGACAGGTGGTGAAGCCGGTTGAGCTGGGTGCACCGTTGGCTGATGAACACTACATCATGGACGACAACAAGTACATCGCGGACATCATGGCAGACTTCAAGTCTGTCAAGACGCGCGACTACCAGTCCAAGATCCTGTTCAAGAAGCGCATGTTCCGCGAGACTGACGAGACCATCACAGAGCCCCAGTTCATCACGCTGTCCTACGTCCAGGCGCGCACATGCAAGTGATATTTGTGCATGCATGCATTGTCATAATTATTACTAGACGTCCTCCACTTCATAGAGATCTAGGTACGTTCAGCAACACATATATTGGTGCATGCATAAAGTAAGAGATCGTGCGATGCGCATTCATCGACTGCTGCTCACTTGTCTGTGGGAAGGAGGCTGAGGAATGGGGTCTGCATGTGCGCAGGCCCAGCATGACTACCTGGCAGGCAACTACCCGGTGGTAAGGGAGGATGCGGCACAGATGTGCGCGCTCCAGATGCAGGCGGAGTGCGGCCCTGCCATGCTGGACAACCCCGACGCCCTGGAGACCGCCATAGAGCGGTTTGTGCACAAACAGGTGCTTTGCCAGCCCCAACATCATCAACAGCACCTGAGCAAGCACTTCAATGGAATAAATTCCTTCACAACTTACACTCACACACTCACAACCTGGAGGGGGAGAGTGCATTGCTGTTTCGCCTCATTTTAGGGGATTTGTGGGCATTGTGTTGATGTGCATGCAGGTCTTGATGACGCGCCCACGTGAGGAGTGGAAGCATGATGTCGCGGGGCGCTATAAGGCGCTGGAGAAATTCTCCAAGGAGGATGCCAGGCTGCAATTCCTGCGCATCCTGCGCTCTCTGCCCTATGGTAATCTCCCTTCCTCTCCTGTTTGTACTCAGCCAGCTCATGCCTCACTACAGTGCCAGAAGTGTAGCCCGATTCTTGTACAACAAAGTCTGATTATGCTGGGTCACTTCGTCTGCAGGAAACTCCATCTTCTTCTCAGTCAAGAGGATAGAGGACCCCATTGGCCTCTTGCCTGCCAAGCTCATTCTTGGCATCAACAAGGTGTGCCACTGCTCTGCGTACTGGTCCCATTTCTACATCATGCTGAGGAAGCTTGCCCTGCATTGATCAGTCATGTCTTGCCTTCTGCGCAATCGACTCTGACAAAGCTCTTGCCCTGCAGAGGGGTGTGCACTTCTTCAGGCCAGTGCCGAAGGAGTACCTCCACAGTGCTGAGCTCCGTGACATCATGCAGGTAACTTCCTGCCTATGCCTTCTTTCCCTCTCTTTCATACAAAAATGTTCGCAGGAATGTGTCATGAACGTTATGCAATTTTACTAGTTTGCTTCAGCTATTCTGCTGAGACCTTGGAATGCTGTTGTGCTGCAGTTTGGCTCATCCAGTCAGGCAGTCTTCTTCAAAATGCGCGTAGCGGGAGTGCTGCACATCTTCCAGTTTGACACGCGCCAGGGCGAGGACATCTGCATGGCGCTGCAGACGCACATCAATGACATCATGATGAAGCGGTACTCTAAGGCACGTGCACAGTTCCAATCTCCACAGGCCTGTGCTAATACTGATTTTGCATTTGAACCTGAAATGAAGCAAGCAAAGCTGGCAATATCATGGTTCCCTTGGCCTGGTCTACAATTGATCTGGCTGTCTACTAATCTGCTGTGGGGTACTGTCTGCAGGCCAAGGCAATGGCGGGAGCGGATGGGAAGGTGCAAAGCAGCGGCGGCGCTGAGGCAGACCTGCCGCCCGCACACTTTGGCGCAAAGTATGAGCAGCACGTGGGCGCTCTACAGAAGCAGCTGGATGAGGCAAAGAAGACGTAAGTGCCCACATTGCCCTGTCCCAACATTCACATTGCTCATAATTGCCAGCATAGACATTGCCCTGTCACCCATATCCCTGGTGCTCTCATGTCCCAAACTGGTAGCGCAATGCTTGGTTGCTGCATCCTCTGACTGTGATGGCATGTCCTGCTCTGTAGCATGTTCAACTTCTGCCCATCTCATCCTCTTTGATCTCATTTTTTGTCTTTGATAGCTAAAGCAACTGAGTGCGCCCATGACCAAGTCTTCAAGCATCCCTGCTTTTGCATGCCATATAATGCTGCGCAACAATCAGTGATCATCGAAGGTCTCCAGGGTCCAGAGGAACACACTTGACGGAATCACATCCCTTTGGTGCAGGATTGAGGAGATGAGGAAGGCGGAGAACGGGCACTCCTCGGACAAGGCACGGGTGCTGGAGGAGTTGGAGGAGGCCCGGGAGCGGCTGGATGCGGAGCGCGCGGCGCAGCGGCTGGCGTCTGAGCGCGTGGAGGCGACCACGCGCGAGGTGGAGCTTCTGCGCGCTGACCTGGCGGCCACCAAGCAGAACCTCGACAAGGCCGAGGCCGACAAGACCCGGGTGCGCCTCCCTGTCCCCTCCTTCCCTCTTTGATCTCTATCTATACCCTGTCAGGTGTGCAGAGGTTTCTACCCTCTAGGTCGGACCCTGCCACCCCAGACGGGACTCCAAATCAAGCTGATGTTGAGGCTCCTGTTGCACGTGAAGGAAATATTTGTTGCTGATATGAAAGACAGGGCTGTGAACACAAGCCTGGCTTGGTGATATGTTTGCGTACGATGCATCAGTTTCTTTGCCCAAAAGCTGGCGTGAGGGATTTTTCTACTTGTGTCTGATGTGGAGAAGACTGCTCAGAGATACTCTGCCTGTGTGCAGGCTGTGGAGGCGGCGGTGTCTGCGGCGGTGGCGGATGTGGAGGTGAGGACGCAGGAGGAGGTGGCGGCCGCCTCCGTGGCCATGAAGGCCGCGGCAGAGGCGCAGCAGCTGCGCGAGCTTGAGGACAAGGCAAGATCACCTGTCATGACGCCACATTCCCCTTCGTCTCTCTTCGATGTGACAAGCCCCGAATGACCTCTCTTGGAGTCAGCCTGCTGCTGCTAATCAGATGCTGGGGCACTTACCAGACATGTGCATGCAGGTGGATGCCCTCCAAGCCCAGCTTGCTACCACAACAGATGCCCAGCTGGCCGCTGAGGCCTCACTGCAGTGAGTCCCACCTCACACTCTTTTCCCTGCTAGACTCATGACAGTGACATGCCATGCACTGCGTTTGTGCCCTGTGCCGATTTATCCTACTCCTCCTGTCTGGGGTATGGCGCCTCATGACATTCGCATGCCATGCACTTGTGCACTCTCAACATCAACAGACACTGCCTGTCTGGGGTCTGGTGCCCCACCTCCCCTGCTGTGTGGGTTCTCCCACAGATGTCTGGCGTTGTCTGACGCCTCACTTCCCCCGCTGACAGGGAGGCGCAGAAGGAGGTGGAGCTGCTGGAGAAGAAGATGCAGCGGCTCGAGGCGGCTCGCGCGGCGGAGATCGCGCAGCTGACGGCCGAGCTGGAGAGCGCGCGCAACAGCGTTGTGGAGCAGCTCAGCGCCAAGGATGCCAAGGTCAACGACCTCATCGAGGAGCTGGGCAACACCCAGGCGCTGCTCTCCGAGAAGGAGGCCGCCCTCGAAGAGGTGCGCGCCCGGCCCTCCTGCAAAGCTCTCCTTGAACTTGGCACCTTGTTTTGGTTTCACAGAGCGAAACACTGTGTTGCATGCTTGCATTATGTGCAGTATGGGTCCTTCTGCGAGGCTCCTCTGTCTAGCCTCTGTGCGGCTGCCATTTTCTTCTGAGAGCAAGTCTTGGGCTTCATGCTTGAATCAACCTTTCGTCCAAAGATTTGCACACGCAAGGCTTGCAGATCTGGAATCTGTGATGTCACAGAATTCCATGCTCAAGTTAATCTCATCCCAATGTGTAGTTTCATACGATAGCCACGTTGCAGATAATTGACGTAGCTTCTGCATGGCAGGTGGAGCAAGCCTCGAATGAGCTGGACGAGCTGAGAGAGATGAAGGAGGATGTGGAGAGGCGGGAGCGCGCGCAGGCCACCGTCATCGAGAACCAGGCCAAGCGCCTGGACGAGCTCGAGACCCTCTATAAGGTATGTTTGCAGCCCTCAGGCCATGCATCTCACCCGCTTTTGTATCCCTGAACTTGCAATATACAGGCCTGTGAATAATGTGCTTGGACCCTCCAGATAGTGGTGAGGAACGCCAGTTCTCCAGAAGCTACATGTGTCTGTTTCTTCAGGCACTTGCAGATTCTCTACGGAAGTCTGTAGACCACGATTACAGGTACTACCACAAGCAGAAGCAGAGGGTGGACATACGTCCCTGGTGTGCATGCCTTGGGCTTCTCTGGGCTCAACTGCTGGCATGCGGTGCGCAGGAGGAGAGCATCATGCGGAAGAAGTTCTTCAACATGATGGAGGACATGAAGGGCAAAATCCGCGTCTACGCGCGCGTGCGGCCGATGCTGAGCTTTGAGAAGGAGCGCGGCCAGAAGGTGGCGCTCAACATCCCCGACGAGCTCACCCTGGACCACATCTGGAAGGAGAAGAAGCGCGAGTACCAGTTCGACGCCGTCTTCGAGCCCGTCGCCTCGCAGGAGAAGGTCCGCGCCTGCACCCCGGCAGACAGATCATCCGTGCAAGCAACAAAAAGTGAACATATTCCTGCTGTTGTACTTCGCAGCACTGGCAGTGTGGAATGCATGCGAACTTCCTCCCAATGCGCATCAATACAAACATTAGACACAGCAGCATCGTGCCTCTTGTATCAATGTTATGGTGCCAGCATTTGGTTTCTGACAAGGGTGCCCTCTCCTGCGCAGGTGTTTGAGGACACGCGGCACCTGGTGCAGTCGGCAGTGGACGGCTACAACGTGTGCATCTTCGCGTACGGCCAGACAGGCTCCGGCAAGACGCACACCATCTACGGCACGGCCGACATGCCGGGGCTGACCCCACGTGGCATCCACGAGCTGTTCAACATCCTGGACCGCGACAGCGGCAAGTACACCTTCAGCGTCTCCTGCTACATGCTCGAGCTCTACCAGGACGACCTCGCGGACCTGCTGCTGCCCGTCCCCAAGGTCAGTACTCCTCACGCTGCACTGCAACTACCTCCAACAGCCACCCCGGGAGCTGGCCCCATCATCACTTCCTTGTCTCTGCTTCTCAAGGCATGCTGCATGCCTTGTGCAATGGCAGCTGCAACACTTGCATTTGTCCTGAACTTGTCCAGAGCACTTCACTGCTTCGAGCAAGTCACGTTGGCAGTCTGGAACAAAATATATTGAAGAACCTGGCATCTGATCTCTTTGTGGGCTTGTGTGAGCGCAGCAGCCAGCACCGACGCGCGGCCAGTCAGGGGGCTTTGGGTCGGCCGCGGTGCGCGCGCCCAAGCTGGAGATCAAGAAGGACACCAAGGGCATGGTGAGCGTGCCGGGCGCCACCATGATTGAGGTCACCTCTGCCAAGGAGCTCCTGGCCACCATCGAGAAGGGGCAGCAGCGCCGCCACGTGTCATCCACCCAGGTGCTAATCTCCCCCCCCCCCCCCCCCCCCCTTTCTTTTTCTTTGGGCGGCGGACTTTGTGTTTTGTTCCCTCTCCTAATCTATATAAAAAATAACTCTTGTGTGGGGCGGGGCTCG
>JADEYI010001068.1_pt1 | contig 24705 bp, 26 predicted proteins | sample 8542331 | NCBI WGS metagenome assembly JADEYI01 (sample SAMN16510988, study PRJNA670497) | mine drainage metagenome | isolation source: biofilm near Copperflume 1 | place: Germany: Marsberg coppermine Kilianstollen | collected 2018-02
CAATCAGCCCTAGGCGGCTGGAGTGATGTAATCTTCCTTCCTTCCTTCCTTCATGCATCGGGGGCAGTTGACATCTGCTTTATCAGCGCCAGCTTACTGCGGCGCAGCAATTCTTCCACTTCCCTTAAATCTGACTTCAGCTTCCAAAACTCCACGCTGTCTTCCTGCATCTTCTTCGTTGCAAGCCGCCATGTTTCAGTCACAGCATTGTAGTCCTCGCCTTTGAACACCTCAGCAGCTGAATCCAGGTTCTTGATCTGCGACTCCATCTTCGCAATGCAGGCCCCAATCTTCTCGATGCCTCGGTCATATTGCTTGAGCCTTGGATCGTCCAAATTGAACCCTGGCGCGGCGGTGTCTCTCTGCACCTTGGGCTCCTGCAGCACCGGAGCACACAATCAACTTCAAACGTAAGTTTCAAACCGTTATGATTGCAGCATTCCCATATTGATTTACCTCGGACCGTGAAGCACCATGCCAGTCACAACTAATATGTACAAATATATATGGGCATAACTGAAGTCTTATTTGAATTACACAAGATAGAATGCAAGTCAGAGAAGGCAGCGCTAATTAGAGAGGATTGAATTTGAAGAGCGGTTTCACCTTTGCAGACTCATCTCCTGACTCCAGCTGCAGCATCCCTTGCTCCTCAAGCTGTGCCATGCAGAACAGATGCAGCGCAGAAGGCGCCACAATTACAGCATCCAAATATTCTCCATGCGCCTCTGCGGGGAGGTCACGAGCCCACCCTACACCAGCAATCAAGCAGAATATATTATTACAAACATCATTGTTTTTATTACTATATATTAGAAGCAGAAAAATAAATATTATTATTATTATTATTATTACTATTATTATTATTATTATTATTGTTGTTGTTGTTATTATTATTACACGCTTTACCTGCCAAGAGGCAAGGTACGTCCTGCAGACAAGCTGCAGTTGATGCTGTCACAATCCTACCCCTATTGGACTCGCAAGATTCAAGCAAGACCCAATCAACCGTGGGCATGGTGCTCAGTATTTATACCGCCGCCCGCCCGCCGGGGCCAGAATATACATCCGGCAGAAATTGCTGCGACACCTGTGAGAGCATCACTGCAAGCTTGCCTAGTGAATGTAGTGGCCTGTATTGGCAGCTTGAGTTGTGTCCTGCCCTCAAACAATGACCGGGAACCTGCCCAAAAATTGCTTAAACACATTTTCAGTGCACAACAGCAGTGCACCACAAAGCAGAGCTGTGCGGATAAAAAACCCCGCATCACCTTCGGGTTTGAAAGTCAGCTTCATAGCCGTTCTGCGAAATCCAGCAGTTGATGACTTGGGGTTGCATTAGGTGCTGGCACTGTTGACAGCATTTGGGAGACCAGTTCTCTATTATTAGAGTGAAAGTTCGGCAGACTCAAAGCCAAAAGGCATAGGGCATACACGCAGGCCACCTGCATCCACGTCTGCGGGGCCTACAAAAGTCTGCAGCCTGGTGTTATATCACAAGTCACAAATGTCAAGTACCAAACCCTCAAGCACTTCCTGTACCAATAAATGCACCAAAGGTAGACCTGACTACAAAAGCATGCACAGCGCTCACCCGAGAGAGGCCGGTAGCTCAGCATTTTCATCCGCAGCAAGCTTTCCAGCGCGGGACGTCCTATGCACTTCAAGACGGCTGGCAGCGGCACCGCATGGTGCGGAGAGCTCAAGATCTGCTTGATGACTGTACTGTATTGCTGACCCGTCCATGCGCCGCATGCATGCAGAGCAAGGTGCATGTATGAGGAGAGAGGGCTCCACATTGAGACCAGATCTGCAGTGCCCAGGCGGGATCATCAGGGCAACAGATATGGGTCAGAAGTTCAATCTCTTGCCGGTCGAAAGCCGTGTGATCGGCAGCACTTGCAGCTCGTCTGCCCATGCGCTTTGCCTCTGGCAGGACCCGAACAAAGGCGTGTACCGTGACAAACATTTCATTGTCAGCATTGCTGAATTCTCACATGGAAGGATATCAGAAGCAATATGAAACAACAGGGCTGCACACCTTTCTCCCAATCTCCGTTGTATAAGGCAGCTGCACCCATCAAATTCCCTGCATTGCCTCCACATACCTGCACCCAAGACCCCAACATGACTGCACAGACACTTGCCATGCATGCCGCTCGCAATATCTCTCTGCTTTCCAAACGACATTCATTCATAACACTTTCCAGACATTGCTGTCCCACAGGGCTTGCCACACAGGTGCATGCCATGAGCATCTGAGTCTCATTAGGTCAGGGACTCTAAATCAACCTGATATAGAGTCCCTTGACTATGCTGCTCCAGGTACGATAAAATACATCAGCTGTGTTCAGGGGGTTTTCAAGGCCTGCTAGGTAGTACCTTGTGCACCCTCGCCCAATCTTCATCAGACACCGTCGGTGCTTTCCCGCTCCAAGGAAAGGCGCTGTCTGTCAGAAATCTGCGCGCCTCGTCCTCAGGAAAGTCTCCTATGACCTCTGTGTGGATGCTTCCAGGGCCAAGTTCTGAGCAGAGTTAAGCATGAGCCTTTCTCCAAGATCAACTGCAAATGATGTACTTCTGCCTAACAGAAGTTAGCAGCTTCCACAACAGCAGGAAGCCAGCCATGGAAACTTCAGGGGCTGAGGAACATGTAGATATCTGCAAAGTGACTGGTAAAATATAAAGACTTACCAGTCTCAAGCCTTTGTAGGAATGCATGATCTGACGTGACAAAAATCACGTGTGCAGCATGATCCTGCCGTGTCACCTGCAAAGCCCCCAACAAATTACTTCAAGAAAACCGCCAATGCCAGCTTATACTTTTAATGCTCTCTGCTGGCCGCAAGGTGACACCTGCATGCTTACCTTCACAAAATATGCAAGCACCGCCCTCAGGGCCTCTTCTTTCTCAGGGCTGCCCGTGTCCTGCTCCTTCCCAATCCAAACATCCGCCGAGTCGATGCAGATCACCGGCCAGTTGGCGGCAGGAGATCTACCAGCCTTATACAGCGCGAAAAGTTCATCAAAGACTGACAGGGCATCAGTGAGGTGCTGGCTCTCCCAATTGAGGAAGGTTGCCATATTGGCCATCTCTCTATCCCGGATCAGCTCCGATTCCTTGTCTGTAGAGAACACGTTGCAAATGCGCTCTAGGACATCTTTTCTGGAAGCAGCCAGCAACGTTGCTGCCGTTGAACCTTTCCCCTGGAGGTTGTTGACCAGCAAGCTGGTGTCCGACAGCTGCCATGACCTGCCATCGATGTAGATGGGGAGAAAATCGGTATTGTCTATTGCATTGTAGAGAACGTGTCGGAGCAGAGTAGTTTTCCCAATGCCTCGACTCCCCAGCAGCACCAGAATGTTGTTGGGTGGAGTCTGAAGCCAGCGTTGCAAGGAACTGCTTTCTGCTTCTCGGCCGAAAATTTCTGACGCCTGCAGAACAAGTGACGCGTTGAGAATGGATCGTGCATGAAAGGTACTCGTTCGACTCTTAAGAAGCGTCTGCAACTCAACAGCAAGGGCGTGTATAGGAGGGCGATGAAATGGGAAGGAGCTTCTACCTTCATTTTAGCGCTACAGAATATTTTTGATCCTCGTGACGATGCTGGCATGCGACGTTTAATCGTGCATGGTGGTTTCACCCGCCCGCACAACCTTTGATAAGGCGCCCGTATTTTTCATGTGTCGTCGCATGATTGTATGGTAGGTCGTTTAAGTATTTTTGCAACCAAGCAAATCGGCTAGGTTTACCTGGAAGTCAAGAACATTTGGGCTCTGGAACAGTCCATCTGACTCTGAGGAGCAAGGCGGCGTGGTGTGGAAGCGTTGATGAATCCCGTGCTGTGTTGATGAGCCGCTGTTATCATTGTTGGGATAAAGCTAAGCTTGTAAAACGTAATTAGCTAGCACCTAAACGGCGGCTACTGGTAATACAACAATTATATCCTCCTCTGTGCACGTAAACCAACTCATCGCACTTTCATGCTTAATATTTTCACTCGCCGATTCTCGCCTTTCGAAGACTCTTTTTCGCAGCGGGTTTATGTATTGGTGCATCCATTCCTGTCCATTGGTGCAGTTGCACTTGCATGAAGCCAGCACGTGACAGTCACATGCTCTAAACCCAGACGCTGAAAGGCAATCGTCACGCAGGCTTGCCAAACATTGCTGCGTCTTATTGAGCTTGCAAGACTGCCAGACATTGACGAGGCTATAGGCGTATCGAAAACTGCACGTCCGTGATCTCTTCTCTATATTTTGACGTTCTCTTTAGCTCATAATAGGAGTGATTGCCGACAGGCTGTTGGACTGGGATACAGTCATCCATCGTTGGAATCGGGTAACCAAGTTTCTTAGCAAGGTGGGTATCTTTCAGCTCAGAAATCAGAAGCACTAGTATCACCATCACAGACAGACACAGGCACTTTATATGTATATTTTGAAGCCTTGTGTGCTGTACTTCTGACTTTATTTATTCCACAGACGTTTTAAGGTGCGTCTTCGCTGTTCGAGGCAGTTTGGCGTCGTTAGGAAGCTTGCCAGGTCAGAGATGCTGAGCTTCATTGGAGATGCTCCTAGCCTTTGTGCATTGCAGCGCAGCTTTCATACGCACTATGCTTCATATAATTTCGTTGTTGAATGAAACTACAGCCGTATTTGAGTGCATTCCTGATGCAATAGTGACTTTGGTCGCGCAGATAAAGCTGTACTAGGTTCCAAGCAAACCAGCCTCAGCCATGCACCCGGTGGCGCTTGCAGCCCTGGGAGGCTTTGGTGTCATGGCCATATTCGTTGGGATCGCCATATGGGAGCTGCACCAGCAGGAGAGGGCGTACAGGGAATCTGCCTATCACTCTGGCCACCCATCCTACCCGGAATACCAGTATGTGAACAGCTCGGCAGAGCCTGCCGAGGATGAGGCACAAAATAGGTGTGCTCAACCCCTCTTGCTCTGCAGAACGAGTCCTGCAAAGGACTTCTGTCTGTAAAAAAATGCTACAAATTGTGCACACCACAAGGCATTTTAACTGACTGGCAGGCTGCGACTTGTCAGAAGGTTGCAAGTGTGCCCAGTATGCCTGAATCACTTGCAGGATATGCAAGGACCGCTCCTGATCAAGCCTGCAACATGTAGAAAGAACATCTGCAAAATCACGAGTATTCCCCCTGCAGGGTCTTGGAGGGTGTCTATGCAGAGGCTAGAGAGGACCTGCGGAAAGTCAGCAGGATGCGCCCGGGAGATGATCGCAGGTGGGGGAGCACACCACAATCTAACTTGAGCAGTCCACAAGCACTTTAGTTTTCTTAATTTCGTTTTGGCGCATGAAAAGGAGCGTTCCCATTGAAAGGGTTCATCCATGTTGAACTCCCTTGTGCACTTCGTCAGACAGCAATTGCAATAGCCAAAGGCGCTGCTGGGTGTGATCATGCAAGCTTGTCAAGCAGGACATATCAGCTGAGCATTGTGTGGCTTCAATTGACCTGCATGGGAGCTGTAAGAGCATTGAGAAGTCTTTCATGACGCGCAAGAAGTTTATGATCAGTTCTGACGCAATCAGGCAGAAAAGCAGGAAAGCGGAGCTCCCATCAACTTTGTATCAGATACGGATATTCAGAGAAGTGACATGGTATTTTTTCTGCAGGAGGGCTGTGAGAGCACTGAGGTCTCGATATCATCCGGACCGATATCCAGTCAGCCTGCGAGGCATCATGACAGAAGTGTCTGCCTTCATCAACGCACAGACAGAGCGCCTCCTCTGATGCAGGCGCTTCCATCATGGGAAATGTCTAGCAGTAAGGGCTTGATGTGTGGTGAAACACTCAGAGTGGCCATAAAGACAGTGTGCCATGCTACCAGTATAGTTTGCTGTGGCCCCGAGAGAGCCTCAAGAGCAGCAGATGCGCTTGAGAGCGTCCAGTGCAGTCTAAAAGCTCCGCATTTCAGATTGCATAGATATCAGATCATGCACGCGGTTTTGGCTTTTAGTGCATCTCCGGACTCACTGAGAGCATTCAGCAAGGCAGGACATGAGCGAAGCAGGGGACCCTGCTGCCTGTGTCAAGCTCTTACAGCAGTCGCAAATGTAGGGGAGCATGTTGCCCTGCAGCCCTGCATCATAAAAGCGCTGCGGGCCACTAGCAACCACGGTGGCCAAATTTGCAGAAGTTGAAGCCCCCTTTTTTGGGGTGGAGTGTCTGCCTCTTTAAAAACTCTTAAGGAACACCCCTGATATGTTGTTGGCATCAGCCTTCATTGATACAATGTTCTCGTGCTGCCTTTCACATTTGAGAGGAAAGCCTGCTGTGGCTTAACTGGGATCATACTGCCCTTTTTACTACAGGTGCAGACTGTAGTTCTCCTTGGTGAAGCTGGAAGAAAGTTTTACAGGAACCTAGTCAGTAGCGGAGCTTCATTGTGACCTGTACTATCAGAACGTGAGGACACTGGCAGGCATTTGTAGAGTAGGTCATGATGTGCATTACGGCAGTTATGTGATGTTGTAATTTGCAAAATAATAGTACTGTTTGTATGACCGGAAGGGATGCTATTGTCTGATAGGCATATCTTCAAAGGGAAACATTTAGACATTTTGCATTGAGAACAGAAGCATCATGCATGAGCAGTATTGACTGACTTTTTGTCTGTCTAAAGCAAAGTAACTTGGAAAGGCCATCCAGTGGATGCGGCCAAAAGACAGCAGTGCACACAGGCAGACGCCATGAAATTCCCAATGCCATCGCTAAAAACAAATCAAAACATGTTCATACGTTTTCATGTGAACAACTGTAACAGCGCAGTACGTACTTCGTATCCCACAATTCATTGACAGCTGCCGCAATTGTCTCTGTTCCTGCAAGGTCTTTGTTCCTCAGTACTTGAAGCCAGAGTTCCCACAGGCTTCACAATTGTTTCCATGGCTAGCACAAGCACCCGTGCCTCAAGGCAATCTTTGGGAGGCCTGCAGCTCTCTGCCATCTGCTGCAGTCAACGCTCTGATCGCAAGAGCACACCCAGGACACATCTGGCACTGCCCTGGACTTGTCAATCCCAAAGCCAACTGCCACCAGTCCCTTCAAGGCCTCCTGAATCTCAGCAACCTCGTCACTGCTGAGCACCGGGCCGCAAGGAAGCATGTCAGACGTGACCGCCAATGGCTGCATGCTGCACCTGGCCCCTCGTGCTTCCAATGCCCTCTGCATCTCTTCTGCAGTAGGAGAGGTCACAGGTACCCCACCCGGACCGCAGAGGCAGACCTCTTCCATCCTTCCCACAAAACTGTCCATGGCATTGATCCGCACACCAAAGTCAATCAAGCCCGTCAAGAAGAACTTGCGCGGCTGCATCATGCCAGTGATGGCCACATTGACGCTCTCGCCAAAGAGCGCTAACTCTTCTAGGCAGGGCATGGGCGCAGTAATTGCAAGGCCCATTGGCCAGGGCCCGTTACCTGCAAAACAGCTGCCACCAATGCGCAGCACCCGAAGCCTAGAGAAGTTCTGGAGGAACAACAGAGGCACCCACTTTTCACTGTCCATGATGTGTATGGAAGTGCAGATCACATCTTGGCAGAACGATGGCAACTTATCGCTCTTTGTCACCAGGTTGTATGCGCAATCCTCTGCAACAAGAATGGCTGGGACAAAGTGGCTGTCCAAGAAGACTGAGTGCAGCTTGAGGCACATGCGCAGGTCTAGTGCATGCTCCACATCCTGCTCAGGCTCTGAGACAGTGATATGAAACAGCGATAAAGTCTCCAAGCTCTGCAGAGCTGACAGGCTTTCCAATGCCACACTGTCCAAGGATGTGCGCCCCAGCACAAGATGCTTGAGATGGCCCAGGGCTGACATATTCGGCAGGGTGATTGAAATCAAATGCAGCACCTGAAGATTTGCCTGTGAGCTGACAAACGAGGAAAGGCTTTCAGCCAACAGCTGGGCGCCTGAGTTGACAGACAAGCGCTGCAGCTGCACTGGCCCTGCCCCCAAGTCTGCATGCTCGAGCGCAGATTGCCAGCCCGATCCTTGGACGTCCAGGGACATCATCTCAGCGCTGTGATAGTGCTTGATCAACCATCGCAGGGCTGGCCATTCGGACTTTTGTAGGCTGATTTTCAGCGGCTGAATGGCGTCGGTGGCTTTGCATGTTCCAGAACACCCTGCCCAGTCTCGTGTCGACAGGTACTGCGCAACAAGAGCCCACAGCTCTGACGGGAGGCCTCCTCTCATCTGGTCAACTTGGCTCTTCAATCCTGCAAAGGACAGCAAGTACTTATCAATACGCTCACTTGAAATGAGCAGCTTCTTCTGTAGTCTTGTAGATCTGCTTGCCACTTGAATTCTATTAAAAGCACGCACAATACACAGATCTTACTATGTTCAACAAATGTGCATTTCGCTTTGTCACCAGCGTCAGCACTTGCAGAAAGGCTAAAAGAAGTTACGTCACAGAAGAACGTACCCTAGCTCGCGACGGGCTCTTAAGAATCGATGTCTTACGAGATCTGCAAGGAATGCGAGTTAAACCCCCCCGTCAGGATGCTTTTCTGCAAGGTCCGGGAGTGACAGGAAGTAAGGGCCAAGAGGTGCCACAGATCCAACTCAACACCCCGCAAATGCTCCAGTGTGTTTATCACGACACAATGCAGATCTCTATGGCAAAACGGTGAGCACTATGCAAGCACATGCTCTGTGTGGTAAAACTCCCTTTTCCAAGATTGGCACCAGTCACACTTGTGTGAAGATTCCATTGACAAGATTTGCTCAGGTACAAACTGCTTTGTACTTTCAGAAACTGCACAAAAAACGAATTGCTGCTGTATCCTAGGAGGCCTCTAAGCTCAGGCATGCGTGTGAGCTAATCACATGTGCGGCTGTTTAACCTGCCGCTATATAGGGTTTAGGGTTTATATATATAATATATTGCCAGGTCACCTGCGGTAGCCACTGCCATAGTAATGACTGTTTTTATCGTTCTCATCACTGACCAGACTGCTGCAAAGGCCAGAAGTATGCCTGATCCCCCCTGCATCCGGATGTGGATCCACAGTGATCTGCATTGCTTGCAAGACGGGATAGCTTGAGAGTGCGCCCCTGCTGCATATCTCCTCCAACTTTGCCACAAAGCTGTCCATGACACCGATCAACATGGTCACACTCTCCACGCCTGTCACAAAGAACCTCCTCGGCTGCTGCTTGCCCGAGATGCGCACATGGACTTTATTGCCGAATAATGCCAACTTCTCCAGGCAGGGCATTGGGGCAAGGATTTCCACATGCCGTTCTGCATCCTTTGCAAAGGAGCTTCCCACTCATGCGCGGCACACGGAGCCTCCAAAACTTGTCAATGAACACGACTGGAAGCCAGTATGGAGCATCCTTGCTCCCGGTCATCATGTGTATGGAGGTGCAAGACACCTGTGCTGCGCTGCGAGGATATACAGGCGCACATTTGTCCACTAAACTTACGGCACAATCCTCTGGAACAAGTAAGGCTGGGACATACTGACAGTCCAAGAAGACCGAGTGGCATATGCAGCTTCTGGCACATGCGCAAGTAAAGCTGGCTTTGCGATACCAAGTCTGAGACCGTGGTATTGAAGAAAACCAGAGTCTCTAGGCTGTGAAGAGCCATAAATGTGAAAGATTTCCCTTCCAGAGACAACATGCATCAGCAGACAAGCTGCAGGTGAAGGCAGCCTAAATCCTGTTCCTCGTTGGTCATAGCGATCCAAGCGAGACCTTATTAATCACGGGTATGGGGCTCGGTATCAATGCCGCGACCCGCCAGCCGAGGCCAAGGGTAAGCTGCCACTGGGACATTTTTCTGGCAAGCAAGGTTCCATCCTCCCACCTGGTCTTGGTGCGATGCAAGAATGATCAGGGTGCAAGTTCGATGCACCAAACTCCTGTCAGCCAGCTTCAGGCAATATTTGCCTTGCCACACTGACTGCAGCATGGAATATTCAGGAGAGAGCGTCCAATGCTTGGAATCATTCAAAGAGAAGAACACTGCCTCAACAAGTGTCTGATCCTCAGTGTAGCTGCAAGTGTAGAGTCTGGCTATAAAAAGATGCTGTGCTCCGAAACTTCCCAGGCAAGGATCAGGCAGTGCAAGAAATTACGATGACAGCCCCAAGGGAGTAACATTATTTGCCTTCGTCTCAACGCAATGACATGAACGAGGACACAGCCCCCCATCCGTGAGGTTTCTTTGAAGCATTCAACTTTACTGCACTGGTGTGGCGTTCTTAAGAACCCAAAGCAAGGTCTTGAAAACCGTGCGATTTTGAAAGCATGCTTGTTTGCTTGCCCAAACAACCTGTCGCGCTTGTGCGCATTTTCTGAGGAGCTCATCTCGATCGTGCACGTCACGTGCCCCACATCATGTGGGCCACATGCACGATATCGTTCCAAACTTAGCCGTGCCTCCTCCAAGAATGAGCAAGCCCTGCAAAATGATCAAGTTGGCATATTGGAATCTAAAAGGAAATGCCCCTCGATCAAAAAGGTTTTTTTTTGACTGTAATCGATTGCGCGGAGTCTTTTGGGACGAAAGCGACAGTTGTATGATCTGAAAGAGCAAGCAGCATGAATGACGCACGGTCCGCCTCAGATGATGAGATCAGCTGTGCCATGGCATTGCAAGGGGCTCTAGGTGATGGTGCGAGAAAGTTTGGGGCGGCAGATATTCGCAAGCTCGTCAAAAATGGCTACATCAACGACGGCGATCTGCAAGTCGCCACAAGAGAAGGACTGGAGAACTGTGATCTGTGTCCAGCGCACGTCGACTGGATCACAAACAGGGGCGCCACAGCAGGTGAGAGGATGCAACGTGCCTCATAAAGTTGAGTTGCATTGTGACTTGCAGGATAGCAGTGCATCATAGCACAACTGACTCATATTCTTCCCTGATATTGTTTCCTGCTGTGCGCACCCCACGCCTTCAGCAACACCCTCAGCTGTGCACCCCAGGAAGCAGCAGCGCGCATCTCTTGCCATTTACCCACCATAAATATCAAAGCTTTGGTCCTTTTGGCCCCTCTTTGCAGCAGCCCTAAGATTGGACCTGATCCAGTTTGGGGCCCAGTAAAAACGTTACACATGCAGACCCGAGCAAGAGCATCCAGACGCACACTGCTGCCAGTCTTGTGCAGCTTCCTCACTCCTGCAGGACACATGCATGCATACAGCATTGATTGGCAAGCATTAAACATGCCAGATGCACCATACTAATGAACCGATGAACCTCAATGGGATGCTGACTTGAGCGTGTGCAGGTGCACATAGCCCGCAGAAGCCCCGAGTCCTCTGGGTGTCCACCAAGAAGCACTCGCGAAACCGGCCCGGCCAACGCGCAAGCGCAGTGCCCAAGAGAGTGCTGGTGGATCCTCAAGGCTATGTGCGCTACAACGACCTCGCTGCTGCCCTGGGATTCCACTGGACCAGCCCCCGGGTGAGTCCAGGGACTCTTGATTGCGAGCAGCAAGAAGAAGCAACCATGAAAATCCTCAAGAATCATGCTCTAACCGTCTAGTCCATGCTTTGCCAGAGTAGTCTTAAGTTGATTGGGCACTGCTCCATAAGGAGGCTGAGGGCAGTGCTTGAGAGGACTCCTACCACGGGGCTCTCAACCTGAGCCATTGCTCATAGAAGGAGGATTTCAGAAAGAAAGTCTGCCCTGCTAGAAAGAAAGTCTGCCCTGCTGCCAACAGCGGCTTCTGAGCAGGCTGGCTGTCAGCAGCTCTCTGCGATGGGGTGGCATACACTACATCCCTGCGATCAACACCACTATGCTTCCTTCCAGCAAAAAACCCGTTCATCGATGCGCATGCTGTGTAGTTCTCTCCCAGGCTTGAGAGACCTTCTGCATGGCACTGCTGAGCTTTGCTGAACCGGCCAGGCTTCCCACTTTCAATACAGGTGATTTACCTGGGGGATGATCTAGTCGTGGCGAGCCGGCGGGGGGCGGAGGACATTTTGGTGCACATTGACTGGGAGCTGCTGAACAACATGGGGTGCGACATCAACAACCCCATCGAACTCTCCTCCACCGGTGCGCGCCCCCCAGGGGCTATTGCTACAGCGACTTTGATCAATCACTACAACTAAGTACAAGCACTTGATCACGAACCGCTTCTCCTACAAGATGCGTCCACAGAAATGCTGCATGCAAAGGATGCCACAGAATCCAATCGGATCCAACCCTTTGATGGGCTTGCTAGATCCACGCAAGCTCTTTGCAACGTAGTCTGATATGGGATTTACCCTGTGGAGATATTTTCTGTGCATGCACATTGTGCTCCTCTGCTTACCAGTAATCAGACGACTTCCATATGGGGCACCCTGCCGCATCATGCCCCGATGATGACATGCACAAGCATGCATGCAAACTAAGCATTAGTAATTACAGTTGCATGCAAACAGACTTACCTAGACAACGCAGGGGCCCCGCAAGTTCCTGCTGAAGATGCGTAATAGACAAGCTTGGCTTAGGCAAAGGACTGGTGAGCAAATTGCCTGCGGTCAGTCAGATATAAAGGACACAATGTCTTTCTCATGGTGCGCAGAGCAGCCAATGGCCGTTCACAACAAAGCACATGAAATGTCAGCATGTGTTTGGTGCAAATTATGTTTCTGAGCCGAGAGGCTGACACTGCACATGATGCTTCGCCATTGGGCAGATCCCAAGTGGTACCTAGTGTGTGTCCACCACCTCTGGAAACCCACTGGTGGTCAAAACACAAGGGGGTTGTTCAATGTCGGTCTGGACATGCTCTCTAATATGTTCCAACAGACTTTACCGGCAAGAAGGGACCCTGTGTTGCTGCCCCACACTATTGCCGGCTTCTGCTGGCTACCAGCAAAGATAATATCGCCGATAACTTATCGGGGTGCAGTGAACCTTGCATTTGGGAATTGCTGCTGTTTATGTGAGCGCGCCATGTCAGCATGTCACGCTGCAATCAGCTATAGACATGAATGTGTGGTGTTTCAGATGAGAAGACAGCTCCAACGGGGCCAGAAACCCTCCGTCATAACTGAGTTCTCTCTTTATTGGATCCAAGGATGGCATGAATGCTAATGTGCCTATTTATTGGTACAGGCAGCTGGCTGAGCCTGGTAATGGAGTGGCAGACCTGGTTCTTGCTGGTGAGCGGGGGAGCGCTGACTCAGCTCATCCAGGGATTCATGAACCGCGCGATGCTGCGCGTCTTCTGAGCATGCACTGCTTTGGAGCCGTACAGGGCCTCGCACTTGCGTGGGAAGTCATACACCTAATAGCCTGGCAATCGCCAATGCAGCTGCTGTGCTTGAGGAAGTCATGAAAGGGAACCCAGCATCTCAGGGACACTAAGAAGCCAGGTTTGACATGGGTCTAGAAACATCCAGGCCAGCCCCTACATAAGGCATGGGATGCCTTGGCAGCGACTGGCATTTTGGACATCCCTGAGATCCACAAGATTGTGCTCAAAGAGATTTGCTGAGAAGCAGAATGGAGACAGCTATTTCTCACATTGCCTATCGAGGCAGAGGTTACACAGCATCTGGTGGGTGCTGCATGGCACGACAGCACCCATGCAGTAATGGATCTTACATTTGGCAGTCCTGCCTCACTGATATAAGCAATGTTAACGCGTCGCAAATGTGTGTGTCATCATGATTGGCAAGGTACGCAAAACTTTGTCGGCGCCTTGCTGATGGACGTTTTAACATTCCCTCTTGATGGGGACTCAATCAGGCCACGGCACCAAATGGATAAAGTGTACTTAGCGCTGTCCTTGGGGCGGATCGGGTTTGGACTGGTTGGAGCGAAGATTGGAAGTATGGCATGTTGACGGTTGACGTGGAAGGTGGAGGAAGCTGCCATTATGTAACTGTGACTGATTTGACAGAAGGACAAACAATGTGTGAAGTCCAGCTTTCTCAATGACTCGCAAGAGACTTAGAAATAATCACTTTCTGTTTAGATGTGCACTTAGATTAGCCACAGACGTTTGTGGGCCCACTTTCAGAAGCTGTTGTCCTGTGTTTTGTGATCGGCATGCCGAAGGTGAGAACGGCGAGCACGCAGGACGTGGAATTCAAGGTGTCTCCCTGGCAGACAAAGAAAAAGAAGAAAGGCGGTGAGGTCTCGGTAAAGTCGACATCAGAAGCCTCTGCGTCCCTCGTAGCTACAGAAGTATTCAGACAGGTCAGTCCTCCATCAACACTGTATCAGGCCGCTATATCTCATTAGTCATACAGTACACGTATTGACGCCTTTTTTTGCTGACTTAATCGCGAATATGCATGTGTTATCGTGTAGAATTTTACAGATGCTACCGATAATGCCTGAGGCATTCCCAGACCACAAACGAGGTTGGTGCAGAAGGTGCATTGTGATCTTCTTGCTCAATCAGCTGATGTAGTTCTAGCTGATATGCAGGAGACTAACCCGCCGGTTGCAGCAAGCACACCGGAAAAGGCAGAGCACAGTGCCAGCCTGGCAGGTGTGTCCAGCAGCAGCAAAGAGGCAGCTCTCACCGACGATCTTCCAGTCACACCTTGTCAGGCAGAAGCCCTGCCAGAACAGCATACCGCCTGGAACATGAGACAGAGGCCCACTGTATCAGCAGAGGCAAGCGCACCTGTGCCCCCAGCCCCCAGCAATGACCACCCTGGCCTGCAAAGTCCCTTACCAGAAACAACAGCAAGTCACCAGCAGAATGGACACAGCAGGCAGAGCGCAGCAGAGGACACGGCCCTGCAGTGCACTCATCAGCAGAGGGATGCAGCTCCAAGTGCTTCCTGTGCTGAGGGGCAGGCTCCACGGGTTTCAGCGCCGGGACTTTCATTAGAGGACAAAGCTGCAGAGAGGAGTGGGGCAGCGGCCTCCATCAGTGGCACTGGCTACCTCATCTGGCTGCCGGATGGCCGCCTGTCAGGTGCTGGACTGGCTCCTTCCCTGTTGCAGGCTTCGTGCGTTGTCGGGTTTCTAAATGCTGTACGCCGTTCCTGCCAAGAATGGCTTGCCTTGCTTGGCAGGAATGTCTGTTTCAGACGTCTGTCGAAGTCTGCTTCTGCAGACAAGCTGCATTAGCAGGCTGCCACAAAAGCTGCCCCTTTTTGCACTCCCCAGATACAAGGAAGATCCGATACTCTATGTGCGCATTGCTCAGTCTCTGCACCGCGCCTGCCCAGCCAGAGCCACTTGAACCACAAGAGACTCTGCTACAGCGCCTTCACAGGTGAGGATTTTATCAGTCAGGGATAAACGAGCATGTGATTGAATGCATGCGAACAGCTGAGGGGTGTAATTTTTTGTGCAGGGCACTTGATCAGCAGCGGGGTGACACTGGGCATCATGGGGCGGGAGGTTCTGTCACAGAGGGAATGCACCAGGGACGCTGAGTGGAAGCTCATGCATGTGACTTTGCTGAACCTCATCTCTGAGGCTGAGGTGAGTGGGGCATGTTGATGTTCCCTCCTTGCACGCACACCATGCACAAGCAAGTGATTTTGCAGCACTGGAAATGACTGGAACGCACGGTGAGGAGCCTAACGTCCAAAGCTGCCCAGTTGCACTTCTTGCAGCATGCTCCATAGCAATTTTCTGGCATTTGGTCATCAGTGGACTCTGTCAATAGCTTGAGACTGGAGATCCAATACAATATGATACCACGAGGCCCTGTTGCAAGATGAGCAATGTTGGCAGCTTTGCAGTTTGTTTTCTACACACCGTGATTAATGCTATCAGACTGCTCTGAGAGCCCAAGTTCCCACCTTGTATGCTTTGCTAATTGCGTGCCAGAATAAGAAAAACCTGCAACCTGCAGCTATGCCAGTTGCCCGAGTACATGTTCTCACATTTTGTAGCTAGTGTAGGCTACAGTAGGCCAGTGATGCATGTGTTGGCATGGCAGGTTGGGTGCTTGGCAGAGAAGACTGGGGAGGACAGCGCCCGGCTGAGAGCGCCCTTTGACCTGCACGGCTCAGAGGAGCACCTATTCGGAGAGACTGACCTGCCCAACGACACCACCCTGCAGCTGGAATTTGTTTGCGAGACAATCCTGGTGCGCTGCTATATCTTCTCAATGCGCCAAACTCCCGAGAAGGTGTAGATGGAACTCATTTGTCTTGGCGTCTGCATTCCTCTTCATCTAAAGCATTACCCAAGTGTGGGCTTCTCACTGGCGGCAGACTGTTTCTGCTCTTGGGAGTGATCGATCTTGTCTGCAGACTTTGCTGTATGTTTTCAGTGCTGGGGTGCATAAGAGCAGGTTACCACTTGCATGCCATGCATGCTGTATATGTGCGCCTGCTGAGTTGAAGGAAAAGGAGTGCCGCTGAGCTGAGAGATACTGGCTGCAGGCGGATGCGGCAGCAGAGAAGCATCTGGCGAGGTTTTCACCCTCGCTCATGGGACGCGGAGCGTTTGTGAATGTGGGCCTTTTCACATGCGGAGGCGAGGCTTTGAAGAATTTGATGAGAAGGCCTCATCAGGAACAGGTCCTGTTTGACCCAGATCTGGATGGGTAAACCTTGTGAATAGTTTGCTCAAATGGAGGGCAAGATAAAGATCTCCAAACAAATCAAGTTAATTTGAATGGCCACTGTCTGCGCTGTCGGCGCCAAATATAGCAGAGAGTAGGTAGGTGTGTGTGTGTGTGTGTGTGTGTGTGTATGTGTGCTGGTGTGGACATGGTGGGTGAGATTGTTATCCAAAGATTATTAGCGGAAGAAAAATTTGCATCCAAATTCACTAGGTCTCACGCATCTGCCCTTGAAACAAGAGCGGGCAGCACGGCTCCTGCTCTGTGGCGTGTGCTATTTCATGACCGGCCACGGGAATAAAATTTCATCCATTCAATTGTACACTCGACAATCACAAGAACGCACAGCATGCATGTTGACACAGGTAGGATTTCAGGGCTCATGACAATGAGCCGCCAGCAGTGGTGGCCACGAACTCCACGTGCAGATCCTGCCGGCAATTGGGCTGCCTGGCCGCCAGAGAGCCGACCGTCTCACTCTCCAGCACTGTGCTCGCAGCCACGCTCTGCTGCATGGTTAAACGCGCCAAATTATTAATAATTATTATTATATCACATTTCCTGCCAAGAGGCAAGGTGCGTCCTGCAGACGAGCTGCAGTTGAAGGCTGCCACAATCCTGCCCCTTGTTGGACTCGCCAGATCCAAGCAAGACCCAGTCACCCGTGGGCACGGTGCTCAGTATTTATATCGCCCCCCGCCAGCCGGGGCCAAGCCAAATCATTGCAAGCCTCAATATCATCCTTTCGCATCCGGGTGTCTGCATGCTTGGCATGCTTTAATTACCTTCAGTAGCAAGGTCTCATCCTTCACTTGGTGCAAAACCTCAAATTCAATACTTACATTAGTGTCCACATGTTCAATGCCTTTCACAGCAGATCAAGCATAAGGGAGCGGTATTGAAGGTACCATTGATCATGCAGTAGGCAGAAAAAGAAAACTAAGAAAAGAAAATTTGTTCAGGGGTACGCTGCAGACCTGGGAGGGGTTGCGAACGCGGTAGAACACCTGGCGGCCGCGCAGGCTGACATGGCGCTGACTCAGCAGCTGACTCATCTGCCCGAATGTCAGCCCGGTCGGGCACAGCAGCGTGATGTCAGCCTCCTCTATCAGAGACGCCATCGACTGCTGCCTGTGCAGATGCACCTGCCAGCAATATGCACTTCTCAGCGCAAGAGAGCTTTAAGGATGGTGTTGCAATGAGTGCAAAATGTTCCCTGGTGCTGTGAGTGCTGCGCTGCCGAATGGTGATTCATTGTTGGTTTATGCTGCAAGAACGCTCAAGAGCGCAATGCAAGCGTGGACGCAGGAAGGGCATCCTTTGAGATACGGGCCAAGGCACAAGTCACCTGCTCCATATCACAGCGCAAATAGCATCCAGTTGCTAAGCACGGCAAGGCAGCATAAAAGGCAAAGTATGCACAGCCATTCAGGCCATGCATTTGACACCGCAAAGCCATCACAATGTCTGTCGAACTGCGGAGGTATTTTGGAGGAATCACCTCAACCATGGGACTGGTGTGTTGTCTTTCGGAGGCCGCCGCGGAGGCCGCCGCAGCCGCAACCGACTTTGCTTCGCGCGCTGCCTTTCGCTCTGCGTCCGCCATATTCACCGGCAACGACGGCTGCTTGCTGCAAGCACCCAGCACAAGATCAGAAATTGCAATGCTGCATTGCCAGCTTACTGCTGCTGACAATGCTTGTGCTGCCATCAGCGAAGCACCAACACTTTCCCTACATTGCTTCACCCGTTCGAGCTCAGCCTATTTAAAAAAGGAATCCGTCATAGGCAAAGGCAAAACACAAGGATGGTTCCTTTGTTTTTTCTGCAATAGGAAGACTCCACCGAAAAAGAGCAACTGTGCGAGTTGAACACCACGAGAGAGGCAGCCAAACAAAACCTTCTTGCGCCCCACTATCCTAGCTCATCGTCCCTCCAGGAACGCTCAGCCATGATGACGAGCCCCAAGAGGGGAATATTTCTTCTACAGGCTTGCGCCCCAGTAGCGGCCAAGTGCTAGGATTCTGAAAGGGTTTGTGACAACAGAGGCACATGTGCATGCCCTTCTCTGGCGTCCTGTGCCTCACCCATTCTGAAGGGGCTGAGCCGCACTAGCCAAAGCCAGAAACTTCAACATTTGTCATTTTGCATGCCACCATGCGGCGGCTGTAAAAAAGGAATTGCATGAGGACAGAAGCACATGCCTGGGCTCTAGAGTCCTGTGCCTCACCCTCACCTACAGTATCTAGGCTCTCTAGGAGGGCTGTGCCAGAATAGCCAAAATTTTAATCTGCTCGATTTCAACTGTCAAAAATCAGATCCCGAGGATAACGGACATGCCTGGGCTCTGGCGTCTGCCCGGTGCGCTGCTTCTTGGGCTGCCCGCTGCTGCGCGCTGATGAGGCCGCCCGCTTTCCTCCCTTTTCCTGCTTTGCTGTCGGCGGCGGCGGCGGCTCGCTCCTGCTTGCAGCTGCTGCAGACGCCGCTGCACCTGCGCACCCAAATTAGACATATCATTATCAATTTTATTATTATGATTATGATTATGATTAATATAATGATGATGATGATGTTTATCTATTATTAAAATTCACGATTTTCCTGCCAAGAGGAAAGGCTTCCTGCAGACAAGCTGCAGATAAAGGCTGCCACAATCATACCCCTTGTTGGTCACGCCAGATCCAAGCAAGGCCCATTCAACCGTGGGCACCTAAGTCTGCCTGATACTACGGAGGTGCTCGCCAACGTCAGGGCACCAGAATATTGTGTGCCTAGGTTGACATTAAATAGCAGATACAGAGGCTGGAGAGCTTGAACAAGAGGACTCCCCAGCTTGATACAGAAAAATGCCTTTGACATGATCGAACAAATGCCTCCAGTTGTCACTGAGACTTTACAGTGATGTTAAGGAATGGACAAAGTGGGCCGTCAAAGAAACCTCCGAGCCTGCTCAATTGCCCGACCAGTGGATTCCGACATAATTTACGGATTTGTGTTGTGAAGCAGAATCTACATGCTGCGTCAGTGCGGTAGTCCAAGGGCAGGGAGGATGGAGGGCTAAACATGATCACAGGGTTGTCGTTGCAAAGCACAATGTACATATGGTGACTCTCCTCTTTCCTCCTGTGTCCAAGTCTCCTTCAGAGGTGACAGGCTGTAAAGCCTGAAGGGTGTGAAGATGCGTGGATTGCACCACAATGGTTGAACAATGCAGTGTAAGCTTACAAATATACCATTATAAGTATATTTACCTGGCGCCGGTGAGGGACTGTCTGACCGAAGCTTGTCCGTCTTCTGAGGGCTGCGCTGCGGATCCTTCACCACTGGATTCACCTGCAGCTTCAGCACAGCATCACTCACGGTTCACAGCTGCAAACTAAACAATCCAGGCTTTGGAATGCACACGCTCAACTCCAGAAGATGCTGGAAACAGAGCACCAGGGTAGCTACACTTATTGATTGCGGGGTAAATCACACAGGTACACTGCACATGAGCAGGAATGATAGAAGTGTTGCCTAGTCTACGCAACACTCTCCTCAGTACATGCAGCAATAAGCAGAAAATATGCAGGAGAGGCAGGAAAGGCATGCATGCGTTACCAACCTTTGGGATGTTGCTGCTGGGTGCTATCACAGCATAGGGTGAGTTGCCGTCCGTGGCTGCATGCATGCCGCCAGTAACCGCCTGCGATCCATTAGCCGCCTGCGATCAGACAAAGAATCTTCCATCATAAGACACTCCCAACGCTGCAGCAACTATGCTTCTCTGCAAAAATGTGGTCGCTCGATTGATCAGTCAGTCGTGTCAATCTGTGTCCCATGCTCGGTTGCCTCCGGCAGAACTTGGGCCACAGAACGACACGACAGACAAACCAATCGAGTGGCATACTTACTCCAAACACAAAAACCTGCATCCACACCGGGCGACAGGGCAGCCAAGGGCAGGTCAGCATGCAGCGATGCAGCGAACGCTAACCACAAGTGCTTATGGTCTGCCGCGCTCAAACATAGCAGCATGGGATCATGGCCACTCTTTTCCTGCATGGCCGCGCTATCAATGCATGCTGGCTAGTCTCTCCAGCATGGCACTGACTGGGGAGCTCTCCATGGTGACAGCGCTGATGGCAACGCATGCTAGCATGTTTCTGCAGGATGTTTCAGGCAGGAGTGCTCCATATGTTGCGTGATGATCCACACTGCAAAGTTACAGACAGCCGGGTGCACCTGCGGGGTCTAGTCCCTGCAAGAAAGGTCCACCTTCCGCGAGATCCAGCAATGATCATGAAGAAAGGCGCTAAGTCAGAGCAGCCAGCGGCCGGCGCTGCTTTCCGGCCGGCAAGACAGCAAATGATCCTGGCCGTTGTGTCTTGCATGCGCATGGAATTCAAAATGTTCTCTGCAGGAAGGTGACTTCAGGGTTAGACAGTTGAATGCACCTGTGGGGCGGTTGGCGGCTTGCGCTGCTTTGCCTGCTTTGCCGGCGCGCGCTTTGCACGCTGCGCAGCCGCAGCCGTCGCCAGCGCGTGGCCGGTCTTCCTCGCCTCCTGTAGTACTTCTGCCTTCGGATCGTACACCTGCATCAGAGCATTGCGCATATTTATATACACATGTCTCTATGCAGGTGCCAGCAGAAGCAATGAGTGTGCAATTGAGTCAATCAGAATCCCTGTAAGCGTGCTCCAGAAATTCTCTCTGCCAAACGATGGCTCAGCAGATTCTTGATTGGGACATGCCAACAGATTTATTTATTGACCTTCACAATTGACTCTATTGCAAGAAGGTGCTCCCATTTGTTATACGCACGTAAAAGCTTGGCATTATAGCAGCGTCTGATTGAACCTGCCAGCACTCATTAGACGAGTCCAAGGCAGTTGGCCTGAGAGTGCTAGCAGCAGCCTGCCAGCATCCGCTTGGCAACTGTCAAGCGATGGATCTCCAAGCAGCAAAAAGGCCCGCAGCGGGCCTGCGAATCTCCTTGCAGCTAGGCAAAGGGGAGGAAGAGATGCGCACTTGTGCCTCGTAGCTGCGCAGGTTTGTGTACAGCAGCTTTAGCAGACGGTCAAAGCGCGCGTCTCGTTTGCAGTCGCGCCTGCTCTGCATCTGCACCCGGCACTGGGGGCACGACGGCTCGCTGCACACAGCAACAACCCCTTTCACCTTTTGTAGATTACCGTCAAAAGTAAAGAGCAGCAAATATAGCACCACAGGGGCAGCCACACACTCTCTTTTGTGTCCTGTGCTTCCAAGTCAGACACTCAGTGAGACAGTCAGTGAGTGACATGAACAGAAATGAGGCATCCGGCAAATTTTATGGGCGATCAGATGATTCTCAGAGTGAGCGCGCTAAGCATCACAATCAGAACAGTGCACCAGTGCTCTGGGCAGCAATGAGACACCACTGGTCCTCAGGCAAACTCATGTAAGCTCACAGCTGTGTGTGTGTTGTAAGGCTGGAGGAAAGGTATGGCTGGCAGTCACCTGGCCACTCTAAGCCACTTCTCGATGCAGTCAGCGCAGAAGCGGTGCATGCAGCCCGAAACCAGGCGGCAGCTCTTGACGATCCCTGCACAGAGTAAGGATTGAGGTGTCAGCTACATCTTTAAACAGAGCAGGAAGTAAGGGTGTCCTCGTCAAGAGCAAGGTGCTAAAATACATAACTCATGCAAAACAGACTCGAGGCAACCAGAAGAGTTCTCACCGAGGCAGACAGAACAACGTGTCTCTGATTCGAGGGAGGATAGATTGATGTCCATGACCCTGTTCCTTACAAGGATTTGGCGCAAACGTTTTGGCAGAGGACAACAACAGATTTGAGCTGGCTACGCCTGATGAATCTTATCTATGCATAGATGCAGTTCCTCATTCAAGTAGACTTTCAACATACCAAGAAACGACCAGCTGTGAATTCTGTCAATCCAACCTGTTCACCACGATCTTTCTCTCGGAGCAGGTGTTCCTTTTGCGGATCCCGGGTTCCCGACAATTCAATGTTTTCAAAGTGCACTTATCTGTACTTGCCTTTACATCAGAAAGGTGTTCGCAACACTTGGAGCAACCTGTGCTTGAAATGTGACTTTAGCGTGACTGTGCAGTTACGTCACCTTGCATGTTCGCAATGGCTCTGAATGTTTTTCCCTGAAAGCTACTGGATCCACGATCTGATGGCTATCACTGCGAGTCCATAATGCCAGCTGCTCCTGGTGTGCATGTGTTTGTAGTATTGCCGAGTAGGTGCACCAGCACCTTGTGGCAGCGAAGCTGCGGCGTGCGGCAAACCGGCATTGGCATTTTCTGCAGGTTCCAAAAGTTGCCCCCATGGTGGCTTCCTCACCATCTGCCGGTCCTGCAACGGCAATTGCATCAGAAGGGGTGGAGCAAAAACACATTTAATTTAAACCTTAATTTAAATGTACCCTATGGCCCTCTGGGCTCTGGGTTCGCCACTCATACAGAATATTATTATTATTATTATTATTAAGAAGGCAACCGCACACAAGAGGGGCGCCAGCGTTTGTGGCCCGGCACTTGCAGGGCAAGGATCATGCAGGCAAAGCTGAGATGGTTGTTGATCTGCGCATTCGAATATGATCGTATTGGACCACCTGCGGTGGGCCAAAAGGACTTCATGCATTTACCTGCACGTGATGAAACGCCTGCCACGATGAGTCACCGTTGTGACAGGATGCGTTATTGCGCTCGCTGTGTTCTTCGATCCGTTTCGTCGCCCATGCGATGGTATTTTATGTAAAGTTATCCCCCAATTGCATCGTTCGATATCGACTTACCGTATTACACCTTTCACGGGTGATACTTACAACGGCTTTAAGCTAAGGATCAGGATTTGAGGAGGAGTCTCTTGTGAGGAATAGATTTGAGTCCTTGCAATCGAAATTAATCCTACAAACAATGATACACATAATATTGTCTATTGAAAGTTGAAAGACTCCCAATGCATGTGACAGCAGCAATGCGGATGATGCCACGGCCAGGCAGGCCCAGTTACGGCATCTTTGGTGTAGTTGCACTGGTGGTTTGTCTTTCCCACGTATCCGGAGCATCGCAGACACCTGTGGTCGGGGATGTATATTCCAACGCGGAGATGGCTGCGCATCTGGTGCAACCTACGGCATCGGGAACGGGCGCTTTGAGCATTCAGAGTGCCACCGTCGCGACCTCGGGCCCCACCTGCAACGGCGACTCCCAATGCCAAGCACTGTGTCCAACGGCAGACTTTACTAAGGCTCAGCCCGCTCTCACCGCAGCAGCCGTGCAACAGCAGGTGTGGGGCATCCCTCCCCATGTCCTAATAGACAATAAGGTTCGCTGCGTGGGGCTGCTCGGTTTCTATGTGATGAAGAAATTCGACTGGCTTATACTCGTGGATACTGCTGACAAGTCGTGCTTCAATACATTGCAGATGTGCCACAGAGTCTCACAGGCTTTCTGAGCATCTGCAGATGTTCCGGGGGCTTGTTGGCATTTAACATAAAAACATCAAGTTCTCCAAAACGCTAAATGTCACCTGAGACTTATGTTCGACCCTCTTCTGCCATGTGCCTGCAGCTAGCACAGTGCGCGAACGCCATTCGCACGTCCCCCGGCTCCTTTGCTGGAGTCATAAACGGCGTCTGCAATTATGCAGACTTCCAAACCGATGTCACCAAGCCGCCGCGGCCGCCCTGGGTGGTCAACCCAGTACTCAGGCGAGTCATCAAGTATTTCTGACGTCCTAAGAAAGCTCCCAGCTAACAACCGCTGACTCATGAAAGGCGAGCGCCTTATGTGAAGGCAACAGAAATCAATGTTGGCCCTGGCTGGCGGGGGGCGGTACAAATCTTGCCCACCGTGCCCAAGGTTGATTGGATCATGCTTGGAGCTGTCGAGTCCAGCAAGGGGTAGGGCGTCTGGCAGCTTGTCTGCAGACGGACCTTGCCTCTTGGCAACCATCTATTGGGGACTTCAGTGTGTCAGCACAAGAAACACAGTATAGCCAGAATCAGGGCCACATATGGCGCCGCCATACCATAAAGCTAATGTTCTAAGTGTCTCATGTCAACCTTTATCCTTCGGGTGGTGTTTTCCTCCTGGAGTCTCCCTCAGGGATTATTAATATTGTTATTATTACACGCTTTTCCTGCCAGGCAGTGCCGAAGGCAAGGTGCGTCTGCAG
>JADEYI010001069.1_pt1 | contig 24697 bp, 29 predicted proteins | sample 8542331 | NCBI WGS metagenome assembly JADEYI01 (sample SAMN16510988, study PRJNA670497) | mine drainage metagenome | isolation source: biofilm near Copperflume 1 | place: Germany: Marsberg coppermine Kilianstollen | collected 2018-02
CTCCCGGGCCGGCCGGGCCGCGCTGCCGGCCGCGGCCGCGGCGGCAGCTGCCGCCGCGCTCGGCCCGGCGGCCGCCGGGGAGCCGGCGCCAATCTTGGCGGCTCCCAGCGTGCAGCAGGCGGCCGCGCTGTCGCGCGGGGACCTTGTGCGACTAGCGCGCAGGGCGAGCCTGACGTCTAAGACCAGCATGGTGAGTCTGCCGTCGCTGGCAAGCACCGGTAGCCTGCCGCCGGTGCACAACATGGCGCCACAGGCCAGCCTTGCGTTGCGGCACTCGCTGTCGAGCGCGCACAGCTCGGACGCCGGATCCGCGGCCGCGAGCGCGCACCTGCCCGGCTTTGAGGAAGAGGACGAAGAGGAGCGCGCAGCCGCCGGCAGCACGCAGGCGCCTGAGGCATTGCACAAGGAGCCCGAAGGCTCCTCCGCAGTTGTCGTCCCGGCCGTGCGGCAAGCGGCGAGTGAAGCAGCCAGCTGCAGCAAAGCTGCTGCCCCAGCCACGGCAGCAGAGGCTGCCCCTCGCAGAACTGCAGCACACACCCTGACTGGTGCGAGGAACCTTCCTCCATTGCTTTCTTGTTGCGTTTGGGCCTTCAATATCTAGCTCAGGTATATCCAGGCAGTTGCAAGCATTGTACAATGCTATTAACACCGGCAACTTGAGTGGTGTTTTGATTGCATGCAGGGTCCCACGGGTCAAAGACCCGCCCAATGCCGTCCCCTTTCAGCAGGCCTGAGGCGATGCGCAAGCGCAGCAGCAGAAACTCCATCGAATTTACCGGCCTGCGCATCGGCAAGCTCATTGGCACAGGGTCCTTTGGGAGGGTCTACAAAGGTGTCACTTCTTACCTTCCTGCCTTATTAGCCAATGCTTTAAACTTGATATTCACATGCAACAGCTTCTCCAACATCCTTGAGGGAAGCCTGGCAGCGGCATGACCTGTACCTATGCATCTAACTCTCAACACAGATTGCTGATTCTGCCTGTTTGCCATTTGTGCAGCCCTTTTCTGGTGCGATGCTGGGCATGCATGCGCATACCTATGTAAGTCATGGCATATCAAGAGAGATTACCATACCTGGTGTTGCAGGTTCCTGGCGCGAGAGCACTGTGGCCATCAAGGCGATAACACACAACGCCACGCTGTCGCGCAAGGTCGACACTCTGCGCGAGTCACTCGTCGGCATCTCCATCCAGCACCCAAACGTGGTGGGCGCATGTTCCCTCCCTCGGTTCCCAACCCTTCCGTGCACCATTTTCCCAGGCCTGCTCTCATCAAGAACGGGGGCTCAGCGCAGCATTCAAGATTATGCACCGTGGCCATTCACCCTCCCTCCCTTGCACCCAGCCTGGCGCCTGCTTTGTTTATACATCAGTCAGCATGACAGGCTGATCACAACTATGGCCACCCTTGTCCACTGTTGCCAACGTTAAGGGTCTCTACAAAGTTTGCTGGGAAAAGAGCTGGATATTGGATAAGGCTTTGCAAATTTTGGTGCTCAAGCAGCTTCCCAGCATGTTGGGCTGGTTGAAACCTGCGTGCATGGAGATTTTCTTATTGTTTTGAAGGCTAAGCTGGGTGGATCTTGGCGTGGGGCGCGCTTATATTCTGGGTTACTCTGAAGACTGACTTGGGTGGATTTGGGGGGTGGGGCGCGCAGATGACAACGTACAAGGTGCTGACCACGATCAAAGCCAACGCTCTGGTGGAAGATGCGCCGCAGCGGCGTGCCGATGCAATGCGCGCCAACGGCTACAGCGTTGCGCAACTTGGGCCCGGTTCCGCGCAGACGCCCGCCGAAGAAGAGCTGCTGGAAACCTGGCTCCTGCTCGAGGTGAGCTGGCTTCCTCTTGCTCTTCTCTTTCCCGTGATGTCTGCATGATGTCTGTATGATGATTGTTTCTGTGTTCTTGCCGACATAGTATTGAACGCACCTAGCCCACCCGGCTGCAGATGCATCGTTCTTCATTCTCTCATTACTTCACTGTTTGTCAGATTGACAAGCCTCTCATTTTGTGGGGCTGACAGCATGCTGCATTCAAGGTCCCGTTGAGCATTCTGTCTTGGTGGGTGGGGAGTTGATAATTCGGAAGGATAATTTTTGAGACGGCTGCCTGTGCTGCGCGCAGTACTGCGACGGGGGACCTCTGGACCGAGCCATTGCCAACAAGCGCTTCTCCAGCAGTATGGTGAGCCCGCCTGCTCCTGCACCTGCCCTCTTTTCCACATCTCCTGAATGAAGAACCATGCCCTGAATGGGAAACTTAGCCGCCCTGCAGGCGTGCACAGCATGAAGCTCAGCAACACATGCTCAGCAGCATGGGCAACGCAGTGTTGCTGCATAAGAAGATGTTGACTGAGGGCTGCCTTGTGTTCCTGTTCATCCAGGCCGCCATATACCTGTCCCTCATGGACATCACTGCCGGCATGATTTACCTCCACTCCCTCGGCATTGTCCACAGGTGCGCACATACACCCTGCAGCAAACTGACCCCAGGCTACATGTCCAATCCATGCGGGGCTGCCACATGCAGTACTGTCCGGTAGCTCAAGAGCAAGCCACCCTTGGGGCAATTCTGCTCGGGAGGAAAGCAGCTTCCTGACTGAACGTCTGGTGCATGGTGCTAAGCATTAGTAGAGTAGCCTATGTGCAAGTAACCTGCATGGCATCACCAGTGCAAGTTGGCCGTCGGCGGTATTTACAAAATGCTCCGCTCCGGTGGATCTGCTAAGTAAACACTTATGTGTATGGTTGCACAGCACCCAGAAGGGCGCCAATGTGCTGCCTGGCTGTGAATGGGTGCTCAGCGATTTTAGAGGAGCCTAATTTAATTGTGTTATCTTGGTGCGCAGTGACCTGAAGGGTGCCAACGTGCTGCTGAAGAGCGCGCCGCGGTCGGCCGCGGACCCGCGAGGTTACGTGTGCAAGCTGGCCGACTTTGGGCTGTCGCGCGTGCTCGGCGCCAACCGCACCCACGTCTCCACCAACTCACACGGTGCGGCCCTGATCTGAGAGCGGTTATTTTCAGCCAATTCTGGCGCTGCCTGACTTGGCTTTCCTTCTGGAGTGGCCTGATCTGGCGCGGCTGGTTTCCGCCAGATCTGGCACCACATGAACCTGATGAGCAATGTTGCGCGACCTGATTTGGAGCCGTTCCCTGCTTGCCTCCTCTGGCGCCTCCCTGCTGTCCTGACTGGGCGCTGTTCTTTGTGCCTGACCTGGCAAGTCACTTGCCTGGCCAGATGACTTTTCTGGTGCCGTGCAGCAGGGAAACTGCACTTGCTTATTATAATAGAAACCTTTGTTCGGCACCATGTACTTTTAATTGGAGAGTGATCAGGTGCACACATTGGGTGCAGGCACGGTGTCGCACCAGGCGATGGAGGTGTTGCATGACGGGCGCATAACGCGGTCGAGCGACGTCTATAGCTTTGCCATGATCATGCTCGAGATGATCACAGGCGTCCCCGTCTACGAGGGCTTCTCCGCCTCCCAGGTCCGCAATTGCCCACCCTTGTTTTCCACCCACCGGCATACCCTAGAGTCAAGCATGTTCTGCTGCCATTCCGATCCGCCACTAGACATCTGAGTCCAGCCAAGCAAGTAGGACAATACAGTAGAGTGTAGGCTGCAAGCGTGTCAAGTCGCCAGAAAATATTGCAACAGAAGGGATTGTATGCATGTCATAAAAGGGCCCAAATGACTACTTTTGAGACCCAGAAGGGACATCGGTAACCCAAATGTGCTTAATCAGATACTTGAACCATTCGAGACAGCGTGTGGGCGCGTGCGGCTGACATGTACGCCCATGTGCAGATCCTGTACCAGGTGTTCAACGGCGCGCGGCCGCACATGCCGGAGGGCCTCCCGGCAGGCTACAAGCAGCTGATCGAGGACTGCTGGCACACCGAGCACAGCTGCCGTCCAACCTTTGTCACCGTGCACGAGCGCCTCCGCAGCCTCTACCAAGAAATCTGCGCCAACACAGCAGCGCGCTCCTGACGCGCAGATCCCCTCTCTGCCTGGCTCCTTTGACAGGCATCTGCAGTGAGACTACAGACATGCAGAGGGGTTTGCTGCTCTATCTGCAGCGGAAGTCTGCTGCTGGGGGGCAGGCTCTTCTCAAGTGGGGGTCCTCAATGTCCTCTGGGCGGGGGGAGTTCCTTGGACTGCGTATTTTTTTTGCTGTTGCATCCCTTGCAACAGGAATTCTTTTGTGGCAAAGGAGGGCCTGCATGCAACCTCCCACCGCTGCCAAGAGTGCAGCTTGCAAGGATCGAGAGTGCCTTTTTGGGCTTTATTTTGGGTGTGAGTTTTCCTTCTGTTAGTCAAATCTTTCAGCTCCTTTTGTTGCCTATGGCTCTTGAGGTCACGCATGCAACAATCATGCTGCCGGGGTCGTGAGACTTGTTCAAGGCAACAAATGACGGAGAGAAGAGATGATAGTCTGAAAGATAACTGTGCAGGCTGGAACAGGCCTGCACAGCAAAGGTTCATCAGATAGTGTCCATGCGCGGTGACACTCAGCTGGTACTGCAACAGTTGCTTCTTGATGCTCTGGCAGTGAGAAAGTTACCACGCACCCGCCACTCAATGAATGCCAGCCCACCTTCACTGAAATGCAGCCACTTACAGCTCGCGGGGCTGCTTGGTCTGAGCTGTGATCCACCCGATCCCATACATCTCCCAGCGCTGAAGTGCAGCCGATTTGAGCCCTGTGTTGCCAGACGCTTTGTTTGGCGATACGGGCGATCATCCGCACTCAGAGAATCACATTTGACCGTCCATCAGGCTATGAGAGGTTCCTTTCAGGGCTGGAGCAAGAGCTTGAGCCGCCCTTGAAGAGTGAAGGGCAACCACCAGCCAATTAACAAGGATTGAATCATGGAATCTGTGGCGAGTATAAGATTTTGGCTGCTCCATCACATGTCCTATCAAAAGCACTGTGAGCTACCAGGGTGTCAGCCATTGGCTGTGAAATCCTGTGTGGAAAAGGGACTGCAACATAAGATTCAGACGGGTTGCGGCAGCTGATACACTGGTCAAAGTAGCTTCTGTGTTCGCTAACAGTGAATGGGTTTTTTGAAGGTTTCGTCGACTTGGTCGTTTGCAGCTTCTCTGCCGTCTCGCGGTTAGCTTTTGTTTTCCCGAATTCTTTGCTGTGAAAATCTCGTCCGGTCCGTGCTCAACTTTTGTTTGTGGTGCTGCACTTGCAGAACTAATGGCACCCTTGGCACATGTGTGACTGTCAGTGACAATCAGCAATAGGCGTAAGAGTAGAACGTTTTCTACTGTTGCATCTGGATATTAGTCAGCGCAATGGACATGCCTTGCAGCAGTTGAAGTGCAGGGATGGGTACTACGTGGTTTTTTGCTGTGCTGTATTGGAGATGGTCTCTTGAGAGGTCACTTGAGAAGATTCTGTTGCATTGAGCTCCGACCCCTGACCAAGCAGTGTGTCGATCGGTCACTTAAGGAAAACCTGAATGTCACAGTGGACAGGCTTGCTCTTGGGTTGTAGTGAGTGATGACAAGCAGCTGAAATGAGGTCTTAATGATGCTGAACTCTGGCATTGCTGTAAAATGTTCTGACATTGCATGGCAGCTTTTCGAGCTAAGAAGACTTCAAAGGCCTGTTTGCATCCACAGATACGATGGCTGCTATTGTATATGGTATAGCTGCAATGGCAACAATGCCTGTGCAACATTTTTGCATCATGGATGGTGAGGGCCACAACGAAATGCCTTTGATCCTTCTCCCAGAGCTGCCTTTGTATTCCCACACATGCGTGCGTGCACCCAAAGCAAAATTCAAGCCAAAAAGAAATGCATGCGGATCAGGATTTGAACCCGTGACCCCCTAAATGCAGACGAAGCCGTTTAGATCCGGCAGGTTCCCACCAGAGCAGCGCGCCGAGGCAAACAGAAATGAGAGAAAGAGAGCTGAACTAAAAAGTTGACCCATCAGACGGCCACCTGACCTCCCCGCGGCGGAATGAAGCCATGGGGACGTTCCTCAATCGGGGCGCGCCCGGCTCTGAGGCCGGGCACAGCCACCGAAGCTTTCACGCTCAGGTCAGGAGGCTTCCCTTCATCTTCTGGGCTGAGAAACTTGTCACTCTTGAGAGAGACAACAAGGTGTACGAACTATAGAACAGATCCTGTTCGAGTATAGTCGTGCTAAAACGTGAATTTCCGCCGGCCTTATACCGCACATTGGAACGCCGCTGAACGGACTGAGATAGAAGCTTCGCAGCAGATGGAAGTCGTCCAAATAAGCAAGCATCATCAGACTTCCCAATCTGGACAAGATCTCACTAGTGCAACCTTCGCATCGATCACAACTTTTGTAGAAGCATTGGTAAACGAGTGAACAGCTGCATTTGACACAGATTGTGAGCGCAAGCACCCGTACGATGTCGCACATTCCAGCAAGCACAGGATACACAGGTACGGTGGAGACCTTGGTCATTGTATGGAGTCAATTTGGCTGGCTTCATGACACCTTTCTGAGTGTCGAGCTATCTCCTGCAGGCGCGGGCGCCACGGTCATCAATGACGACATTGATCGACACAGCCCCGGCAACGTCGTCGCCTCTCACCTGGAGCATGACCAGCACAAGGGACATGCCTGCTGCCAGGGCATCCATGCTGCTCACGGTGGCGCTGGCGGCCCGGCAGATCACGAGTCCGTTCCCTCTGCGGGGGTAAGCTGCTCCTTCGTCGCCATGCGGATTCTTGAGTCATGAGAAAGCTTCTGGAGTTGACAGGATGCCCCTCTGCTTGATGTGACCTGGTAGTCGTAATGCTTTTAGCCAATCGTTTCATCTGCACGGTGCTGTCTCACCTCAATGTCCTTCATTGTTCAAGAAGTACACCACGTGCAATTCATTCACATAGCGACAAGCTCTTCACAACTGTATCAATTTGACAGGCTGGCGGCCAACACACAAGTGCGCCCACCCGCGGCGAGCGTGGTCCCATCGACTTGGATGACCAGGCACCAAAGTCGCATGTAAGTCCATGCCTGATGCTTTGCGCCCAATAATAGAGACAAGCATATTGTCACATGCCCTGCTTCTCAGATTCTTGTAAAGCAAGCTGCCAATTCTTAGCCAACAGCCAGCGCAGGAGCTCAGTGTTGCATCGCTTCGGTGCACATCCAGGGTCTATTTGTATGGTGCTCTTAGGAAAACAATGTACTGCTCTGGCATGAGCTCCTGTTGAGATTTTCTGACATGCCTTTCAACTCGAAATTCCCATTTGCTTCTGCAGGCAGCACAGGGCACTGGCAGCGCGGCTCCTCAGGGCTCAGTCCTGGGTGCAGGCGCCGACACTCCAGTCAACGTGACTCCCATTGGCGGCCAGGCACCCCCCACGGTGTGCACATCTCCTTGACATGTCTGCATGTGTCTCACCACTTGCGCTTTTGTATTTGATTAACGTGGTTTCCTCTGCCAAGAGGCAAGGTGCATCTGCAGACAAGCCAGTTGCAAAGCACGAGAAAAGCTAGCTGTAGCTCTTTTGTCAGCACAAGTGATATGCTGAGCGTGCTCTAAATTTGGTGATGGGTGCCTTGCATGCAGAACCCTTCTGCCCAGGACAAGGCTCAGGTGAAGACTGCCACGGCTGTGGCCGGTGTTCAGGAGGACCTCAAGGGCCTTCGTGACCGCCTGGCCACCAACGAGGTGAGACTCCTTTGCTCAGGAAGTAGTACAGACAATTTGGTGAAGACATGTCGTCTTGGTGTATCTTTTGTGCTCTGCACCAACACACCAGGCTGGGGCCTGTTTTTTTGGGCACACTGTGAAGTGCTTGCATTGGTAGAGCAGGCTTTCAGAGTGTGTGCAGTGCATATAGCCGCATGCAGACAGCAGTCTTTGCTGAATTATGCCATTGATCCCCACTCGGAACGTGCAAACTGCAGGCGGGTGCTGCGGGAGAGGCCAAGCCAAGCTTTGGGGAGCAGGTCAAGGGGTTTGCAGTGAAGACCATCGACCACACCCAGGCAGCTCTGGAGGGAGCCAAGCAGAAGGTCACCAAGCAGACCACCCAGCCTGCAGGGACTACTCCAGAGAGCTGAAGCACAAGCCAATATACAGGAACACCAAGCATGAGGATGTATGCTGCCCTGAAGCATGGCAGCAGCATGGCCCAAGGAAACGCGGTCAGCACTTTGAAGGCTTGAGTTGTGTTCAAGAGTGCATTTTTGGCAAGGGTACCTTGAGAATGATGAGCCATTGACATGGCTTTGAAGAGCGGTGCTGCGTCTGTTCTGTGTGGCTGTAAAAGCATGGTGGCAAAATTATGAAGAATGGGGGAAACATTCAGCGGCAGTGTGCACAGCAGCATCACCAAGTGTGTGCTCGCATGTGATCTGTTTCACAGCGATTTGAGCATCAAAGATTGTAGACCTGTTTTGATGTAATCTGACGTGTATGCTCCATATGTAGAAAAGACATAATGTGCTTCATTGATTTTGCAACTTTACTGCTGGCACGTCTGAAGTGTGCATGCAGTTGTGCCCGCTTTCCGGCCCCTGGGAAGACATGGTCATTGAGCTCTTGTCCAATCCTTACCATTTACACTTTGCCAAATTTCATTACAACGGAGCCTGTTATATGGTAATCCACCTGCCCAGTGGTCAAAACATAACAAGCAAACTTTGCTTGAAGTAGAACGCTTGAAGCATAATAGATCGGACACGTAAAAAACGATCATTTACTACAAATTTTGCAACAAAATATAAGTATCTGTGTACATCTTTAGCAAATATCGTTATTGCTACAGCAGATCATATGCATGTGGCTGCACGTGTTGGAGCAAAGTCATCTCAAATGCAGGCTACAACTAACTACAAAACCAACGCAACGTCTGCTTATTTGGCAAAGCGTCATCTCGCATCCTCTCATGTCGCAACCTCTCAGTCCCATTTGTAAGAGGACATTAAGTCTTGATCAAACAATGCCAATGAACAGTGTTGTCATGATGTCTCAGCTCATCAGCAAAGAGACATATCTCACCAGCTCAAGCCCTCACATAAACGCCGAAACTCTCTTGATGACAACAAAACAAAGACAATCTCAAACCGCTCCCAAAATGTGTTTTGTAAGAAGTACTGTGTAGAAAGACATCTTTCGGTCGTACTTGTTTTTCAAAGGCACAGCCCATGCACAGGGACTCATGGGGACACCACAATGGTCCAGTTCTTATGCTATGTCCTATCATCAACATATCCGCACAGCTGTGCTCATTGCAGTACATGACGGTACAGCCACCATTTTCTCACATGTGCATTGCAATGTTTGTCAGAGACTGCATGTTCACTGAGACACATTGCAGGCCCTGAAGGCTATGGGACCATCCTCAACTGCTACAGAAATTGAAATCCACAAACTTTGACAATGTCCTCCATACCATTACACAGATTTGAGAAATGCTGCATTGACTCCCAAACCCCAACAGCCCCAACTTCAACCCTCAACCATGCCTTGACACTTTTTGAATTTGGGGGGGGGGGGTGGCTATTTTAGATCCGTTGGAGCCGCAGCCGATTCAGAGAGCAGCGCTAGGATTTGACAGTAAACCCCTGCCCATTCAGGCTGCGCGGGGGGGCACGATAGGGCTAAACGCCAAAGCTGTCGGGGCTACTGCTGGCTCAGGCCGAAAGCGGCAGCGGTAAGGTTTGACATTCAATTCCTGCCGTCTCAGGCAGCGCGGGGGGTACGGTAGGGTTTGACGCCAAAGCCATCGGGGCCGCAGCCGAGGCCGGTGGCAGCGTGGAAGCGCTCGGCCACGGCCCAGAGGGATTCGTCGCTCCAGGCAGCGCCAATCAGCGTCACTCCAAACGGCAGCACCGGCCGCGTGTTGCCCGTCTCCCTCAGCAGCGCCGCCCGTCGCGCCACCTCGCCTGCTCGTGAATCCATATATTAATGTCAAGCATGTTTTACCCGCCAGGTGACGAAGTGCTCTGAAGAGATATGCCTCACCCCTCTACAAAGGGCTATTGGCCTCTCTGCTACCCAAGGTAGGCACGTGCAAAACACGTGGACCATTGCTCAGCTCTGGCGCTGGTCCCTTCTGGTAAGGCAGATTGCCTTCACTGCCTGGTACAGCTGCGATATTGAGGCACACGGGAGTGACCCTTGCCAACATATCCGTCTGGTGGCAGGCAAAATCCCAAACGGCTGAGAAGCCTTCAGAGCACTATGGGCGCCGGCGCTAAATTCACAGCTACCTCCATACAATGATTGGATATCCAGGAAGCTTAAGGCGGTGCTGCGGCCTGATATTATAGCGTGTAGCTCTGGCACGGCTTCAGGCAGGGCTGAGCACCTGTGGGGTCGCTGGCAGCGCTAGGCTCCTCGCAGTGCAGCACTCCGCTGGGGACTGCAATGGCGGCCATGTCCATGAGGTTAACAAAGTTGGTGAAGCGCCCCAAATTTGCGTTCTTGGGCCACGACACCGCCTCCGCCTGCTTCTCCTCAGCCTCAATCTCTGCAAAAACAATCGACAATCGACTTATCTGTCATCTGCATCCTCGCTTGCCTGCCTGACAACCGCCCGCCAAAAGGTCTCCTACTGATTATATTCCGCTGCAGAATTTTGCCACTTGAACTGACCCATGCATGCGTGTCTGCAATTTAAGCGCCCCCTGGACCTGCAGACTTTGCTGCCATTGAAGCATATCTGCATGCATTGCCGGGAGAGCCACAATTCCATGGTGATTTTGCACAAGGGCTCTCTCACGTGCTGACCAGAACACTTACTATAGTGGGTACCTTGGTGGGTCTGGACGCCCCTGAAATGATATCTGCAAGCCACCGAGTGATTGTGCAGATCACAGGCACAGTAGTCGCCTTTGGTGTCCCTCACCTGCGACGGTGTAGTGGTGTGCTGCGCTGGGCACGAGCAGGAAGTCGACCTTGGCGAGCTCCACTCGCGCGCGTCCCTTCAGCTCATTGAGGGTCGTTAATGCGTCGTAAACATCGACCGCGCAATAGCGTAGCGACCCCGCCATGATCGCCCCGGTCACCCTCTCCATCCGCGCATCCCCTGCCACTGAGGCCTCTGTTGGGGTGCCCTTCTGTACAACACATTGACCAGAACTCCAAGTCAGTCACGAGAAAAACCCTTGCACTCAGAGGGGTCGTGGGCAGCAGGTGATTCTGCTTGCTGGGCTGTGGAGGTATGAGGAAAAAACTGAAAAAACATACATGCACAAAGCAGCTTTCATTGGTAAAGTTCACTGCATGCATAACTCTTACGAGAAGCTTCAGCTATCGAACAAAAGCTTGAAGGTGACATGCATGCACACAAGAATCATTGCTGGGCTGCAGCTGCAGCTGCAGCTGCAGGTAACGGCAATTGTATCTAGGTCAACCTTCGTGTCCCTCCCCAGCACAGCTCTTCCAGGTAATGTGTTCGTTCGGTTGTACCATATCTCAGGTAGGACTTCAGAGCTGGAGCGGCCGGGCAGGGGTCGATAAGAGGGAGGGAACGACAAACCTGGCCGGCCTCGAGGAACGTGCGGACGCCAGAATAGCGCTCGGCCAGGAACGCGCTTGTGTAGAGCAGGTTAGCAGTGGCTGCAAACGGCTCAAAGTCGATGGGCACAGTAACGCCCCCCAACTGCTGAAGCATCTGCACCGCCTCCCCGTACAGCCTCTCATAGCCTGCAGCAGCAACCAGTGCCTCATAGATCTGATTCGAGCATATTACTTCCGCTACATGACATTTCCAGTTTGTTTGCCAGTCAAATATACCGTACTTCCTTTTTTGTAACTCTGGTGAGGCTCCCGCGCATTTGTTGCCAACAGAGGACAGAGAGGGGGCATATGGTGACATGCTAAAATTTCTTATTATCTTCTTGCTCTGCACTAACTCTATGTAGCAGAAGTGCAGAGCGAGCCTTGCCTTTCACAAAGGCGTCGCCGCCGGGCCCGGCAAAGCTGAGGTACTCGCGGTCGGGCAGGCCAAAACGGAAGCTGGGCTTGGCCGCGTGCCCGTTGGGCGGCGCCGCGTGCCCATTGGGCAGCCCGCCCGGGGAGCCCGGCGCGGATTGCCCGGGGGTGGATGGCGGGGTGGCCTCCTGCAGCTGCCCCAAAGCTGCCGGCCCAAAGGCAGGCGCCACCTCTGTAGGCACGCGCCAGTTGGGGTCCGCCAGCTTCGGGCCTGCTTCCTGCATGCATGCAAGCGCGACACGTCAGGCACGGCGCAGAAGATAAGAAAACGCTTGGCTGTGATGCCTGGCAAGAATTGGGAAGGGAGAGACATGTTTTGTAGTCTGCTAGGACAATGAGCTGTCCCTGGCCCACATTATGCTGCAGGCTGAGAGCCCTCGGAGCGCTTCCTAAACACCAAACGACAATCTTTTGTTCCATAACAATAAAGCACATGGGCCCCCTTGTTCAGGTGGACAGTCACACCTTGATACCAGTACAAGGCGTTAAACTCAAAGGTCAAATCTCATTTTCATATTATGAAGTTCTAGCAAAGGGATGGGCATGCCTGCATGAGACGCAGCACCACGGCTGCATCGGGGACGGAACGTGCAAAGACGGAGATGCAGTCGAGCGCCCGGCACGCGCGCACCACTCCCGTCGACGACACACGGCCCACCGTCGGCTTTATGCCAACGCAGCCGCAGAAGTGCGCCGGCACCCGCCCTGCACTCCACAGCTTTATATAAAAGAACCCGCTTTTGCGCAGCCATTCTCATCAATGAAATCCATAATTCTCATTGGGACCTTTTTTTTGGCTCACACGCCGCTCTCACGCTAGCTGGCAGCCTGCTTGGTTACTTTGCTAGCCTCAGACTCTCTCTTGCTCCCTTGAAATTCTCTTGGATGCCTCGGTTCCTGCCAGCTCCAATCCCAGCAAGTAGCTGGCCTTCTCTCCCCCCGTGATCTCAACTGCTGGAGCTGCCACTGAAACAAGGCAATCGGCGTCTGCAACTGTCCACCTTTGCAAACAGCGGCAGAGCAGCTACTCTTCAGGTGTCGCACAGGTGATCCTCCACTGATACTTTAACTAAATACTTTATCAAGTTAGGAAGACACGTTTATCGGGTTGCAGATGTCTTCACACAGACAAGGGCTGCCGCCAAAGTGCAGCTGTGCCAGAGCAAGGCATGCATGTGCAAACTTGTAAATTTGCACTTCCTTTTTGGTGAATTCATACACAGCAGATCAAGGTGGCCCTAAAGGACGCACTAAAATTTCCAAGATGAGAGAAGGGCAAAGAGAGTGGGCGCGCACCAGAGCCAGCGGTGTCTGTGCCAAGGGCAAAGGTCAGGAGCCCGCAGCCGACAGCGGCGCCAGAGCCGGATGAGGATCCCCCGGGGAGAAATCGATCATCAAAGGGGTTGCGCGCCGTTCCGTAGGGGGTCCGAGTTCCCACCAATCCTGCCGCAAACTGGTCGAGATTTGTCTTCCCAACCATGACGCCGCCTGCAAGAAGTAGCGTTGCCATCTTTGATCGCACACCTCACCAACTCATCTTTTCTGCATGCATAAAGGAGAGGGGGTGTAACAACATATGCAGAAGATTGTTTGTGGTCTCAATTCTCTTGGCAACAACCACTGGACCTGATCATCAATTCAGTTTTGCGACTTGCACTTGTGATGGCTGCCATGTTGATGGCCTTGGGACATGGCTTAGGTGGAGGTGATCATGCATGCTTATGCATGCGAGGGGAGAAATTGCCAGAGGCATAGGCATGCATGCATTTGCTTGAGCGAGGCTGGTTGAGGGACAGGTGCGCACCAGCCTCAAGCAGAGCCTCCACGCCTGGTGCACTTTGGCTGGGGGTGTATCTGTAGGCCTCGCAGGCTGCTGTTGTTGGAAACCCCGCAACATCGATGTTGTCCTTTACTGCAAAGGGCACGCCGTACAGCGGACCCCGTGCTGCAGGAGGTAGAACCTCCAAGATCCTGCAGCAGTCGTCCCAACTCACTCTGCAAAGTTATTACTTGATGCCAGATTTTGAGACGCTAAGCTGCAGTCCACAGGAGCACGTGTCAGAAGTGTCTGGGTCTGCAGTGTGCCTATACCTGCAGCGTTCCAGCAAGCTCTCCAGTGATGCGAGGGTGATGAACATGCCCTCTTCCTGGGCCAGCAGTGGGTAGAGTCTCCTGATAACATCTGTTGGGCTTGTGCTGGCATCCCTGTATGCTCCTTGGAGGGCTTGGAGCCCGAGAGCGTCACCCATTCTTACGCCCTGCCATGTAAAAATTGCCTTTATTGTACCATACATTTAAATATCGGTAAGTATAGACGTCCCGACAACATTCCACGTGACCAGTGACACTATGTATGTGCATGAAATCTGCTTGGAGGTTTTATGATCCAGGCAACCCTTTAATCGTTTTACAGCATCGTATTCTTTGATTCACCAAATATCATACTGAGCAAATCGTACCAAACTCACCCCTAGAGGAGAGAAGAGTGCAAGATGCTACTTGGAGGAAGGCAGGTTCGCTTCGCACTCCACAAAGAGGACCGCACCTGCCTTTCTTTGGATCTTCGTACAAGACTTTTCGCGAAAAAGTCCTTCTTTCAGCTCGGTTCGCAAAAATGCACATTCCCGTTCGAGCTGACCGGTGTGCCCTAACATGACAGCATGCATAAACTTGGGGCAGGCCCAATCGGGGGGACCCTGTCACTGGCCGGCTTTTCCAAATCTTTGGCCGAGCATGTATTTATCCACCGCCTGCTCACTCATTCCATTCATTCTCCAGAAGTGAAGTGCAGGTCGGCCCCTTGTAGGTGCTGTGTTGTAAACGTACTTGCCATTTTGACCCGCACAGAGACGCAAGCGTCGTGTCTACCACGAACAGCAGCCACAACACACCAAGCTGCATCTTCAATACCCAGGTAAAATCAATTCTCCTATGCTGCAGGACTATAAGCTTTGCAATGCCTTCCTAGCGTGAACTTGTAGTCGGCAAGCTGGATCACACTACGGCAGTGATGGTCAGAACCCTTGGCCCGGGCCATCTGCAGGAAATCTACCTCGATGATGTGCAAAGATCCCTGAATTGCCTTGCCTCAATGCGTCTAATTTCTTCAGATCGTCTACTGCACACAGAAGCCTTGACTCGGTTGCTTCCTGCGAAGCAGATATTTCACGTGGGTCAGGTGGATCCCCGCTGAGCGCTTGTGCTCCGCAGGTGACGTCCAGAAGAGATGCCGGTCCATCCCGACACTCCCAACCTTTTCGGGCTCACCCAGTATGACGGGTAAGGCCATCCACAGTCACGTCCTTGTCAAAGCAGGGTCCTGTCTATGAAGCCCTTGTTGCACCAGTCTGAAGACCGCGTTCGGTCTATCCGCTGATCGCGCCGCCAAAAGTGCATGCACTAACTTGTGTTGCTATTGTACTGTTCTTTGTAAAGGATATGAATGCCTAGCCTGACAGCTTTATTCGGTTCTGACTCCGCAGAGCAACATCTTTCTTCGATGGCGCAGCCAGTCTGAACCAGGCCACCGGCTATGCCATCGTGGTTGGATTTGGTAAGGAAATTGCTCTATTCTATTTGTAGCTGATTGAGCCCAAGCATTCCACATATGGACGCTATTCGTGGGTTTCTCTGTATAACCTGGATTTGCATCGAGCAAGAAATTGGCAAGGTCCACGAGTGGGGACTAATCGTGTACATCTGCGATGTCTACTTTAATGATCGCTGATAATTCGGTTCATTGTTGAGTACCAATGCTTCGCAGGTGCCTTCTTCACTATCTTCACCACCATCCTGGTCTTCCTTGACTACCGGTATGGAGGAACCAAGCAGACCAGTGAGCAGGTACGCCCTCAGCATGTTTCCTGAAAATTGATGCAGAAAACCTCCTGGTGCATGTTCCCAGCATCAAAAACCTGAAGCTTCAAAGTAATGGTTCTGGCCACATCGAACGCCCTAACCTCTCTGCTTTGCCTGTGCAGTTCAACTGTGGAGGCCGCTCCATCAAGCAGGGCCTCATTGCTGTTGACATTGTCAGCCACTGTGAGTGCCCTCACCATTCTGATCACCTTACCATCTGCCCTGCAGTCAAACGTCTCCAATATTGCATCATGAGCTGCTCAGGCACACTTGGTTCCCAATCTTCAAGACACAACTAAATGTTTGCTCTGAGTCTGATGGTGGTCTGGCATGTGCAGGGACCTGGGCCGCAACACTGCTGCAGTCCAGCAACGTCGCCTACAAGAACGGAATCTCTGGCCCGTTCTGGTGAGCGCACCTCACTCGCTGCTCTCACCTCTGCCTTGCTCAAACATTCTGGCAGACTGCTGTCTTGGCAACATTTGCAAAACACCTTGTGTTTGACCCTGGTTTGATGTGGGATGCCTGCATGCCCCATCAGCGTCAGAGTAGGGGCCACACTTTCATGACAGACCACTGGGATGATCACCTTTGCTGGATGTCAACATAAACACTGTGGCTGCTGATGCAGGTATGCTGCTGGCGCTACCGTGCAGATCCTGCTGTTCGGCATCCTGGCCATTGAGATCAAACGCAAAGCGCCCACCGCTCACACCGTGCTTGAAATCGTCAGTGAGTCCCCGGCTAGTCTTGTCCCCCATTTAACCTTCCCTTGGATCTCTCCGAGGTTGCGTTGGATTTCTCCTAAAGTGCATTCATTAAGGCATTTGTTCTCCATGTCCTGGTCAGCACACTGCACAAGTCCTACAATGGTTTTTGGGAGGCAGGTGGTGCCCAGCGGACTTTAGTAGATATTCGGTGCTTGTGAGGCTGATGGTGATCTGCTGTGCAGATGCGCGCTGGGGTAGGGCGGCTCACCTGACCTTCTTCGTCTTCTGCATCATGACCAACATCCTGGTGACTGCCATGCTCCTGCTGGGCGGTGCTGCCGTCATCAACGCTCTCACTGGCATGAGCATCTACGCCGTGAGTCCCCTCCTCTTACTTTAGAGCTTGTACCTTTTGTGAAGTTGCTGGCCGCAGCCTGTCCCTAATTTGAAGTTGCTGGATGCCCTTGCTATTGTGGGCGAAGGCAGCTTTGGATTGTTCCTTTTCTCTACACAGCCTGCCTCAAAATTTGCTGCATGCAATAAATGGAGTATTCAATGACGGCTCAGGATTGCTGTTGCTTTCTAAGTGCAGATTGTGGTGGTCCATGTTCTGGTGTTTGTGGTCCTTTTCTTCACCTTGCTGCCTGCATGCACACAATCGGTTCAATTGGTCTACTTCAAGTTCTGCCTGCACTGTTGCATGCTTGTCCCAAGTTGCAGTCTCACACCATCAGTGACAATATGCTAAGAATGCATCTGGCTGTGCAGGCGGCTTTCCTTATCCCCATCGGTATCATCCTGTACACCGTGGCTGGTGGGCTCAAGGCCACCTTCCTCAGCTCCTACATCCACACAGTCATCATCTACGTGGTGCTGTGCCTCTTCGCCTTCCTGGTGTACACCCCCTCCCACGTGGAGCAGCTCGGCTCCCCTGCCAAGGTGTGCTAATTTCCATCCGCTCAGAATCTGCCAGGACCCTTTATGGGCTAGTTGCGAGGCATTCAACCCTGCTTGAAGTCTATGGCTGTCTTTCTCTGTGGAAGCATCCATGCCAGATGCACACGTGCAAGGGGTAGGCTCTGTTTGATGTCGGCTTGTCTTTTGCTGCGGATGTAGTTTCTTTCTAGTGGGTTGGGAAAGCAGGTGTAAGTTCCATGCAAGAGGTTTGCCAGCTCTCTGCTAGGCCAATCTCAAGAGGCCTGATGCGGCATCGCCCCAGTGATCAGACGCTCTTCAAAGTCGTTACCGTAGTCAGCACCAAATTTCCCGCATAAAACAGTTATATTTCTAAAAATGGGTCAAAAATTAAGACCTTGAAATGTAAATATTAAGCCTATGATAATTTTGAGACCAGTTTTGGAAAACTCTTGCTGAGCCCGACCCATTGATGATGATGAAACATCATTCATCGAAGGGAAGACTCTTAAAAGCAGGTCTAAAAGTTTCACGCATTTTGAGGGGTGCGGGAATCAATAGTGCTGACTGCGGTATTTTGAGTTTTTTGGCGTTTGGGCGGCAGGTGTGGAACAACCTGCACAAGATGGCTGAGCAGTTCCCCGTTGAGGGCAACATGGGTGGCAGCTACCTGACCATGTTCTCCAAGGGCGGCTTCATCTTCGGCATCATCAACATCATCGGCAACTTCGGCACCGTCTTTGTCGACCAGGCGCGCGTTCCCTCCTTCCTCTTCCTGTAAATGTGACTAATCTTGTCTCCAGAATGAGGCTACGCTGTCACATGCTTGCCGCTGTTGTACATCCCTTTACGGGTGATGTGTGGGGAGTTGCTGATTATTTTGCGCATGCCAGTGCATTTGCCACAAGCGCTACCTTTTCCGCTGCCTGCAACAATACTTTTTCTGGCTAATTTATGCTAGCGCAGGTCGTGCCATTTAGCTGCTCATACTTCTCCTGTTGGCCTCAACTGCCGGCTTTTCTGAGGGCAGTGATCAGTGCATGCCATGCTTTTGAGTGCACAGCTCTCTCCTGCTGGCCTGTGGCCTTGCTGGAGATGTTGACTCCAGGATTCAAATTGTGGAGGTCTGAGCCGGTGTGTGCTGGGGGTGTTGCAGGGCTACTGGCAGAGCGCCATCGCGGCCAAGCCGTCTGCCGCGCACACGGGCTACCTGATGGGGGGTCTGATGTGGTTCTGCATCCCCTTCACGCTTGCCACCACCATGGGCCTCGGCGCACTCGCCCTCGACCTGCCCATCACCGTCGCTGAGGCCGGAGAGGGTGGGTTACTCATCAATTAGGCACCTCGCTTACATTACCGCCCACCTCTTAAGTGAGAAGTTTTGCTTTCTTCAGCACTCGGCCAATTCAGTGATTGCAGTGCATGTGCTATATCACAGCCGATATGCTCTTTTTATGGTGAAGGAAGAGCAGGCAGACATTTATCTGTACTGACCCTTTGCCCGAGGCAGGCCTGCCTGTTGCAAATGCCTCCTCCATTTCCCACAATGGAGTGCCTTGCCTAGAGATCATTTGTGGCAAAAGCCACAGGACTTCACATCATTTCGCGCGACAGTTTTGTAAAGCCGAGTTTGTGAATGCGCGCAGGCCTGGTGCCCCCCGCCACAGCCGTCTTCCTGATGGGTAAGGCCGGCTCCATCCTGATCGTGACCATGCTCTTCATGGCCGTGACATCCGCTGGATCTGCCGAACTGGTCGCAGTGTCCTCCCTGTGCACCTATGACATCTACCGCACCTACATCAACCCCAAGGCCACCGGTGCGTGCCCCTTTTGCTTGTCTTGAATTTGAAATCGAATACTTTCAAAAGTTGTAATCTCAGCGCGTGACATGGAGATGCCTGCATGGATGTGTTTGTTGCGGGTGTGTTTGTTTGTTGAGTGTGCTGGTATCGTCAGTGGTCTTCCTGTTGCATCATGCAAATGTCTTATTCGAAAAGGGGGTTCACGGACATGGCAGCAAGATGAGTGCTGTAGACAACTATCCAATCCCGTCACTTTGGCAGCAACAGCTGAAGAGTGATTGATTGAGTGTGTGCGCCTGCTGCAGGCAACGCCATCATGAGGATCAGCCAGGTCATCATCTGCGCCTTCGGAATCTTCATGGGAGTCCTCGCCATCGTGCTCCTCGAGATCAATGTCTCCCTCGGGTAAGTTCCCCTCAACCTCATCATCTAAAGCCCCTCTGCTATTGCATTCCTTGATCCTGGCATAGCACAGAACACACATCCTGATGCAAACAGTGATGAACCTTGTGCTGATCATTTGAGACGCCTTTACCTTCCACCCTCGGAAGCCACCTGATTTAGTTGTGCAAACCTTCAATCCTCCTAGCATGAGCGCTGACAGCGAACGCACATGCGCAAAGATTCACTCCCCCTGGCATGAGGGCTGACAGCGAGTGCGATGTGGCTGCAGATACGTGTACCTGCTCATGGGAGTGCTGATTGGCTCAGCCGTGATTCCCATCGCGTACTGCCTGGTCTGGTCCAAGTGCACAGCTACTGCGGCCATCACCGGCGCTGTCAGCGGAATCTGCCTCGCCATCATGAGCTGGCTCATCGCTGCCAAGACCCTGGAGGGCGAACTCACCCTCTACAGCACCGGTGCTCACAACCCCCCACCCAGTGCATGCCCTGATCCAAATTCAAATTCGAAGTTGAGTGAGAGCCGCTTTGTCGGCTGCCTTGGGCGCAGCTCTGCTGGTTAGCCTCACTCTGGCACTGGCACCATTGCAGCTGTTCAATCTGTCTTTAAAGGTGATAAACAGAGGTGTCCAGCGTCAGTTCGGCACGTTTGTTGCATGCGCACTGACAGAGGAGGTCGGCTGTCGAGACATTTACGTCAGATCTCCAACAATGTTTATTCCTTGTATGTCTTGCAAGGTTCATGTGTGGGCTGCACTTTGCCTCTTGGCAGGAAAGGTGTGCGGTCATCAAACAAATCTAAATTATTAATGTTATGTTCATGTGTGGGGTGCAGGCCAGGACTACCCCATGCTGGTCGGCAACCTGGTGGCCATCTTCTCCAGTGGCATCATCTGCACAGTCATCTCCCTCATCAAGCCAGACGCCTACGACTGGCAGACCACCCGCGAGATCCCCATGGTCGACGATACTGAGACGGGTGCTCGCCCCACACCCCAGATTCACCCTTTCATCTACCCCTCATAGCCTGCCCATCTTTTGCATGCGCATGCTGCCAGAGCCCCCAATTGCAGCACTGCCTGTCATGCCCTGCCTTTCCCAATTGGTGTTCCTTTTGCCTTGAAAAGCTCCTCAAAGATTAAGGGGTCATGTGCTTGATGTGCCGGCTGCAGGAAGCATGCTTTCACCGTGTGATATATATTGCCCTGCCATCCATCCAGCTCGGCATGTGCATGCTCTCCAGGCATGCACAGCTGTGTGTCACCTGCATTCGTGCCGTCCCCCGCATTGGACAGGAATTTAAGCCGGAATTTTGTCCTGCACAGGGTTCACCGAGGACGGCCCAGACTCACACGCCGCCATGGAGCACGCCTACAAGTGGATCCTCAAGTGGGGGGGCGGCACCGCCTTCATTCTGATCGTGGCCTGGCCCTGCCTCACCCTGCCCGCCAAGGTCTTCTCTCAGGGCTACTTCACCTTCTGGGTCATCCTCTCCATTATCTGGGGCCTGGTAAGCTCTCCTCAACCCGGTCAGACATCTTTTTTGGAACTTGAATTTGAACTCAAAAGGCCCTGCTCTCCTAGAAAGTTCCTTCAGAGTTACCGGGCCTGCTTTGCTTCAAGGTGGGGTGATGAAGGGTCGAATTCTTTCATAGGATTGTGAAGATGGGGGCTAGGGGGCAAAGGTGGTATCTGGGCACGACGACGGGCCATATGGCCATGCATGTGTCGGGTGTCAATGTTTATTGTGTGTGTGTGCAGATTGCCACCTTCCTGGCCACCTTCCTTCCGTTGTGGGAGTCTCGCGCTGTGCTCATCGCTGTCCTCAGTGCTCTCGTGTCCTGCAAGCGCGCAGACCCCAAGGTAGAAACCTGCCATGCTCTTGACACATCCTCCATGACAGCTGCATGTTCCCATGGATGCAAGCAACTGGTTCTGGTTCTGTGTGCTCTCCTGCTTGCCCAAATCCCAACACACTCATTCTGTGCAATTGCTGGTTTCTGAATCTCCAGCAAGCTGTGCTGTCGACTGCTGTGTGGTTGATCTGGCTTCCAAGCTTGACATCAGTGAGCCTTGACGAGGCTTTGTTGAGTGTGGGAGGTGTGTTTGGCTGACCTCATGTTTGCTGATATCATGCTGACCTCAAGCATTGTGCCTGAACAGGACATGGAGGAGTTTGGCAAGTTTGCCGGCAAGCCGGGCGTGCCGCGCGTGCCGGGCGGAAACCCTTTCGTGACCCCCGACACCACCGTGCACAACCCTAAGGAGGGAGATGTCGAATTGGGCAAGGCCACCACCGAAACCGTCAAGCCCTGAGTCAGCGACAGCTGTGCGCTGCAAAGGCAACGCCGCAAGAATGACGCCCTCACCTGCCAAAGCGCGGCAGGAGTCTGGCTGTGCAGCAAACACACGAGCATTCTTGAGTACTGTCTGAAGCCATTTTTTCCCGGCTCCGGCCAGAATTAATTCCCTGGGTCTTGAGGCTGTCGAGCCGAATAGTTTGTGTTAGTTTTTGTCGGGGGCACGCAGAGTGGGGACAAGCCGGGCTGTAGCACCTGCGCACATGACAGATGCCGGGCGCTTGGGTCGGCAGTCTTTTCTAATGGGAGATGGGGTCTTTTTAATAGGGAGACATGGTCTTTCCAAAAGGGAGGCATGGCCATTGTCAGGGCTTCATTTGGCACAGGCTTGCAATTTGACCTGCAGTGCAAATGGATAAGACATGGCCTGCCTGCCTGCTCATAATGAGGCATCGTGTGTCGGAAGTAAGCGACTTGGATGAGATGCATCAAAGATTGAAGTTCTGCTTTGTCACTTTCTGGTACAGGTAACACCATTTTTGTCAGCAATATTGAGGGTGGCAGGCTAAGAGAGGGGTATGGTTTGGGGCAGTATACTCTTGTTGCCACAGCGTGCCTGTGGATTTATTCAAGATGCAAGGGATGTAAGTGATGTTGCCAATTTGATCTGTGCTGTTCAGAGGATGAACTTGACCTGCCGTTGTCTCTCCCTTTAGGGACAAGTTGCACTGTGTGACTGACCGACTGCAGCAGTAAATGCTTCAAGTCTGACTGCCACTGCGACAACTGCCGGGCAAGACAATACAAGTAAATTGGCCGCCTTTTGGGTCACCTTTGTGGGCGGAAGAATTACCAAACCTGTGACAATGTGACACAGGTCACATGTTTGTTGATGTCATGTGTATCAGTATCGTGTGATGCTTTTGAGATTATAGCGCCACGGTCTCGGCATGGGGCTTTCAATTTTTTTGACCCCCGGGCCGTTCAATTCAGGGGCGGGGTGATGGAACTTTGGAGCTGTATGCAGAACCCGAATTGGGGCCTGCACAGTAAGTAACGATTGTATTGTGTATTTTTGAATTGGAATCTGTGTGTCATTCCTTCTATGTAAATCTGTTGATGGTTGATGGTGTGATCATAGCCACGTGGCCCATATCACGTGATGTTTCTGCGCAAGACTAGGTCTTCACCTGAAATCCACCTCTGGACGCCCGATTCGTGATCACCACACCAGATCTGCAAGCACTCAAGTCAAGAAATTGTCTTGCCTGTCCTCCGAGTAATCGCCTTTCGCTCCAATCCGTACAGAGATCTCAGCTGCGCGTTTTGAAATCCAGTTGTGTTGAAGTGGTTCTCAAGGATGGAAGACGTCATGGATGACGATCTTTTCTTTGGTTTGCTCCAAGCAAACCCTCAGATCGCGGGCAAAGCGCCTGCAGCGACAGCTTCCCAAGCTGCGTATCAGATGTGGAATGGCCACAGCCAGAATGAAGGGCACCATGCCATGCAAGGCTCTGGGGTCTTCCATCCGGAAAGCAACACCATGGGCGAGCCATCCCCATCTCACCAGCAAGGACTCGAGGGGCTTTGGAGTGCAACACAGAACCAGGGAATGCCCAGGACAAACCCTGACAGGAGCATTCCCTACGGCTACGACCCCTCGAGTGGCCATATTCCCATTCCGGTACCAGGGTATCGACAGCAAGGTGAGAATTTTGGAGCTGAGGGGTCGGCTTTTCGCCCTTGTTGCAAGTTAAGCAATTGACGTCACATGTCCATGTCAGGAGGAGGGTGTGCGTCTGCCTCCCAATTCTAGTTTTTGGACTTTCCTTAGGATCTCATGCTTTCATAGTATCGATTTGAAATCTGAAGACTGGCAGCATGCTCTGAATCTGCAGGTCCACACCTTGTGACGCCCACTGAGTCTCCTCAGAGCAGTGAGGACCGAACACAGGAGGGTCCCGCAGTCAAGCGCAGCAGCTCAATGCAGGCCAACAGCGGGTCTCCCTCAAACCAGGGGAGCAAATCCTTTAAGGAAGTGCTGGCAGAACGGAATAAGCAGGCACAGAGGCGGTTCAGGCAGCGGCAAAAGGTGTGTAGGCCCTCAGAATCCATGGCTCAATGCATTCCTTTGCCAGTGCGCATGCCTGCTTGTTAGAGGTACACTGACACGGATTTATTCTGTGTGAGCGACAAGGGGCCAAGCAGATCCTGTGTCTGCATGCATGATATGAAGATATCTGGCAGCTGAGCTGGCAGCTGACTCCTGGATGCTGTGATGGCGCGCAGGACAAGATTGAGGAGCTGCAGAACAAGCTGACTGCTCTGCAGTCTCAGCGGACGCAGCTCACCAGCAGATCCCACATGCTCGCAACCGCTCGCCAGGTGCTTCAGCCTCCTAGCTCCCGCATTTTTACATGCCTCTGTTGTCCTTGTTCTTCATGTTGGGTTATCTGGAACTTAAACAGCAGATGACCGCTAGGTGGGGTTGCTCGAAACCGGAGAGCACCGACTGCAATGAGCCAGACCAGAAGACCTGGGGGCTGATTTCATATCCATGAAAATCTGCACATCACCGCTTGTGCTTCTGTAAGGTGTCACCGTTCATGAAAGGAGATGTCTGGTGTGCTTGAGGGGTTGTTCCATCAGTGCTGCATCAGACAAGGGGATATTTATCTGACCTATCTAATCTAGGTGCCAAGATAGGCCGAGCTGGAAGGCTGTCATAGAAACGCTGCTGCGACGCA
>JADEYI010001070.1_pt1 | contig 24697 bp, 36 predicted proteins | sample 8542331 | NCBI WGS metagenome assembly JADEYI01 (sample SAMN16510988, study PRJNA670497) | mine drainage metagenome | isolation source: biofilm near Copperflume 1 | place: Germany: Marsberg coppermine Kilianstollen | collected 2018-02
TCTGCAGACGCACCTTGCTTCTGGCAGGAAAAGCGTGTAATAATAATAATAATAGTAATAATCTCATTCTGTCTGCCACTCAATCATATGAGTGACAGACTAACAATATTGCTTTACTGTGCCCTGCTGCTTTCGCTTGTGCATCATCACTGGGAACTTCTCACTATGATGGGATTGTGAAAATTTCAGCCGCTGTGCGTTCTATGCTGCGGTTGCTGCTGCAGTGGGATGGATGCTGTGTGGTGTGTCTGTCTGTCTGGCATCGCGAAGATCACATTAATTCATGCAGATTGAATTTATCGGACCTGACGTACATCAATCTTTGATTTGGCGTCCCGGGCTTAGAACTGCGAGTGATGGGGCTGCCTTGTTCTGTTGCAGGCTGACAAGGAGCCCAAGATGGTGTATGTTATGGGCAGCACAACCTGCGAATCGCGCGAGGGTGAGTTGCAGTTTCCCTTTTTAAAGAACCCACACCCTTTGCCATCCTCTTTCTGGAGTTTCTAAGCCGGGGATCACAGGCTTGGCAATTTTCCACAACTCGCTAATTTCTCACATGTAAACACAAGAGCTTTTGGCACGCTAATTTGAGTGCAAGATCAGTGATCATGGGGGAAGACTGTCAGTGTGGCCTTAACGTGACGTTGTGAGCTTGACTTGCATTGCAGATGCTCTCCAGCATTGACCATACGATCATGAAATAAATGACGACAGCCGATACTAACAATGTTGCCTGTTCAGGCTCGCCATGCTGGCGCCGCTTCCTGCTGGAGTACGGCTACAACCCCCTGGCGCTCGTCACCCGCGCACGCAACCACGCCTGGAATGTTCCACGCGCGAATCTGATCCAATTCGGCATTGTGTTTGAAGTTTGAATTTGAATTTGGGCAGCTGGAAGGGCACTGCTGCAGCTGTCGTGGGTGGTCTTCTGTGTTTGGACCTCACAAACCCATGTGGTTCTGACAGTTAAGGGCACTGCTGGTGAGAAGGTGACTCACCCGGAGGGATGGAATACAGCACTCTGAAGTCAAGCAAGGCCATATGAAAGACATGGCCATTCTCCTAGTGCTGACGAAGCCGCGAAAGATGTGGATGGTGGCTGATTACAATGCGGCAATATTGCTCCATATGCTATTTCTTTCTGTGGCTTCGCCTGTGGTGGAGCTTTTTCTGCATTGCCATAATTTCCGAGCCATTGATTACAGTCATCTTGATGGGGCTCTGATTCTTAGGCCTGCTGTGGTCCAAGAAAAAATGTCTGAAATACGGTGGTGTGCTCTTCCTTGCAAAGGCGATGCTTTGGTTTGTGTCGTGAAACGCCCGACTTAAGTGCTTGAAGTACATCGACTTGTCATATGTGGGAAGCTACAGCATGCTAGCTGAGATCCCAATTATATATGCACTGATACTGGTACTGTGTGGCTATGGGCGACAAGATTGTTTGGCATGCAAGCTCCAATTTGCAAGTGACATTGCCTTCGTTCATTGGTGAAACGAATTCTCCACAGAGCTCCACCCTCAAGTAGTTAGTTCGTATTGTATATTTATCACATCCCTTGCCCGAAGAGGGCATTTCCCAAGCCCTCGCGGAAAACCCCGCCAAATTGAAAACGCATCCCCCCATCAGAAGCGCTCTTTCCTTTTCCGAAGAAGAGAAATTGCATACGGAAAGGTGCGAGGCGAGAAATCTTTCGGAAGAGTTCAGATGGGGAGTTCAGCCCCGAAGCTGGGCTTCACCATCAGCTCGTGCTCTGGCGAGGTTCGCAACATCTCTCTACCAGATACAATCCAGGGCAGATGACCTTTCTTCAGCTGTAATGCGTGTGCTTGCACGGCGATGTTGGCTCGATGCCGTTAAGTGATGGCCCATACGAGCCGGCAATCCCCAACTTCTGTGTTTATGGTGTGCAGGATGCAGATTATCCTGTAAGCGAGCTTCTCTGCAAAGATCCACAAGTGAAGGGATGGCAGACTCCTAGGTACGTGTTTGTATCCTCATCGCGCTGATGCCTGGCCTGCCATCAGGGCAAATGGAGTATGTTGTTTTCCTTCATACTTCAAGATGAGAACTTTTTCTACTGTCCCGAGCAACTTCCCCTAGGACTGAACTTCGTAATGCCATGAAATGAAGAGAAGACCATTCCATTCTGGTCACATCCTCGCCGTCCTTCTTCGCGCAACGTTGAAAGGCTTGTGCATGGACAGGTTTTGCAAATGGCCACAGCAGGTGACCCTGCAGCTCGAGGGGCTGGCGAAAGTGCACCAGATTCAGATACTGAGCCACGAGTACAAGGTAAGCTTCTCTTCCACTTATCGAGAGGTATTTCTCATGTTGCAATGAGCACCTGAAACAGCATCTCTGTGCAAGTCACTTTGCACCCACATGGCCCCTCTGTAGCTGCTGTGTAGTGCCAGAAGACGATTCTCGAACGCCTCGTTTCAACGCACATGTCCTGCAATTTCCAAAGCAGGATCCTATCTGCACAAGATTTCAATTTCGGCCGTCTGTGCAGATTGCCAGCAAGGTGGAGCTGCACATTGGGACGCCTGGGGGAGGCGAGGCAGTGTCCTGGAAGCGCTTGGGATCCTTCTCCTTTGACTGCAACGAGCGCAGCAAGCTGCAAGCGCGCGAGCTCAAGTCTGTGACAGTCAGCGTGCAGGCGCTGTTTGTGAGAATACTTCTGGCTCGCTGCCACTCCAATGCCCAGAATGCCTATAGCCAGGTGGAGTCCCCAGCTCTGCAGAACAATGTACTGCACCTTCAATGATGTATCAGGTTGTCTTCCTGGTCGTGAAAGGTCCTGCATGCGCAGGTAATTGTTCCCATGCAGGGCAGACCAGCCCTGTGAGATTGCATCGAACCTGGCGGCTGCAGATTTGCATAATTGAGATGGTGCCTTTGAGCATGCATGGCACTTGCCTTGAATGCAACGATGGAACTGTTAAAGCGTCCCGATTATGGATGACATTTGAGGAGACACCTTTGTCAATGCTGCATGGGGTAAATATGAAGGAGCGTCATTGATGTGCAGGCGGGAATACTGGGGGTCAGCATAGCGGGGGAGCTGCTGAGGCGCAGCAGCACGCAGCTGCGCGCGCAGATCCCCGGCAGCCCCCTGCCGGCCGCTGCGGCGGAGACGGCCGGCCGGCCGCAGCCGACGCCGCCGTCGGCACAGTCTCGCTCTGGAGACGGGTCCTCCGCTCGCGCATCAGAGGACACTGCCGGAGAGACCTCTCCAGGTGCAAAATGTCCCCTACGAAGCGGCAATTGATGCAATCTTTCCTTTGTATTCCTGCACCTCCTCCAGAAAATTGGCATGCTGGACAACCTGGCGCTTCTCAGCATGCAATTTCTCGGCTGCTTTGCTTGTCTTGCTACGTTGCATGTATATATAGCCTGGAACTCATCTTAAGCAATCTGCCAAGCTGCCGCTCGATATCTTCTGCTTTCGTTCGAGGGGCACTGCAAGCCCTGCAGAAACTCAAATATCAACTCCGACATCATGCGCATCATATCCGATCCGCAGGTGCGGCGGGCGGAGGGGACGCCGGTGCAGACGCGAAGACGGCGGCACGGCTGAGGGAGTTGGAGGGAGCGAAGGCGCGCGCAGTGGCAGAGGAAGACTATGACGAGGCCAAGCGCCTGAAACTGGCCATCGACCGCCTGAAGGCAGTCGCCACGCAGCTGTCGGATCTGGAAGCCAGGTGGGTTCATTTGATTTTTTTCTAACACGTTTGCACAACTTTGCACAGTGGCAGTGCGGGGGGCACACGCAGTGCTGCAACTGGAAGGACCGGTGTGGGCTGGGACACTCTCTTGGCTCTGTCTTCTTGGCTTGATCGCTTTCATGGTTCCATGCCAGCTAGGTACCGTGAGCGAGACCCTCTCGGTTTGGATTCAATGGAGTCAGAGATGAACGATATTGCCCTATCATGTCAGTACAAGGCTGGCCGCTAACCTCTGTGACGTACTGTTGACTAAACTTCTACATATTCTCGTAAGGAAGAAGGCCGCCTTCGTGCCGGCCGCTGAAAAGCGGCTGTCTATGATAAATTCAAAGCAGACACTGAGAACACTGAACAATGTCCACAGAAAGAAGGCTGCGGTTGAGGCTGAGGATTATGACGTGGCCAAGGCGCTGAAGCAGGATATCGAGCGGCTGCGGCTGGCCGGGGGAGCTTCACCCAGCGGCCGCGCACCCAAAGGGCAGGTCTCCGGGCAGCCCGGCGGGCAGCGCGGCGGCGGACACGCGCACGAACAGGTGGGAGTGTCTTGTGAAGGACACATCTCACTATATTATTATTATTATTATTGCACGCTTTTTCTACCAGCAGCAAGGTGCGTCTGCAGACAAGCTGCAGTAAAGGCTGCCAAAATCCTACTCCTTGATGGATTCGCCAGATCCAAGCAAGACCCAATCAACCGTGGGCACGGTGCTCAGTGTTTATAGCGCCCCCCGCCAGCCGGGGCCGACATCTCACTATACATCTCACTATATACAGCAACAAAATAAAGTCTGTGAGGAAGGGTGGACTGCAGGGATCTAGGACGCCTCTGTCCTGGGCAATGCTGGCTGCATCAGGCAACACTATTGATTGTCCCAATGCCTCTGATGAAACGTAGTGATGAATGCCAGTAATTAGCACAAAATTAAGCATTTCTACAGGTAAAGGTCTCAAGGCAACGAAGCTGATGTGTGACTGTAGACATGCATCGGGAGGGGTGTATCTGAGAATCAAAGGACGTTCAACGCAGGAGGAGCCTGCATACAATGGGGGCCTGGGGAGCAGGAGGGAGCACTCCAATGGCATGGCACTGTCGCCCTCTTCCTACAGCAACCATGATGAGATCCCCATCTCACCCATCGGTGCGCTGCCCTTCTCACAACCCCCTTGTGATATTTCTCCTAGAAGCATTGTTTGCTGTGAAGCCTGCACTCCACCTCACTGACCCCAAGCTGTGGCAGGGCAGCAATGCAATCTTGAGCGCTTCTCTATCCCCTTCTTGCAGATCCTGGTGTGTGCAGCCGCACACGGCTTTGCATGCTACTGACAAGCCAATGTAGTAAAGCTTGTTTGTAAATTGACACCCCTTACGAATTAAAAAGCATTTAGCACCTGATGGTCAAGAGTCAATCTCTGGTGTGATGCCGCTCGTTCATGCACAAGGTTGCGGGGTATAACCTTGGCAGAGGTGGTGACTTATGGTCACACACTGATGGTGACTGATGCTTAGCAATGGTGTCTTGAGCAGGCCGGAGGTCGACCCAGGACGAGGGCCCCGGTTACGCGGCCAGCAGCCGTCGCGCGAGCAGCACGCCGTCTCAGGCGTACGACGAGCGGCCGGCGGTCGCGCGCGGCAGCTACTCGGCAGCTGCCGCAGAAGTCGCCGCGCCGGCCCCGGCCCCGGCCGCCCGCGCGCTCGACATGGACCGCGCTCTGGTTTCTTCCTCTGCCCCGGACTCCGCCGGTAAGTGCGCAAGGCTCAGGATTTTAATTTTTTTAAATTTCTTTCGCAAACATAGGGACTGATACTGGTCTCTTCGACTAAAATCCCTCTTGTAGCAATAGAAGCTCCCTCTCAAAGCTCGTTTGTTCTCAGCTACCGGCGAGCTTCCTCAGGTATCCTGGTAGATAGCCCTTCCATCTGTCCGACTTCCTTGATAGTTCACTTTTGATCAACCAATGACAATTAGGGTCAAAATTTGGCGTAATATATCTTCCGCTGACATCATGCATCGTTGTAGGATAGTCTCTTATCGCTCACATCATGCGTTGCATGATCAGGGCCCCCAACAGTGTCAAAATGAGCAGCTTACCAGCATGACTAATTTGTATCTGCTGACGTGCACCTTATGTCATCAGGCCCCCCGCCGCCAGGCTGGCCGGGGGATCTGGCGCCCCCGGAGCCGCTATCGGCCGCGGATGCGAAGGACACATCAGACTTACTAAGCGTTCTTGAGGAGTACCTGGTGCGCTGCCTGTTCTCCAAGAACTGGCAACTGCGCGAAGCCGCCCTGCAGCACCTGGAGAAGCGGCTGTCCGGGCAGGTGAGTGATACCCGCTTTCTGCGGAGCGATGATTTTGCACAGACGAAATTGAATTGGATGACGGGAGGCAGATGCAAGCCTTTCATGAAATGAAATTCATGCACAGCGTAAACATATGAAAATCACAGATTGAGAATTCAGCGAACGAAACCTGTGTCTGCCGCACGTCCCTGGCAGTCACAAGGCTATTAGAGAAATCCTCTGTCATATTCTGCACCTCCTTGCACCGGTTAATGTGAATCGAGCAGTCACACGAGGCCGACCAGCTCCCAAAGTACTGCGCTGTTCAAAAGAGCCGTACCCGGCCCGTAAAACCATGCAAACTACCTTGCAGAGCAGCTTGCATCTAACGGGAAGCGCATGCCGGGGCATCCCTACCACAGACGCTGCACAATGCTGTGTACAGCAGCTAGACGCTCCCCCACAGGGGCCACGCAGCATGCATGTGGATCTTACAACAACAAACATTTTCTTGTTGCCTAGGAACTGGCGCATGACGCAAAGAGGGAGCTAGCCCGCTCCCTAGCACACTCCCTGCGGATCGCACTCACAGACAAGGTCCCAGGAGTGTACATGGCCGGGCTGAGCCTGCTGCGCGCGGTGACTAATCCGGGGGTGATGGCGCCGCGCGAGTGCGCCTCCCTTGTCGCTGACCTGGCACCGCTGCTCATCGACAAGGTGCGCCTGGTCTGGCTGGCTATGGCTGTTTATGCAGTGGGCATCTGCGCGATGCTCGTGTTCCTAATTATGAGAATAGGCCTCTACCGCTCCTGCATAGCAGTTCCACAGCTTTTACCCAGTTAAAAGAACCATATCGATGATCTAAAAGAGTCCGGCAGAGCCGACAGACTTGTCTAAAAGTTCTCTGTGTACATCTTTAGTACAGGTGCAGTGAGAAGTGCTCAAAGCCCAGATCAAAATTCTGGAAAGTAGTGGCTCTGCATGCATGCAGCCTTTCTAATCAGCGAGGGTGGCCTTTCAGCCGAGGAATACACTTTCTGCTCCTTGAGCATGCGATGATGACCTCATGCACTCTTCCAAATTTGAAGACTGAATCTTGCAGCGGCCTAATTAATTTTTGTTGCATGCTTCAGGCCGGGGAGAACAATGCGCGAGTTCAGGCGGCCGCGGTTGAGACGCTGCTGGCTCTGGCGCAGCAGAAGGAGGCGGGCCTGTCTGCGCTGGCGTCCCTCTTCCTCAAGCCCGAGAAAGCCACGCAGTGGAAGCGGGTGCTGGGCAGGTGAGCAATGACATCAATGATATGATGTTCTGCGTCTGTGATGGTCCAAGGTTACCATGGGTACAGGACAGTACTCGGGACACAAGGAGCAAACAATTGCCCTACATTACAACTCCTAAGAGTTTTGAGCTACTTCAAGAGTCATTGTGCAGCAAGGCATGCCAGCCCCTGAGCCTATCGAGCCTGAGCCCCCCACCTGAAGGCCAAGTCTCTGCAAGCTCTCCTATCAAATGTACGACTGACTGGCCTTTAGCGTCGCAAGATGCTGCTCATGCTGGAGGCGCTTGCTGCTGCCGGGGCATCTCAGGAGTGTATTGTGTGAGCAAGCCAGTCCCACTTGACACCTAGTTTGATGTTTTATTTGAAAATTATGAAGGTTGAACTTGCGGTTGGCTGGCGCAGGCTGCAGCTGCTGGAGGTGCTGATACCGGGGTTTGGCGTGGGCAAGGGCGACTCCTTCAGCCTGGAGCCCCTCATGAAGTTTCTGGGGGCCACGCTAGGGAACGCCAACGCAGACGTGCGCGCTGCAGCCACCCGCGTCACCGTCCTGGTAAGCAAGGACTTTTCTGAATTGGTTTACATTTATTAAGAATTTGCTGGTCTGAGTCCTGACTCTTGTTGACAGCCAGCCTTCCTGTATTGCCCCTTCCAAACGAAAATCCTATAGAGCCTGCAGCCGCCGTCAATCTGACACCTGCTCAAGCTCTGACCTGTATGACATAGTTCTTCTCCGTGACCTTCTTCGCGTTTACTCATTCACATATACATCGGTCAACAGTGCTTCTTAAAAGAATTTGGCTGAAAGCCAGAGTGGCTTTGCAGATGTGTCCGCTTTAACCAACTACTGTCACATCTGCAAAGCAATGAGAGCTCGCTGGCTCGGTGTGGCCGCAGGTGCACAGCATTGCGGGCGCGCAGGTTAGGAAGCACCTGCCAGGGGGACTCAACCCCAAGATCCTGGAGCAGCTGGAGTCCGAGTTTGCCGCGCAGGCCGGATCCCCGGCAGCCGCCACCGCCGGACCCCCCGGCCGGGTCGGCGGTGGCGCTGGGACCCCCCTTGGCGGCAGCCGGGCCGCCCCGGCGCCGCGGCCGGCGTCGCCGCCGGTGCCGGCTGTCACGCGACGGCTGTCCGAGGGCGTGCCCTTCCCCGCGCCAGCCGCCGCGGCCGGCCGCACTGGCAAATCCGGCTCCGGGAAAGCTGCGGCGGCTGCCGCGGTTGCTCCGGTGACGGTGCTGGCAAGCGCGCATGCTTCCAGCCACTACAGCCTGGCAGAGGCCTACCCCATCGATCCGCCCCACTACAATGCTGGTGCGCCCTTTGACAACCACAGTATCCTATCTGGTCTCCTGACGAAAAATGTTCTATCTTGTAAATGGGTTCGGTGCTCTCTGCCCTGGACAAACAACCACTTGCCAGGCACAGTTTGCGTAAAAGTTGTTTTCCACACGTTGCATTGTTGCATGCCATCTCATCACAGAGAGGCAATAGAATACTGCCTATCTGCTGAGCCAATCAAAGCATCCTGGACCCGTGATTTGCATACTATTCAGACAGTGTCAGGAAGACGAACTCAGACGTGACTAAACATGTTCTTGTATTTGCCCCTGCGCAGGGTCTGAAGAGGCGATACACGAGGCGGAGCTGCGCCACAGGGAGGCCGTACTGGGGCCGACTCATCCAGACCTGGCGGACTCTTTGTCTAATCTGGCGATCCTGTACAACCAGCAGGGGAATTTCGGCCGTGCACAGCCGCTGTACGAGCGCGCGTTACGGATCTACGAGGCCGTCTACGGATCGAGCTCCACCGAAGTCGCGCACACCCTTACGGACCTCGCTGTCCTGCACCTCGAGCAGGTGGGAGTTTTGCTCCTTCTCTTCTGCTTCTTGTAGCTTCCCGCTTCTCACCATTTCTGTTGGGGGGAGACAGCAACTTTTTGATTGACCAGGGCTGAACCCTGTCTTTCATCTGGTCTCAATGCTCTGCGTTGTGCACTGGTAGGACATGTGTATATGATGCATCAATCTGCAAATCAGGAGGAGGCACCGTTTGCCTTGTCTTTATTGAGGGTAATTTGGTTGGCTGGCGGCTCACAGTACGAGAGGAAGACACGCCTGATCAGTGCTGTTGTGAAGCCATGGAGTTTGCACACATTAAAGGGACCAAGCCCACGTTTGATCGCGTCTTCCCTGGATCTCGCAAGTCCATCAAGAGTCAGAACATGTGGCCGCCATTACCTGCAGCTTGCCTGCACCTAAACTATTCGCAAGAGCAGCGTGTTGTAACATTGGCGACAAAGACCGGCTCCAGCTGCTTGACTCGACAGGTACATTGACACTGCTGGAATGCTGCAGGGCAATGATGCGGCCGGGCGGCCGTTGCTGCACAAGGCGCTGATTATTCAGGAGGCTGCTCTCGGCCCGGACCACCCGGATGTGCAGGCCATACGTGATGTGCTGGAGGGGGAGGACTGATGACGGAGGGGGGACCAATTACATACTGATTACTCAATTTGACATGTGCTCCAGTATGATGCTGTGCTGGGAAGCTAGCAGCCGTATGCATTGCCTCGTGAGAGCAAAGAATATCTTTGATAGCAGGAAGAAGTTCTTAATTAAATGATTTAAACTTAAAACTTAATGATTTTTACCGTTGCTCAAAAGCTCAACGCTGGTGACTTGCTTTTGGTGTTAGACATTGCCAGAGCAAACATTGCAGACATCACTAGGTTCAGAGGTCATCTGCAGACCCAAGATTCAAGTGTCAATTAAACGGCATTAAAATCCCAGCATGTTCCTCGAAGCCATATGCCAGTTGAGTCTTGGCATCCACATAGCACATTGCAAGCGAACAGAAACGCTCTTTATACGCATGAATTCACGGATGTGCATGCATGCCATAAGATAGTTTTAGAGTCCCTTATCCTGCCGCCAAAACTTCACTGCTCAGCAGAGTTGCTTGCCGGACCAAGCTTGCGTTGTGCCATGGGAGGGACTTCTATGAGAATCACAGCGTAGCTGTACATGACCTCGTTGGAATACTTGTTGCCTGCCCACGTACATGCCACATCAGCGCTCAGTCAGCATACAGGAAAACACCAGGCATTTTCATTGGCAAAATCCATTAAAACCTGTTTGGGTGGAGGCCAAAAGATATGCATGCTTCCCAGAAAGAGTGCAGCATTTCCTTTGCAATCTGTGCTGTGCCTGCCTTATCCGCTGAGCACAGGACCAAAGACGCACCTTGCCTCTGGCATGAAAAGTGTGTAATAATAGTAATAATTGCAGGACAGAAGAGGACAAACATGAGTCAGCAAATGACTCACCATATGCCATGTAGACTTCTGCCACCTCACGGTGCTCAAGGCGGTGGCACCAAATCAGGTCCCAGCGCTTCTCAACTCCCTTGTAAACGGCCACGCTGTAGTTTTCCAGCCCTCTCACAGAGCCTTCGTTCTCATCTATCACGCCATAAGTGCCGAGCCCAAACTCTTTGCCGACATACTCTGGTGCTCGGCCACTCTGCACTTCTCTGGGTGCAGGCTGAATCCCCTCGTAGTGATAGGAGTCGTACTCGCAGGCACGCTCGTAGCTGCGCCAAATTCCCAGGAAAAGTTAATTCTCATGGCGGTTTCTGTTGCAATCAACCACTTTCCGCGACCACTACTGAGTTTCATTAGCATCTCTGATGGAAATTATCAAGGCAAGCATCGTGCATGCGAACATGATACAGCCATGGGCTATCAGCCACAGGCATTGCATGTCCCTCTCGCTAGGCTTGCCTCACACGATTAACTCAATCAGGGAACCCAATAGAGCTGCTCTACGTCTCTCACTTGTTCTCGTTTTTGAACAATGGGTTGATGTCCACTTTCAGGCCCAGGTCTCTTGCAACAGCCACCACGCACGCATCAGCCCCCTTCAGCTGCAGCTTTAAATCTGCCTGAAATCTGAATTCTGCATTCAGGAAGGCATCACTGTTGTGGTGGTATGCGTGCTGGCAGCCGAACGCCAGAGTGCCTCCCTTTTCCAGGAACCCATCGGTCTGCAGGGCTTCATCTAGGATCTGGCGCAAGGCCAGACTGGAAGGATTCACGCCCTGCAATTGTGCACAAGAACTGTGAGATGATACACACCAGTAGCTTGCTGACATCTCTACACGTCCTGCAAGCACAGATTGTGAGACTAGGCCATGAAGAATGCGGTAATTTAGGTATTAGCAGATGTTCTGACTGTCATTAGGAGGCACAGACCAGAGCGGTTTCTACTTCTTGGTCATACTGTAACTGCATGTGTGTTTATTACTCATCGTTGGCATCAGAAGGTGTCGCGTCAAAAGAGTCTAGTGGCGTCTGCAGAAAGAGTGCAGCAAAAGAGTTGCAAGCAGCTCATGCATGGTACAACACAAAAGCTCGAGAACGCGGCCGCCCGCTAGAGAGATGATTAACAAGGGCCGCTGTACTTTGTTCCGAGACTGGCTCACCCTCAATGGAGGATCCTCTGCTTTGACAGCCATGAGATTGTAGGCGACTGTGATGCGCGCGCCACTGGTCACAGGGTGAACCTCGTGTTTGCAGTCTGAGTAGAAGGCTCCCCACTGCAGCAACGGCTCATTTGGGAGCTCTGCCAAAGACCAGTCAAAGGTCTGGCACTCGATGCCGTGCTCTACTGTCAGCCGTCCTCCCTCGTGGAGGAAGGCAGAGCAATGACCAGAGATCCCAGCTGCGCCCAGCAAAACAACATCCAAGCTTTGGAAAGTGGAATTGAATGGTTCTCTCCAGGTCTGACGTGAGGCATTCACAGAGACGGCAGCATGCTTGGATGGTAGGTCTTCAGGAGTCTCATCACACATCCTTCGCATGCAATGGCAGTGAAAAGGAACATCAAGAATGACGGAAGAGTGGGACTCACCATGTCTGCGCTGCGCGGGGTGTCAACATGAGCCTTGAAGAAGTCGCCCGTCTGGTGACTGCACACATACACAGGGATGATACATCTTGGGCACTCTGTACCCACTTCTCCAACATTACCTTCCTTGTCAAGCTGTAGTTGCGGGCACCTCTGCTTTTGAGTTTAAGCGGTATACTGCAATGCAGGATGCTCATATGGTGATGAAAATTACTCCAATTGTAAGGTGCAAGCGAGGCGCCCACAAATCGAAAAAGTCTGATCAGAAGACATTTATGATCTTCTAAGGGGAAGGGATTGTCGCACTCACATGTTGAGCTTGTAGAGCTCTGCTCTGAGGTCAGCCGCATCAGGCGCCATGAGCCTCTTGACTTCTGCCAAGATTCCCAGCTCTGCCAGATTGATGTTCACATTGAAGCAATCTGCATCCAGCTTGAGCGCCTGCCTGTAGCTGAGATCCAACACATCTGCCCCCTCTGCATCAGAAGCAATCGAGATTTGTCTTGTGTACTTAATTGCAAAACTTTGGAAAGGCACACTTGAACGGAAGAATGGGAGATGAGCTGTGGAGGCTACCTTTGGGGTTGTCAGGATTCATTTTGCCAAAGGTCGCAGCTGAGCAGGCTGCCACAAGATTCTCCAACGCAGAGGCATTGTCTCCGTTCTTGGGTAGCTCCAACACTTTCGGCTGCACGTATCCACAATTGCTTGGTTCAAGCAAACCCCCGATATCCCCCTGTTTCTCGTAAAGGTCTCTGCCCAATTTTTGGTATGGCGGTCAAATGAGGGAGGACACCGGTCAGCAAAGCGGCACTCAGAAAATACCTGCGTTTCGATGCTTGCACCAATGTCAGAGAACAAGATACGAACGGGCTTTGGGCACTTGACGGTGCCGCCACAGGCAAAGGTGGCTTTAACGCCACTGGCTGCCAGCTTGATTCGTTCGATGATCGCCTTGGGCGCCAGCGTGACGAGAGACTCGACTCCCGTCTTTTCTATGTTCTGAGACATTCTCACAGTGCGTCTTTGCAGGGTACAAGTTTCTCCTGAACAGTTGTCACTCCTGGTGGTTTTTCAAAACGTCTCAACTATGACCTTCCGCAACGGCTTTAAATAAGTTTTCATTCCAGAGCCTCCGGGTTTCTGACCAATGCGTTCAATTCTGCTTCTCGTCTCACAACGAATCGAGAAAGTAAAGAACGGTCATTCGAGCCCAGCACAGCAGGGGAGAAACCAAAGATATCTCCCCTAGATTCTAGATTCTCCCGGGTTGCTACCCTTGGTTGAAGGAACGCCATCATGCAAGACTAGAGAAAGTCAGCCATACGGTCAGCAGATGCGCTCACAATCTATGTTGCCCCCGCCCTCGCAAGATCAATCATGTGCAGATGGCACTTGCCAATGTTGCCGATTGTAAGCTGGAGGTACCCCACGCCAGTCGCCCGGTATGCCAAACACTGTGAGTCAACTGACTGGGGCTCTTTGCATCTGTACGGGACCGCAGAAGCGCTCGGCCGCGCTGGGAACCTCGATAAGAAGTACCGCATGGCTGTACATAGGGTATTTGATCCGATGTTTATCGCCTGCAAGGACAAAACAAAGTTGATGACATGTCTGGCCATCTTCCATTGCATGCTGAGCACACCTCTCATGAAGACAACGTTGATAAGTGATGAAGTCCTGTCAGACCAGCTTGTATGACATGCTCCAGTTCCATCAAGCATGACAAGAATGCATTCATATCAAGGGAATGATGCAATCAGATGATGGCACGCACTGTAAACTTCCTTGACTTCACGGTGGCCTATGCCGTGGCACCATATCAGGTCTTGCCGCCTCTCAGCCCCGTAGTAAAGCAGAATACCATAGTGTCCGTATTCATTACGGTCCCAGTAGAATGCATAGGAGTCGCCGGCAATCTTGTTCCACTCGAGGCAAAATTCTGCACCGATGTTATCAACACCGTTCCTGCATTTGCCAACAAGTATAATCATCAACACGGGTGACGTCCAATGTCTTGTCGCCATGCCATGAAATGTGTGCACTTAAGAGTATAGAGCTCCTAAGATCACTGGTAGATGCTCTGATAACTACCAACACAACAGCTCTACAAAGATCAAGACTGGAGAGGCTACAATAAATTTGTGAGACAAGTTCAGATGCAAATATTAATCTGGCACACCTGTCATACTCATTTAACTCATCCTTGTAGACCACCTTGAGCTCAACTTTGAGCCCGAGATCTTTTGCGATGGCAAAAAGGCAGGCATCGGCGCCTTTCAGCTGAGTGCGAAACCACTTTCCCAGGAAAGCATCGCTGTTGTGGGGATATTCCTCCTGGCATCCAAAGGCAAGTGTCCCCCCGTTCTCCAGAAATCCTGGAGCCTCAAGTGCTTCCTCAAGAATCCGTCGAAGAGGTAGGCTTGTGCGGTCGGTGCCCTGTATCCATCAACCATTTAGAATACAGCTCACAACTGTAATCCGTGGGACAATGATAAAAACGTTTGGAGAGAGCGATAATATCCGGCTGGAAAAAGGTATTGCTTTGGCGCCAAGGCCTTCACTGCAACGTCATGAAGATGTGATGCAGCCACCAATCTCCGCAAAGGGAAAAAAGCCTCTTAGAAACAAGTGCACATGGGATGCATGCTCACGCCAGTGATCAAGATGACTGAGCAGGACAAGATGATAATGGACCAAAGCAGGCACGAACCGGCAAGATCGGACCGAATCCCGGCGGTCCGTATTCGTAGATTGGATTCGGGATAGCACCAGGACCCCTGCTAGGCTTGAGGATGTAGGTGACCGTAAATTGAAAGCCGCTGGTAACTTGGTGCACTTCGTGCTTGCAGTCTGAATAAAAGGCCCCCCACTGCAGCCTGGTATCTAGCGGCAGGTAATTTGTTGACCAGTCAAAAGTCTGTTTCTTTCCTGAGCGCTCCACAGTCAGCTGCCCGCCCTCATAGAGGCTCGGCAGAGCAACGACCAAAAATCCCAGCTGCACACATGCAACCTCAACATTTCAGAAAGGATAGAACTTGCGCAATGCATTGCCAACTCTATCGAAGGCGGCCAGGATGTCTCAGAAGCGCACTTTCCGCATAAGGGTCCCAGCCTTGCAACGATGACATCAACACAGAATGAAGAGACGCATTACCGTGTCACCATGACTATCCTGTGGGCTGCCAAAATCCCCCTTGTGATAGCCGCCGCCTTGGAGTCTGCATCAATTTGGAGGTGGTCAACTGTATTTTTCATGCGTTATTCTGGGTAAGACACTACCCAGAGAGGGTACAGCGAAGCAATGATGAGTGCAATAGAGGACATGGCGCTCACATGGTTAGCTTGTGCAGCTCAGCCCTGATATCATATGCATCCGGTGCCATCAGGGTCCTGACATCTGCTAGGATCCCCAGCTCTGCCAGATTTATGTCCACCCCAAAACGACATGCATCTAGTTCGACTGCTCTGCTTAGAACCTGAACATGCCCTCCTTGTGCAGCAATATTGACCAAATTCAGAACTCTGTGTAGCAGGTGTAATGTACTTTCAGGAGAGGGCAAGGCAAAAAAATCACATGAAGGATCCACGAAGTCTGCGATAGGAATATCAAAAACGAATTAGCTCACCTGCAGGGATGCCCGGATTGGTCTTGTCGAACGCTGCAGGTGAACAAGCTGCCATAAAACCTTCGAGTCTGCACTTATCAGCTCCGTCTGTGGGCATCTCTATGAACGTCTGCACTCGGCGAAAATTGTTGATTGGGTTTGTGCACTCAAGAGCCTGATGCACATGGAGAGGGGTACGCCCTGAAATACAACTTCTAAGAAGAAAGTCTTTTGGAGGCTGTTCAAGAATTGGCGTAGTACCTTTAAGGGAATGCCGGTGCCAGCAGTATGCCCTCCCGAGTGTATAAGAATGGGCTGAGAGCTTGTGACGCTTCCGCCACACACGAAGGTTGCATTGCGACCATCAGCAGCCAGTTTTGTCCGGTTCATCACCGCTTTAGAAGCCAGTGCGGCCAGCTGCTCGACTGGGCTCCTGAAATTGCTTTCCATTACCTGACCTCGGATACTATTCCTCTTCCACAATTCTCTATATCGCAAACCAAGCTGTTGACATTAAGACTTTGTCTCTCAGTCGATCGTCGCAAATGAGCGTGGATCAGCACGTGACAGATTGCCGTAATGTTACTTATGCCATACTAATCCCGATGTACTGATGGACATCCTGGGGCCAGCATTTACTTTCGCTGATGTTATCACATGCTGACATAAAGTCCCCGACATGACTTATTATTATTAATATTACTACTACCAGACGCTTATTCCGCCCTCAGGGCTACACATGCATCATTATTTTTTATGCAGTACAAGATATGTTATTCCACCCTTTCACGTTCCGCGTGTTCCTTTGCCTGCTACGACAAGTCACGTACAAATCTGGATCATGCTGTTGTGCCCTCAGACAATTCAAGCTACAAGCTATCACGTTTTAAATCTGCTGCGCTCTGTCGAAAGTGTCGCCCCGGATCCTGCCATTTCTTTTCCTCCTTTGATGGCCTGGCCTCGCGCTCAGCGACAGGTGGCACCTCAATCAGGATGAGTGCATAGCTGTATGTGCAGGTTTTTTTTTCTAAAAAGTGCCAGCAGTAATGCCAATGGCAGCAGGACATTTACATCTGCTTGTGTCAGCATCTGCTTGTGTCAGCCCCAAGGAAAGCCATATTGCCTTGCTCAAAAGCAATCACCGTTGCAGCAGTATTTGCCAGCATGCAAGCGTTGCGCAACACACAGATTCTGGCCCAGATTGTTTCACTACAACTCGGCGCTACCGCAGAATGGAAGTCTTAAACTTTTTTCTCAGTCAACTGTGTCGTGCTTGCTTGCTAGCTGGGCCGCACATGCGCACGGCAGCTGTGGGAACCTCAATCAGAATTACTGCATAGCTGTACATGCAGCTGTTGGAATAGTCATTGCCTGCATGCACACACACGGGTTATCAGCAGAGATTGCAGAGAAACCACTGAACGCAGAGGGTCTCGCACTGCTCAAAACAAGTCACAACTTGCAGCTCTACCACACACAGCCCTTACCCATTCTTCCTGCTTGCACTGCCTTGCATGCAATGCAATTGCTCGCAGCTTCTTTGATCGGGGGGTTAGCTATACAACCACTGACCTTTCTAACTACCACCAATTGTCTCTCTCTCTCACCCCAACCCCATCTAAATCTCTAGCCACCACTTTTCCAGAAGTAGAGATGGTCCGCACATGGATTTTCCTTTCACTCCAAACACACATCTCAGCCGTTTTTCATCAACTTAGTGAAAGAGGTATGCAAACATCGAGGCAGAGTGCTAGCAAGCGCCAGAAGGTAGAAGAAAGGGCTGCCTTGCAAGTGCCCGTCATGTAACATCAATTTATGAGTCGATATGAATGTCAGGCAGGTCAGGGTGAGCGCACCATAGCACAGATACACTTCCTTGATTTCTCGGTGCCCGATCTCGTGGCACCAGATCAGGTCCTCCCGCTTCTGAGCGCCATTGTCAAGAACGACGCCGTAATAGCCATCCTCCTCATAGTCATACTCATACTCATCGTTCACCATGCCTTCATACTCAATCCCAAAACTTGAGCCAATGTAGTCGGCTGCAATCCTGCGGTTACCACCCAAGCGCCAGGCTCAGTAGATGACTCATCGTGACTAAGCTTGTTTCTGCATCCCTGGGGCCAGCTCTTGAGAGGCAGCGGTGGGAAGAAGTTCATCGAGTGTCTAAACATCAAACTGCGAGAGATGCACACAATGTGGTGGTATTTCTTTGGAAGCAAGCTTGACATGTTTCCCTGGTTGCGGACTAGACACACTATCATCTTTGCTACTTGAAAGTAGTAGATTTGGCTGTGCTATCGCTACCTGTAATTGTCTTCGGGGTCCTTGTAGATAGCTTGGACATCCACGGATAGCCCCAAGTCTTCCGCAACAGCGAAAAGGCATGCATCTGCGCCTTTCAGCTGGGGTTTGAAATCTGTCTTCAGGAAAGCATCGCTGTTGTGGGGGTAGGCGTGCTGGCAGCCAAACGCTAGCGTGCCCCCTTGCTCCAGGAATCCAGGGGTCTCTAGGGCTTCCTCAATGACCTGACGCAGAGCCAGGCTGGCTGGACTGACGCCCTGTACTTGTGAACACACTGCCCCCTTCAGGCAAATATCCTGATTCTCAATAACATGACATGGCATAACCTCCTTTTCAAGCTGTTTGTTCACCTGCCAAGTTCACCGTGCCAAAATCTGACAAATCGGCCTCGGCTGGCGGAGGTAATAGTGAGCACCGTGCCCACGGTTGATTGGGTCTTGCTTGGATCTAGCAAGTCCATCAAGGGGTAGGATTATGGCAGCCTTGAACTGCAGCTTGTTTGCAGGACGCACCTTGCCTCTTGGCAGGAAAAGCGTGTAATAGTAATAATTATAAATTTGACACGTTTCGCAGTTGCACAAAACGAAGCACATAGCTCTTTGATGAAAGCTTAAGCCTGAAAGGCGTTGCCACGAGCTGCAAGATTCCCAACAATGTAATGCAAATTGCCGAATTTAAGCCCAAAAAGTCACACCTTCAAGACAGGCAGAGTAGGCTTGACGGCCATGAGGTTGTAGGTGACCGTGATGCGCGCGCCACTGGTCACAGGGTGAACTTCATGTTTGCAGTCTGAGTAGAAGGCTCCCCAATGCAGCAACGGCGCATTTGGGAGCTCTGTCAAAGACCAGTCAAAGGTCTGCTGCTGGCCTGCGTGCTCCACAGTCAACTGCCCACCCTCATGCACACTCGGCAGAGCAATGACCAACGAGCCCAGCTGCGCAGAACAATCAGTCCCCATTAGTCATCGCCTTGAGAGCAGGTAGTGATTGATCATGCGTGAGCAGCTGCGCAGAACAACCAGTCATTATTTGTCATCAGCTTGACAGCAGGTCCAATGAATGATCATGTTTATGAGCAGCCGAAAGTTGAGATGTCTGTATGTAATCTCATGCAAACACGGAGGAGTATTACTAGTGTGTGTATTTAAGTGAGATTTTCCTCACCATGTTGCTGCTGCGTGGTGTGTCCACATGCGCCTTGAAGAAGTCCCCTGCCTGGTGGCTGCACACAATGCCCTTCCTCAGAGCCGTCTCATGTCACGTTTAAAGCACAAGCTCAAGCACTAAATATACTTGTGAAGTGACTGGCAAGCGCGACATAAAAGTCCTCGGATTGCAGCCAAGTCACCCAATCTCGATGCTCGTGCACTGAATGGATCCAAATTGGCAGGGTGGTCGAAAATCTCCAGTTATGAAGTGCAAGCAAAGCGCCCGCAAATTGAAAAGATTATAATCAGAAGACAATGATAATCTTCTAAGGGCAAAAGGCATAGCGCACTCACATGTTGAGTTTGTAGAGCTCTGCTCTGATGTCCGCAGAATCAGGGGCCATCAGAGTCTTGACTTCGGCCAAGATCCCCAGTTCTGCTAGATTGATGGTCACACCAAATTTCTCGGCATCCAGCTTGAGTGCCTTCCTGTAGCTGGGATCCAGGACATCTGCCCCCTCTGTGCACACATGATTTTTTGTATTATATTCACACAATTTTCCTGCAAAAAGGCAAGGTACGTCCTGCAGACAAGCTGCACTTAATGGCTGCCACAATCCTGCCCCTTGATGAACTTGTCAGATTCAAGCAAGACCCAATCAAAAGTGGGCATGGTGCTCAGTACTTATCCCGCCCCCCGCTAGCCGGGACACATGAATACAAATTCTGATACCTTGAGCAACCTTTCCGATGTATCCTCTATTGTATCATGCAGCGATGGCTCAAGCAGCAAGTCGCAGCAGGGGTGCTTCAAACTCCCAGAATTGGACGTCAGGGCGTCCAATCACTGTGCTCACCTGTGGGATTGTTCTGGTTGGTCTTGCCAAATGTTGCAGGGGAACAGGCTGCCACGAGGCCGTCCAGTGCCGAGCTATCAGCTCCGCTTCTAGGCAGCTCCAGAAGCTTGTGCTGGACACCATTAGCAGGACGTAGGTAAGGGAAATCCTTCGAAGATGGCATTTGCATAGATATCCTCGTTTAGCAACTTGGTCACGGGATAACAAATCCAAGGAAAGATAATCAACCTGTGATTCTACGTTCGCACTGTCCTCCCAGAAGACTACACGGATTGGCTGGGAGCACTTCACGCTTCCCCCGCAGGCAAAGGTGGCGCTGAGGCCGTCAGCAGCTGATTTGATGCGTTTCAGAACTTCCTTACAGGCCAAGGTTGCGAGAGGTTCAACTGCATCGTCCGACGACATTCTTCCCAGATACCCTGAGAGCAATCTTCTGCGACGACAATGGATGTCAATGAATCTGATTTCTCTTCGAGCAAGGAATGTTAAGGAGATCCTTTTCGATCGTAGCACAGCAGGAGAGAAGGAACGCCTTTGGACGGATCTTCATGGGGAAAAGCCAATCTTGGCCTGTAAAGACAAGGGGAGTAGAACTCTACATCAACTCCCTTCTCCTCTCTTCGCCTACACTGTTCTCCTCCCTTTGGTAAAGAAATCCTCAATTCTGTTTTGTATTCAGGACACAGCCACAAAGCTTACACATCGTTGCTGAGTAGATATTATAAGAATTTGTTTTTCAGACATAAAGCACTGCAATATAGTGCGGTATGGCGCAAGCTTCACGAATGAGGAATTGTCAGGATCTGTTTTGCCAAAGGTTGCAACGGAGCAGGCCGATATGAGATCGTTCAATGCTGTGGTGTCTGCTCCTTTCAGAGGGCAGCTCCAAAGCTTTGTGCTGCAAAACTCACACAATATCTGTTGCGTTCAAGAGGACTGGAACTTTTCCCTTTCGCAGGGATGATCGACTGCCTCCCTGTATTGTTACCCAGGCCTGCGATCCAATAGTCGCACTGTCTTCCCAGAAGAAGACACGAACGGGCTGAGAGCTCTGTACGCTGCCACCACGCGCGAACGTCCCCTTCAGGCCATCAGCAGCCGATTTTATTCGGTTCAAAACAGCCTCAGAATCCATTGAGAAACTAATGATTGGTTTCCTAGGGTTCACTGACACTTCTCGCCTCCTTAAATAATCCTCCTGTCTTGAATCTTCTCAAAGAAATGATGTGGTGACATCGAGATTTTTTCCCTAAAAGGCAGCTTCTGCTGGGAGAATAACACCTGCAAAACTGAGGTGGAACTTGACAAAGCAAAAGTGGGGCACTCAGCAATCGGCATGGTATGCAGAACTGCTCAGCAAATCGGTTCGGAATTCTGTTTTATCGAGTCAGAAGAACGTGTCGCAAATCTGGTGTGGAGCCTCGGAGGTCACGTCGTTCGCAAGGCACAACATGATCGAGACATGATGATTCATTGTTGGCACGTGGGGGCTGAAGAGATACTTCGTGATTTTACACGCCGGCCACTAGACTGATGTTGATGTTGACATCACCAGTCAGTCTGCATGCATTCAACACTTCATCAACAGTCAGTCTGCATGAATTCAACACTTCAGGCCATTTCATGGTTTACACATGGTGCTGAACAGATTCAGACTGATCACAGCCAGGATTTTGCACTTCTCGGCCATCTTAATGACCTGCTGCATCAGGGGCATATGTGCGCCCCTTCATTGTTTTAAAATTACGGGCCCCACGGCAACTTCTGAACCGCAAATACGGGAACAAAGTATTAGAAGTGACTCCACACAAGCCTCGACCTATCATGTGATTCGTATCACGACTGAGGGCGCTTGTTGAATGCCACGCGGACGCCCTCGAACTCTTCGCTGCTCTCTTTGTCAGTCAGGGCCAGGCCAACACCGGACGCGCTGCCACCCTTCTGCCTCAGACCGTGGTAGTACAGCCTCCAACGCCCATCTGCAGCACACAGAACACCGTCAGCACTCGCTTGGTACAGGGCAGCTGATATCAATAGTATCCAAGCACAAGCGCTGAGGGAATGATGAGAAGGTAGAGCGTGCTGGAAGAATGTGGACAGACAACTGCTGATCAGGGGTTGCAGATGGCCGAGAGATTCGTCCCTGGATTCCTGGCAATTCGGTATAAAGCAAAACTTTGCTCGTAATCAGGGCAGCACACCATCAAGTTCCAATCTTTGGGCATTCTGTGGCCCTTGGAATAGCACTGAACGGAATTGAACTGACTGCAGTAGATCTGAGCTGAAGTAGCACTTTGCTGAACTGAGCTGAACAGAGTGCACTGAGCTGAGCTGCAAAGAAGTTACTGAAAGCAAGATGCAGAGACCAACAAACGCCAGAGAGTGACTATCGGCTACCGCGCACCTGCCATGGGAACAGCGCAGGGGGATCCCACGCCACCGCAATCCCACGCGCCGGGGGGACCCGCTTTCAAAACCGGCCGCGACAGCCGCCGCCAGGAAAGCCCGTCTTCCGAGACGGCCACGCCTATTGAGCGCGCGTTGTCCCGTGCAACTCCCTCATAGAACATGATCCACCTGCTCAAACATCTCAAAACATCAGGGAAAGCTCGGGACTACAAACCAGTGTAGATTGCTGTGCTAAAGTGAAACCAGCAGTCTGCAAAATTTTGGGTCCCGCCTTGCTGCACATTGGTAGGCTGATTTGTAGCCACTGATTTGCACAAACCTCAGTGCGTGACTTGCGTGATGACACACCAGAGGCCATTGCAAGGCCCAGTCAGAGCAGCTGATGTGCTGCACGATACTAAACCAGCAGTCTGCGGCAAGCTCTCTTGCAAAAGATTTCCTGCCGCTTGAATCAATACAAAAGCCGGGGGACAGACATGGTTGTGGGAGTTTCATAAACCCCGGCAGGGGCCAGTAAGTGCACCCACGAAGAACAAAGCAACAAAAACTCAGTGCAGCAGCGAAGTTGGTGATTTTCGGAGGCTCCTTAGCAGACCTCCTGCAGAGCGTGCACTTCTCCATGCATGCTGTGCACAGGCAGTCCCGCAAGCCAGCCCCCAAAAGATCAAGTACATTATCCTGACGATGACTCACCACCTGATGGATATGACATGATGACAAGTAACAGCGATGACTCACCGCTTGGTGGCAAAGTCGCGCACGACGTGGCACGCCGCGGCGCCGGCGCCGTCAAAGGCCGCTGAGTCATCGCCCCCGGAGAACAGCGGCCCCTGCCTCTTCCAGCTGAAGCCGTCCTGAACCAGTTAAGACATCATATCAGCAACAAATATTACGAATCTCAATATCTGACTCACAGTCAATTGTGAAGTGCATCCTGGAGATTCTTCTACAAGGCCCCACAATTGACTGGCCTGGAAAATGCGCTGCCTTCATCCCTCGCAGTATTTTGTGCCTATATCAAACCGCAGCGCCCGCATACAAGAAGGTTCAAACATTCCTCAGCTAGTACGGTGCCTCTACAGAAGTAGTGCAGGCGCCAAACTTGGAGGACAGATCTGCTTCACGACCTTAATCGATGTGAGTTGTGGGCAAGGGTCTTGCCTGGGAGGATGCCCATCCGACGGTCCACTTCTGGGCGGATGCGTCGAAGGAGTGGTAGAACATGCGCATGTCACGCGGACCCACTGCCACCACCTGCGCGCATGTGCCGGCACATGTCAGCAACTCCTCACTGGCAAAAGCTTGCTCCCGGCACTCCCTCCTGCTGCGCTGAGGCACAAGCAGTGACAAGTCTCAACCCAGGCCAAGCAGGAGGGCGTTTCAGGTTAATGAATGCTGTTAGGCCAGCGCTAGGGGGGAGGAGAGCCTTTAAAGGCTAAGATCTACAGGAATTAATCCCCTATTGTCCAGCGATGCTTAGCTTACGGCTTGGGGCTTGGGTTGCTTGAACAACCTGCCGCTTGTCAAATAGCTGAGTCAGCTCACAAAACCCCGTTTCACCGAGGATAATTGTCACGTGTACAGCAGCGCTGCGCTGTTCCTGCTCCCTACATGCTCTTCTTGGGGTGTTGGGGCGGAAGGGAAATGCGTAGGGCTTTGCAAGGGCATCAGTCTCATAATACAGTAAATACAATTGCCCGCCTTGACGTTATTCTTCACCCACTCAGCTTAGGGTTTAGGGTTTAGGGAAGGGGCCTTTACAGTAATAATTTTTCACGGGGAATGCAATCGTGGATTTAGGGTGTAGGGTCGATGAAGGGTCGATAGTTCTATAAGACAAAATGTGGGTGAATGTAAGACGTCTGTCCACCTGGGGTGAGCCGACGAATGCGGCGTCCCAGTCGCCCTCTGCGCCAGCGTCCAGCACGGCCGCTGTGTGGTGTGCCGCTTCCATGCGCGCCCAATTCTTGCCGTCCTGCGACAGCGCCAGCCCGGCGCGGCCCCTGGGCACGGGCAGGGCAGAAATTACTTGGTTTCGATCTTCATCTGACCCGTCTTGTAGCCTGCCAAATGTATGGAGTGTCTGTCTCCTGCCCATTATTATTAGTATTAGTATTATTAGTATTATTATTATTATTATTATTATTATTATTATTATTATTATTATTATTATTAT